>Ga0209624_10002160_pt1 | contig 14757 bp, 12 predicted proteins | sample JacPinW_OM2H0_O1_FD_188565 | JGI IMG/M metagenome (GOLD analysis project Ga0209624, IMG submission 188565) | Forest soil microbial communities from Algoma, Ontario, Canada - Jack Pine, Ontario site 1_JW_OM2H0_O1 (SPAdes) (version 2) | ecosystem: Environmental > Terrestrial > Soil > Boreal...
GCGCATTGAAAAGGGCAAGCGGCCCGTCGCCATGCCTGGCAAAGCTAGGTAAGTTACCCGATGGCGCCATTGAAATCATTGCGTTACGCCTTCATATGTGGTTGTTCGGAAGGCTTTGCTCGGCGCGCCTCTTGGTCCAATTCCGGCACTGGCGGCGCCCACCAGAAACTGGGAGCAAAGGAGAAGTCGTCGGTGTCTAACTATCCGTAGGGGTCCATGCAGTTTGGGGAGAATCACAATGTTTGAAGACAGCCTTATCGAGTCCGGCGGCAGACTTAAGACGAAGCGTGGTCGCACGTCAGCGGTGGCGTTTCTGCTGGAGGTCATGATCATCGGCGTGATGGTTCTGATCCCGCTCATTTTCACGGAAGCCTTGCCCAAGACCGTAACTCTCGGATTTTTGGTGGCACCACCCCCGCCGCCTCCACCACCTCCACCTCCGGCAGCCGCTCCGGTCAAGATCGTCAAGCAGATTCAGACCGACATCGTGAACGGTGAGCTGCGCACTCCCACCAAGATTCCCAAGAAAGTCCAGATGATCAAAGAGGATGAAGCTCCTCCGCCGGTCATGGCTTCCACAGGTGTCGTCGGCGGCGTTCCGGGTGGCGTACCCGGTGGATCTATGGGCGGAGTCATTGGCAGCGTGCTGAGCTCCACGCCGGTCGCTGTTCCGAAGATTGCCACACCGCAGCGCGTACGTGTTTCGTCGGGCGTCCAATCCGGACTTTTGGTCCGGAAGGTTCCGCCTGCGTATCCGCCGCTTGCGCGTCAGGCTCGCATTCAGGGCACGGTCCTTCTGCAGGCCGAAATCAGCAAAGAAGGCAACATCATCAACCTGCAGTTGATCAGCGGTCACCCGATGCTGGCTCCGGCCGCGATCGAAGCCGTCAAGCAGTGGAAGTACAAGCCCTACCTGCTCAATGGAGAGCCGGTCGAGGTCGAAACGCAGGTGCAGGTGAACTTCACGCTCGCCGGAGGTTAAACCTCCAGGGCGTCTGCGTTCGCGGTTAGAGGCAAAAGTGTGCATAGGCCCTCCCCTCCTACCTGAAAAGGGTGCTGGGAAGGGCTTTTCGAAGAGTCCGGACTTGCCGCTAGTTGCATCAAAGCCAGCGCAGTCCGACCGTGCGATGGAATAAAGTCGCACACCCGCCGGCAGTCGAGCATTCCCGGCCAGCGGTTGGCACCTCAAAGCGCATCAAAGTGTCCAAGTAAAGTAGGTTGAGATTTCCGAGGAGGGAAAAGCAACTCATGTTCGCACTCAACGTAGGACCTGTTCTCAGTCACGTACACGTCGCAGCTGCCTGGATCGTCCAGGAGGGCGGCGGCGCCATGGCGACCGATCCATTGGGCTTGTGGAAGGCAATGGGATGGGTTGCTCGCACCGTAGTTATCATCCTCTTCATCATGTCCGGATGGTCTATCGGCGTGATGATCGACCGCTGGATGGCCTACAGCGCGGCCCGCAAGCAATCGCGTGCCTTTGCCCCCGCAGTCGCCGGAGCACTCCGCGACGGCCGCATCGACGAAGCGATTAAGGTTGCCGAGCGCAACAAAAAGAGCCACCTGGCCAAGGTTGTCACCGCTGGCTTGATGGAATTCAAGGCTCACCAGGATTCCCCAGGCGCGATCCCTGGCGAAACCATCGAAGCCTCGAAGCGCGCTCTGGAGCGCACGGAAGCCATTGTTCACGCCGAATTAAAGCGCGGACTGGGCGGCCTCGCCACCATTGGTTCGACTGCTCCCTTCGTGGGACTGTTCGGAACGGTGATGGGCATTCTGAACGCCTTCATCGGCATCAACAACTCCAAGGCCACCGGTCTCGCCGCAGTCGCTGGCGGTATCGCGGAAGCGCTGGTCACGACCGCCATCGGGCTGCTCGTCGCCATCCCGGCCGTTATGATGTTCAACTATCTGACCGGTCGCGTGGAAGCATTCGACGTCGAGATGGATAACTCGTCGAGCGAACTAATCGACTACTTCCTGAAGAAGCGCGGCGACATCCGTCGGTAGTCCGGCGGCGCTTAAACGCCGCGGTCAGGTTTCCGCCCTGAGTTGCTTGTCCGGCGCTGGAGCAATCCCGCGCCGGGCTTTCCCAACCTAAGCGGAGCGCCATCGGGTGCGGACCGCAGCGGAAGCACGGGAGATATCAAGCTATGGCATTAGCGAAACGAAACGAAGGAGCAAAGGTCAGCTCCGATATCAACGTCACGCCCATGGTGGACGTGATGCTGGTTCTGCTGATCATCTTCATGGTGGTCACGCCCATGTTGCAAAAAGGCATTAGCGTGGACATGGCCCAAGTGAATAACCCGGAGCAGATGCCCGACGCCGATAAGGAAGACGCTCTCCTGGTCTCCATTACCCGCGACGGCAAAGTGTATTTTGGGAGCGAGCAGATTCAGGACGTAGACAGCCTGACCACGAAAGTGAAAGATCGCTTCGCCAGCAAGCCTGGCGATCGCCGCGTTTACGTCAAGGCGGATATGCGCACTCGTTTCGGTGGCGTCGTAAAAGTTGTGGATAGTGTCCGCGCCGCCGGAGTGGACGATCTTGGCCTGCTCACCGATCAGAAGAAAACAGCTACGCCACCGCCGCCTCCACCGGCGGCAGGGCAATAGAGGAGAACGACCATGGGTATGGCAGTCGGCCCCAGCGGGGGCCAGAGCGCGAACATCAACGTAACGCCGCTCATCGATGTGCTCTTGGTGTTGCTGATCATCTTCATGGTGATCTCGCCCGTGACGCCGAAAGGTCTGGATGCGCTGGTTCCTCAACCGCCTCCGCCCAACGCGCCTAAGAATGACTCTCCTGACCGCACCGTCGTCGTGCAGCTCATCGACCGTGGTCCAGGACAGGATCCGGGCGTCAAGATCAACAACGAAGACGCGACTTGGGATAACCTCCAGGGACGTCTCACCGATATTTACAAGCAACGCGCGGAAAAAGTGATGTTCGTCAAGGGAGACGATTCCATTCCCTTCGGCAACGTCGCCAACGTCATCGATATTGCCCACGCCTCGGGTGTGGACAAGGTCGGTCTGATTACCGCGAAGATCGAAGCGGGCAGCTAAACTGCCCGCCGCGTAAAGGCCCGGAGCCGCATTCTTCTCATTCGGCCCACTGCACGGGAGCTGCTCGCTTCCGTGCTGCCGGGGGCTCCGCTTGTCAAACCGCTGTCTCTGGGCCTAGGATGCTGTGGCGAGGGAGACTTATACCGCAATGAATAAAACTCTAAGACTGTTGACGCTGGCCGCAGTCGCGCTGGCGCTCTTCTCTTCTGTGGGATGCGACAAGCTGAAGGCCCGCGACCAACTGAACAAGGGCGTGAAATCCTACAAGGATAATCACTACGAAGAGGCAATCAACCACTTCCAGAAAGCTGTTCAACTCGATCCCGGCTTGATCAATGCCAGGATGTATCTGGCGACGGCGTTCGTCTCGCAATATATTCCCGGCGTCGATTCTCCGGACAATCTGCAAACCGCGCAGCAGGCTATCGAGGAATACCAGAAAGTCATCGATGCCAATCCTTCCCGCGATCAGAAGGTGAACAGCGCGAAAGGCATTGCCTACCTGTATCTAAACATGAAGAAGTGGGACGACGCCAAGAAGTATTACCGTATGGCGTCTGACCTCGACCCCAACGATCCCGAACCCTACTATTCGGTCGGCGTGATCGACTGGACCGCCTGCTACCAGCCTCGCATGGAAAAGCGTGCAGCGCTCGGCATGAAGCCGGAAGAGCACTTGAACGCAAAGAACAAAGACCAGAAGAAGGCCTGCGACGAGCTCAAGATCAAGAACAGCCCCGCCATTCAGGAAGGCATCGACAGCCTCAACAAAGCGATCCAGTTGCGTCCTGATTACGACGATGCCATGGCGTACATGAACCTCATGTATCGGGAACGCGCTGACGTCGAATGCGACGATGAAGCGGCTCGCACGGAAGATCTCAAGACTGCCGATCATTGGGTCGATGAAACTCTCCGCGTGAAAAAGGCGAAGGCTGAAAAAGCGGCCCAGAGCCAGGGCGGCGGAATCACCATGGACACCCCGAAATAACTTTCGCCCGAACCAATTCAAGCCTCCTGCGCTCAAGTGCAGGAGGTTTTTCCATTTCCGGAAGAAACGTATGGACGATTAGCCCAAGCGAACGCAACGGTGTACAAACGAGGGATGAAGAACGCCCGGATGCTTTTGCAATCGTGGAAGAGCGTTCCTTCAAGCTGGTGCTTTTCGATCTTCTACACGGCCCTCGTGCGACCGTGGAAGAGCGGCCCTTCAAGGGCCGCGTAAAGTCGCGGCAGAATAATCGGGCTTTAGCCCCAGTGTATCGTTACTCTCCGCTGTAAATCCGCACTTCCACCTTCGTGAATTTCCACCGCGTCATCTTTGTGAACGACTCCCCGAGAACTTGAGTCAACATGCCCGTCGTCGGATCGGGCTTTCCCGCAGGACCGTTGTTCATCAACATGACCCACACTCGCCGATGGTTCGCCGCTAAACTACGGACGAATTCCGCCGTCGGCTTGCCCGTGAAATCCCGAAATTCAAGACCCGTGCCGTGACGCGGAAATAGAATCGCCGGTCCGAGTTGAGCGGTGAATGACGGACTCGCTGTATTCTCTCCGGCGCGCAAACTGCGGAAGAACTCGTATGCGATTCGCGTGTCGGCGATGTGGAAGATGATTCCATCGCCCGCTTCACCGTGATCGAGAATGAAGTTGACCGCCTGACCCGACGCGTCGCGCTCGTTGTCGAAGTCGTGAGCATAGACGAACGAGACTCCTTGCCAAGCCAGAAGCAGCATAGCGATCACTGTCACTGTGCTCAACCACGCATAGCGCAGGCGCGCCAATCCCGCGGCCGCGAGCGTCACGAATGCCGGCAGGCAGAAAATCATGTAGCGGCCGAGAAACACGGGGCGTGCGAGCGACAGCGCTGCAGTGAGTGCGACCGGGAAGAGCAGCCACAGCAGGAGGAACTGGCATCGCCATGTCTCCCCACTCTGACTGCGTGCCAACAATTGCTTCCTGAATGGAGCGATTGCAACTCCGCAAGCTACTACGTAGGCTGCGAGAACGAGCCACGTTCCACCCGCGAGTTGCTCGTAGAAGGTCGCCAGATCACGCAGGCCGGGACGTTGAATCCACTTGATCGGTCCTGCTCCGGTCTTGGCTACGAAGATCAGTAGCGGCGCAACACCGATGGAGATTGTGATCCATAGACGTCGCAGTTGGGAAGAAAGTGTCGAGTCTCGCTCGCGAATGCGCAGAGCCAGCCAATGCACAACGATCAGCAGCAGCGCGTAGAAGTGCGCGTACACCGCCAGAATGCTGATCACGATATAGCCAAGGCGATTGCGGCGCGTTGGCTGTTGAAGAAATGCAACCAGAAATCCCGATGAGATCGTTGCAAGCAACACGAACAGCGTGTAGCTGCGAGCCTCTTGCGCGTAACGCAGATCGTAAGCATTGAACGCGAACAGGGCAGCAGCGATCAGTCCAACTCGACGGTCATACAACAACCTTCCCAGCCAATAGATTGCCGGCACCGTGAGGGCAGAAATCACCACCGAAAGGCTGCGAATGAAAAAAGGACCTTGCCCGAAGTGCAGCCAGATCCGCAGTAGCACGTAGTAGAGCGACATGTTGGCTTCGCGCCACCACAGCAGATGGAGGAAGTTGCGCCAGTCGATGCGTGCTACTTCGACGCTGAAGCACTCGTCGAACCAGAAGGGCTTGCAGGCCAGGCACCACACGCGGATCGCCACACTCGCGGCGACCAACAGCAGAAGCATCAACCAATCCGCCACGCTGATCGATGGTGGCTCAGGGATGGATGCGCTAGCACGCTGCTTCACAGCGGCTTCAGATGGCTGCATGCTCGATGAAGAATTCACTTCGTCCGCCCGATCTTACTATGCCCGAAAATGTTGAATGCATTGGCGGATGAACAATGGCGTCATCCCGAAATGCTGAATGCCTCGACGAACAATGCGTCATCCTGAAAAGCTGACTCCCCTGATGGATGGGTGTCATCCCGACCGGAGCCGTTTTTCAGGCGGAGGGAGGGATCTCGCGCGAAGACGAGGGAATCCACAGCATCGTGTGATATCTGCCCTTGCGCTAAAGGCGAAAGAAGCGGACCATCGTCAAGGCGGAGGCAGTAGAGTAAGCTCTCCCCGGATCGAAGCTAACTGTATTGTTCTCAAGATTTTACAAATAAGGTCTTTCGAATCAAGATTTTGCAGGCATTTTCTGTATTCGATATCATTCCGACCCGCATAAACAGGGGCGATGAGCAAAAGCCGGGGGGAGGGGGTAGCCAAATTTCGCCAGCCTCAGAAAACCAACTTCGGCAGACGTGCCCGACACCCCAGCTGGTGTAGTCAGAAATATTTCACGTAGATATTCACAGCCCAGAAGTCCCCTGTGTTCCTCCTGTGTCCCGTGTGGTGAGAAGGGTCTGCGTTCCCGAATTCCTGTAGAATCTCAAGTTCTCCGCAACAGAAGAACTATGTTCAAGAAAATTCTCATCGCAAATCGCGGAGAGATCGCCGTACGCGTGATCCGCGCCTGCCACGAGATGGGAATTGCCGCTGTTGCGGTCTACTCCGAGGTCGATCGAGCCTCGCTGCACGTCCGCAAAGCCGATGAAGCCTATCCAATCGGCGCACCGGCCGCTTCGGAGTCCTATCTAAACATCCAGAAAATTCTCGACGTAGCGGCCCGATCCGGAGCCGACGCGATTCATCCTGGCTACGGATTTCTCTCCGAGAACGCGAAGTTTGCCCGAGCCTGCGCGGATGCGGGAGTCAAGTTCATTGGCCCGTCCGCCGCCGCGATGGACGCGATGGGCTCGAAGACAAAAGCTCGCCAGGCGATGGAGCGCGCCGGGGTTCCGTTTGTCCCCGGAACTTCGCGCGGCCTCGAGTCGTTCGAGCAGGCCGAAGAAGTCGCCGCGCGTATCGGCTATCCCATCATGCTGAAAGCCGCCGCAGGCGGCGGCGGAAAAGGCATGCGCCTCGTCCACGGCGCGAATGAACTCAAGTCGGCGCTCGAGGGTGCGCGCAGCGAAGCGGAGCGGTCGTTCGGAGACAGCGAGGTCTACATCGAGAAGGCGATCATCAATCCTCGCCACATCGAAATGCAGATTCTCGCCGACGAACATGGCAACACCGTCTATCTCGGTGAGCGCGAATGTTCCCTCCAGCGCCGCCATCAGAAGGTGGTCGAGGAAGCGCCTTCGCCTATTGTCGATCCCGACATGCGACGCCGCATGGGCGAGGTTGCAGTGCGTGTGGCGCAGGCCGCCCAATATACGAACGCCGGAACCGTCGAGTTCCTGGTCGACCAGCAGAAGAACTTTTACTTCCTCGAGATGAACACGCGGCTGCAGGTGGAACATCCCGTTACCGAACTCGTCACGGGACTCGACTTGGTGCATCTGCAGATTCACATCGCTAACGGCGAGCCGCTGCCCTTCACCCAGAATGACGTGATGATTCGCGGCCATGCCATCGAGTGCCGCATCTACGCCGAAGATCCCGACAACAATTACTTCCCTAGTCCCGGCAAGATCACGCTGCTGCTTCTGCCGTCGGGACCCGGAATCCGGCGCGATAGCGGCATGTACGAAGGCTGGAACGTGCCCATGGACTACGATCCGCTGTTGGCGAAGCTGATCGGCTATGGAACGGATCGCGACCAGGCCATCGGCCGACTGACGCGCGCGCTGAACGAGTACTTCGTCGGCGGAATCAAAACGAATATTTCGCTTTTCCGCCGGATTCTGAGCGATGCGGATTTCCGTGCGGCGAAGATCGACACCGGATTTCTTGACCGCTTGCTGGCGCGAAAAGACGACCATGCCGTTTCGCCGACTGATCCGCAGGCAACAGAAGTCGCCGTAATCGCGGCTGGCATGTTCGCCGTTCTCGGCCAGGCCGCTGCCGGAGCAGGCGAGCGCCCCGTCCTCAGCGGTACCACCGACAAGCAGAGTGCTCCATCGAACTGGAAGAGAGCTGCCTATCGTGAGGGCTTGCAATGATCCGAGCGCATGTCTCAGTTGTTTGCTTTGTCGCGAACGCACCTGAGAACTGAAAACTGAGAACTGAGAACTGCTTCTAATGACTTACGACATCGCCATCGACGGCAAGAACTACCGGCTCGATTTGAACCAGATCGATGGCCGCTGGCATTGCCAGCTGGACGGACGTGAGATCGAAGTGGACGCCGTGCTCGCGCGTCCCGATGTGCTTTCTCTGCGAATAGGCAACAAGGCTTATGAAGTGAAATGTGAGCGCGTCGTCAGCGATCTGCATATCTGGGTCGGCAGCGTGCGTTACGCGGCGGAAGTTCGCGATCCGCGCTCGCTGCGAGGGCGAGCTCGAGCGGTGGACGAGCATGGTCCCAAGAAGCTCACCGCGCCCATGCCCGGCAAAGTGGTTCGTATTCTGGTAACCCAGGGAGCGGAAATCGAAGCAGGAGCCGGCGTGCTCGTTGTCGAAGCGATGAAGATGCAGAACGAAGTGAAGTCCCCGAAGAAAGGGACGGTTCAGAAGATTCTGGTGAATGAAGGAGCCGCAGTCAATGCCGGGGACGTCCTGGCGATCGTCGAATAGTTCGCCGTCGAATTGAGCCGAGCGGCGTTACTTCTCGATGCCGTTATTATCCAGCACTTTTTTGGCGTAGTAGTTCTCAACTCTCGCCGAATCCCGCAACACTTCGTAGTATGCCGCCTTCAGCAATTGTTCGCGACGGTCGCGAAGCTGAGAACGGATCGCCTGTTGCACTCGCGGATCGTTATATTCCCGTTGGCCGGCCGGCTCCTTCGAGACGAGCCTGACGATGCGAAACATCTCTTGCCGCGTCGACGGATCAATCACGCTGACGACAGGGCTGTACTGGCCGGGCTTTAATTTCATCACCGCGTCGCGCGTAGCCGGATCGGTACCCTTGAGGCCAGACTCAGGTACGGTGCCGAGGTCGCCGCCGTTGCCCGATGTCTGTGGGTCTTCCGAATACTTCATCGCTAGCGTGGCAAAGTCATCGCCGCTGTCCAGACGATTCGATATCATCTGAATTTTCTTGCGGGCGTCGCCTTCGTTCTGGGCCTTGTCATTCTGATTGTGCGCCTGTGGATTCGGAGCTGAGGTGACGATGATCTGCGCCAGATGATACTGCGGCTCGATCAGGTTGAACTCACCTTTATGGGCGTTGTAGTAGTCGGATGTGTCCTGGTCGGTGACATTGATTTTGGAGACGACTTCTTTGTTCAACACTTTCTCTACGGTGATTGATCGCCGGATGTCGCGCTTGAAGTCGGCCACGGTGATTTTCTGGGCCTGCATGCGCTTGTCGAACTCTTCTTGGGTGAACGGAGCCTTGTAGTCATTGAACTTCTTGTCGACTTCATCATCCGTCGCCAGTAGTCCGAGTTTCTCGGCACGCCGCATCACGATCTCGTCTTCGATCATCTGGTGCAGGATGTTCAGGCGCAGCGCGGTAGCCTGCTCGCCGGTGGGAGGCTGTTGAGCTGAGGCGATCTGGTTGTCGTAATACTTGTCGACGTCAGAACGGAAAATCTTCCGTCCGTCCACAGTGGCCATGACATCGCCACCCGGTTGCGAGTTGCAGGCCAGGGCAGAGAGCAAAAAGACAGCCACGAGTCCGGAGCTTGCCCGGACACGGAATAAGTTTTTCAAGGACGTTCTCCCGTTACTGCCTATCACTACAAATGAAAATCGAGCTGAGGGACAATCACGACCAACGGCGCCCAGTTTACTTGGATGCCGGTTTGGCCGCTGGCGTCGGAGTTGACGAGGCATGTTCCGGCACAGGCTGGCCAGCATCTTTCAGAGCGGCATCAAGCGCCGCGCGCAACTCAGTGACAGGGACTGCGCCATCAATCTTCTGGCCGTTAATGAACAGAGTGGGAGTCGCGTTGACTCCGAGCCCGTCGGCCTCTTTCATCGAGGCTTTCACGGCATCGTCATTCTGCGCTTTCACGCAGGCTTGCAGCTTGGCGACGTCCACATTGTGCTTTTGCCCTTGCGATATCGCCATCTTGTCGATGGTGTCAAAACGATCCGCGGGCACTTTCTGGGAGTCGACCTCGCCCTTGTTGGCGTGAATGTAGTCGGCGAAATCCCAGTAGGCGTCGCTGTTTTGCTGCGCCAGACAGTTGGCGTCGACCGCAGCGTGGATCGCCCAGGGGTGAAACTCGAGAGGATAATCCTTATAGATAAAAGTCACGCGGTCGCCGTACTCCTTGAAGAGCTCGGGAAATAGCGTTTGGTGCATGCGCGCGCAATAGGGACACTCGAAGTCGTCATAATCGACGACGACCACCTTGGCTGACTTCGCGCCGCGCGTCGGGCGTCCGTTGACGTCGATCTTGCTCATCAAATCGGCGTAGGGATCCTTGGTCAGATCAAACTTGGTCACGCGCAGAAGGGTCTTGCGATCCGCGGAGATCAGGAACTTGTAGTCCTTCTGCTTGCCCTCGCCGCCGTCAATGTTGACCGCGACTGTGTCATAGCCCTGCATGTCGCTGGCGGGGGTGATGGCGCCGACGGTGATCTTTACCTCGGGCGGAATGGAGTAAAAAGAGCGCATCTGGTGCTCGATTTTGCGAGACACGTCGGAGGGCGTGGATTGGGCTACGCAGCCCAGACAAACTAGAAGGAGAATGAACAGGGAACGTCGAATTAAGGTCACCAAGAACCGCCTAAGCATCACTCGTTTACCCTTTGATTATCTCACAGCGAGTGGCCCGTTGGCCCCGTAAGTAGCAGCGATTTCAGGGTGTTCAGCCGGCGCGTCGAAGCTGCTCGGCTGGCAGCAGGGCGTTCATCGAGCCCGACCGGAAGCCCTCCAAGTCGAGGGTGACGAACTTGAACCCCAAGGCCTTGAAGATCGCCGTAAACTTGCCGGCCATGGCAGGGGTGAGGGCCAGCGCAAGTTCATCTCGATCGATTTCGATGCGAACGATGTCGCCATGATGGCGTACGCGGAACTGGCGGAATCCGAGGGCGCGGATTGCGTCTTCACCTCGCTCGACAGCTTCGAGAGCTTCGCGGGTAACGGGACGGCCGTATTCGATGCGGGAAGAGAGGCAAGCCGAGGCTGGTTTGTCCCAGATACGAAGATCGGCGGCGCGGGCTAATTCGCGGATGTCCTGCTTGGTGAGTCCAGCATCGCGCAGCGGCGCCGCGACATGATGTAGCTTGGCGGCTTGTTGGCCCGGGCGAAACTCGCCTTGATCGTCAATGTTCATGCCGTAAGCGATGGCGTCGAAACCGCGGACAGCGCGAAGATCCTCCATCACCGCGAAAAGTTCGTCCTTACATTGAAAGCAACGCTGGCCATCGTTGCGAGCGTACTCCGGACGATCGAGTTCTGAGGTGGAAATGACTTCAACTGGAATCCCCTGCTCGTTGGCGAACGCAAGAGCATCCGCGAGATGCGTGCGCGACAAGCTGGGAGAATCGGCGATCACCGCCAGCATCTGATCTCCGAGAGCGCGGTGGGCGGCCCAGGCTAGATAGGCAGAATCGACGCCGCCGGAATATGCCACCAGCAGACGGCCCAAATGCCGGAGATGCGTCTCAAGCTGAGCGCTTTTCTCCGCGACGACATGTTCGGGAACCGGCATCGACATATGGTACCAGTCTCCCGCTGAGATGCCAGATTCAATACAAGCGTTCCTGCTTCTTCAGGTTTCCGAAGGAGCCGATGTTGGCCAGGCTGAAGGTGAAACGGAAGAGATTCTCGTTGCGGACATTGGCGATGGCGTAGCGGCGGTATTCAAGGGTCATGCCGCAGCAGTCCCAGTTGTAGGTGGTCTGGGCAGTGGCGAACTGGAGCTGGCGGGTTTCCGCATCGAAGCCGAAGCTGGTGGCCGCGCTGAGTCCACGGCGGGTGAGGCCGCCATATCCGAGGGCCACGCGAAACTGGTTAAATTTGCAGGTGACCTGATTGGAGTCGACGGCCGGACCGCAAGTGCCTTCGCCGACCGTAGGAGTGTTGGTGCTGGTCTGCGGGATCTGCAGGAAAGCGTCGCCGCCGCCTAAGGTGAAAGGGCCGACGTTGTAGTTGAGCAGCACGGTGCTGGCGTTGATGCGGCCCAGCTGAAAGTCGTAATCGGCGTCCCACTCGGTGTCGGTGCGGCTGCCCGTTGCAATACGCAGTCGAGAAACCAGCGGAGATAGATGACGTGGCTGGGTGATGAATGCGATTCCAGTTAAATCTTCGGTCGTGGAAAACACATTGCGCTGTCCCGAGACGAGCGCTCCTCCGAATGTCGGATCGAGAAAATATTTCTGCGCGATTTCCCAGGTGACCACTTCACGGGCGGCGGGCCCAGGAGTGCACGGTTGTCCTTCGAGGTTACTGACACGCTGCCAGGGCACGGTCTGCTCTGGAGCGGCGGCGCCGACGGCCAAACCGGTCATCGGCGTATCGCACTCTTGGATCGAAGATTGCGGACGCTTGGCGTAGAGGCGAGTCACGAATCCGTATTCGACTTCGTGCGTGTCGCTGAGGATGTCTCGCTCGTCGAAGTGAAGCACGTTGGCAAAGTCATTCACTCCCGTGACGTAGCGATATACGATTCGCGGCTCGATAACATGCTTCCACTTCCTGCCAAGGAAGTTGCCGTCGAAAACCTTTTCGAGAGCGGGCGGCCGCACTTCGACGGAAGTTTCCAATGCCTGGCGATTGGTTGGATTGTCCGAAGCCAGGCCGTTTACGAAGCGCTCGGTGTAATAGGTTTCGTGCAGGTCGAGAGCCGGCCTGAACCACCATCCGTGAAATTGCAGCGGCAAGGAAATCTCCGGATTGAAGTCGAAGCGTCCGAGAAGGCTGCTGGTGTGGAAGCCAGGTTCGCTGCGCGATAGCCCTGAGATATCTGCATCAAACGACCAGTCGAAGGGCGAATGTCCTAAGGGGCGATCGACGCTGGACGCGTCCACGCTGGGCGTGTGCAGGATGCGGATGGAATCGAAGATGGGAGGATTCGAGAGAGTGTCGTCGGCGTTAATCGTTTGAAAAAAGTTCTGATAGCGCTCGACCATTCCCCCAAAGGAAAATCCGTTATAGGACTTCTGTAGGAACAGCTGCGACTTCACTTCCGAGTTGACCGCCTGGGTGAAAACGTCGTTGAAGGCCAGGCGGAAGAGGAATGAACTCAGGTAGTCGATGTTGGAGACTGCGCGGAAACCGTAGAAGTTTCCTTCCGCGTTGAGGCGGACTTCCTGGCCGCCTTCGCGCAGGAGTTGCGGGCCGAGACTGGTCTCGATGTCGATACCGCGATCGATCACGCCAAAGTAATTCAGGTCGACGTAGGAAGTATCGCTGGGGCGTGCGCGGAATTCGCCGCGCTGTGACCATCCGCGCTTTGAAAAATATTCCGCGCCGATGGTTGCGTCCATGCTGCGGTTGATGGCCCAGTAGAAAGCGTCGCCGATCTCGTTGCCATTGGTGGAAGACCGGCCTCCTGTGGGGATTAAGAATCCCGAATGCCGCGCTTCATGGGACACCGGGTGAGTTGCATAGGGAAAGTAAAAAATTGGGAATCCGTGGAGCATGAAGTCGCTGTTGTAGATAGTGGCGTTGCCGCCGACATCCACCACGACTTTGCTGGCGTCGAACTTCCAGTTGGGATGGGGAAGTTCGCAGGTCGTGATCGAGCCGTCATAAACGAGATAGTGGTCGGAACTGGTTTTCTCCACAACTCTGCCGGTGAAGGCGAATGGAGCTGTTGACGTGAGGATTGCCCGGCTGCCGTTGAATCGCATTCCCGTGGTCGCGGTGACGTCATAGAAGCGCCCAGTCTCCGCGGTCAGGTTATAGGTCCCATGGCTGGCCTTGATGTGGTCGTCGTTGGGGCCGCCGTCGAGAGTGAAATGCCCGGAAGCTGTGGCCTCGCCGCTGTCGGAGTCATAGGTCGCTTCGTCAGCTCGAAGAACGTAGGTGCGGTAGTGGATCTCGATGTCGTGGTGGAGTTTGTAGACGTCGCCGTCTTTTTCCTGCTCGATGGCGCAGATGATGGTGCCGTCCTTGAGTTGGGTCATGGCTCGGCCGGCACAGATCGCGGCTGGGGTGGCAGCGGGAGGATTGCGAGAGTCCGGCTCAGAATCTGCGGAGGAATTTTTGCTAGAAAGCCCGGTATTTTCGGAAAGCAACTGGCTGGTTACTAGTGCCGACGCGAGAAGCTGATGACAAAGAAACAGCGCCGTGATAAGGAATTTAGTGCGAAGAGTCATCGGAAGAAAATCAACTGAAGACAGCCGTCCATCGAAGGCGTACCTGTCCTTTCGTGTTTCTTATCGCGGCATCGTGAAGTTAGCACGGCGCTGCCTGCAAGGAAAAGTGTCGACCAAGGCTAGGATTGCCCTGGGTTCTGTTTCGGTTGTATGGTGAAGCTGGCCGGGCTAAGTCGCAGGATTGTTTTTTCATGAATTGTTCGAAGTGTGGCGAAGTTTGCGGTTGTCCTATGGAGCCCCCTCCCACTACATTGCCGGTGCCAGATCCTGCTTCCGCGATCGAAACGGTCGTGGCTGCGGGATTGCCGGCCGACGCGCTGGTCGAGGAGAGCTCGAACTCCGCGTGGCGCGACGAATTGACCGCCCGCCTCACGCGCTATCGCTCCCGCCGCAAGGCGCCGCCTCCGCGCTATCCGTCATTAAAGCTGCCATTCGACGCAATTGGATCTCCTGCAAGAGCCGTCGAGACTTCATCGGCTCGGAGG
>Ga0209624_10002161_pt1 | contig 14747 bp, 11 predicted proteins | sample JacPinW_OM2H0_O1_FD_188565 | JGI IMG/M metagenome (GOLD analysis project Ga0209624, IMG submission 188565) | Forest soil microbial communities from Algoma, Ontario, Canada - Jack Pine, Ontario site 1_JW_OM2H0_O1 (SPAdes) (version 2) | ecosystem: Environmental > Terrestrial > Soil > Boreal...
CCCCAACCGCTCTGCCTGGGATGATACGTTCGTCGACGCTCTGTGCGAACCCGCCGAGACCTTCACGTTCGGCGGCGTGTTCGCCCATATCATGACTTTCAACGCGTATCGCCGACTGATGGCCTTGGACGCTCTTCGCCAACTCGGCGTCCAAACCGAGGGTTTCGGCGATCCCATGGAGTATGAGGAAAGTGTGGCACCCTGGAACCAGCAGGTACCTTTGAAAGCGCCATGAGAGGACACACCCCGCGGATTGCAAAGTCGCGACAATGAGAACGGACTTGCTGCGATTTAACGGCGCTGTCGAGCGGGCTCCCGCCATCGATGCTTGGATGAGAGAGCATGCAGGTGAACTGGGAGCCATAGCGCATCACTGGTTTGGCGTGATGCGCAAATGCGGGGACGAGGTCCGGGAGCTCTTGCATGACGGCTGTCCGGTTGCCTGTCTGGGAGATGCTCCCTTCGGCTACGTCAATGTCTTCACTTCGCACGTTAACGTGGGTTTCTTTCACGGCGCAACACTGCCCGACCCGGCCCGCTTGTTGCAAGGCACCGGCAAGTTCATGCGTCATGTGAAGCTGAGACCGAAAACGCCCGCAAACGATCGAGCGCTGGCCAACCTCATCGACGCAGCGTACTCCGATATAAAATCGCGTGTCGAAAACGGCTAGCTCAGAGAAACGCCTCGGGAGGCCGCCGAGTGGATGTCGAGGGCAGATAAGCAGCGCCATGCCGCCCAGCGTTCGCGGATCGTTGGCGGATGACGGGCAACCCGGAAGGAACCCCTCCAATGACCCGATTCCACAGGCCCGATAAGCATGAATCAGGAGTTTGGATACGAGGGCTCTGTGGGTGATCGCGCGTGTCTGGTTTACTTGAGTCCGACCGTCGTCCCCAAACCCGCGTACAGATAGTTCTCCCCGTACGCCTTCCTCAATCGCGCAAATGCTGGCTCTCCTGTGCAATGTCCCGGCGCAATCCTCTGCACCTTCCACTTCGTCTTCAAATTCTCGACCAACGCATCAATCTCCGCCAAGGGCGTTGTCACCAGATGCAGTCCCCCGAACACGATCTCCGTCCTGGGATCGACCGCGCTTGTCGCTCCCAAAATTGCTTCGATCCCGGCGTGCGAACATCCATCGACCAGCAGCAGTCCATCCGGTCTCTTGATCGCCAGCGTCAACTCCGGAAGCTCTAGGCTCCCCGTTTTCTGCGAAACCGTCCGCACCAGGAAAATGCCTGGCGAAACTTCAGTCAATTGATTGACCAACACAAAGTTCCCGGCGTCATGCAGCTTGCCAAATGTCAAATGCTCGGGCTCGGTCCCCTCGAAATACCGCATCTGCGTCGGTAAACTGTCGTCCGCCCGGAAAAACGTATCCGGAATCGGCGCTCCCCCAAATCCATTCGCTCCATCCGCAGGCACATACACCGTAACGTTCGGTTTCACGCTCAGCACATATTTGAGCCCCGTTGTGTGGTCAGCGTGCCGGTGCGATATCACCACAAAGTCGAGTTTCGTTAGGTCCACGCCCAGAGCCTTGACGTTATGTTCGAAAATCGCGGCGTTATTACCTGTGTCAAACAGGATCCGCTTGCCGTCATGCTCGACCAAAGCAGAGAATCCCCAATCTTTGGTCAGCTTGTTCGATTCTCCGAATGCATCGTAAAGAATCGTAACTTTGTCCTGCGCCCGACACGGAATTGCGGCCACACACACCAGCACCAACAACACAATCCACACCATGTGAATTCTCAAGGAGCACCTCCTGACCGACTTCCTTGCATTTAGGCCTTCGACTTGCGCATCCTACGCTGCTCCGGCCATCGACACAACGAATTGGCCACCCGCTGCGTTAATCCGGACTTGGCGAGGACAGCTTGTGATTCGCGGCTGTACGCAACGCGGATCGCGGGACATCCGGTCTTTAGCGCTTGAGAAATAAAGTCCAGCGACTGGAGCGTGCGCCCTTTATTGCTGTGGTATCGTGCCGAGGGCCGATGAGGAAACAGAAAATACTCGCGCCGGAAACTCAAACTGGCGTTGCCACGCAAGCGTCCGCCGACACCACTGTATTCCGCGTGATTCTCGCCATAAGCTTCTGCCATCTGCTGAACGACATGATGCAGATACTGCTTCCCTCCATATATCCGAATTTGGCTTCCGGATTGGGCCTCACGTTGGGGCAAGTCGGCGTTATCACCATGGCCTATCAGCTTACAGCGTCGCTGCTTCAGCCTCTGGTCGGCCTCCAGGCGGACAGGCGGCCTGCGCCGTTTGCGCTTCCCGGCGGAACGATCTTCTCGCTTGCCGGACTGGTGGTTATATCGATGGCGCGAAGCTACGGGGTGGTTCTGGCCGGGTCCTGTTTGCTCGGCATGGGCTCGTCGATCTTTCATCCGGAATCTTCGCGTGTCGCGCGCATGGCGGCAGGCAAACGCCACGGCATGGCACAGTCGTTATTTCAGCTGGGCGGGAACGTAGGGTCCGCGGTGGGGCCGCTTGCGGCCGCGCTGGTCGTCGTGCGCTACGGGCAGTCAAGTCTTGCTCTTTTCGGCTTGTTGGCCTTGCTGTCGTTCGCCGTCTTGTGGAAGGTCGCCGTCTGGTATCGCGACCATGGCCTTGCTCGTCTGGAGGAAAATCGCAAGAGTCTCGAACAGGTCGACTTGCCGCAGAACGCTGCCAAGCGCGGCGTCACCATCCTTCTGGTGCTGATTTTCTCGAAATACGTCTATTTGACGAGCCTCACCAGCTACTTCACCTTCTATCTGATCCAGCGCTTCGGCGTGTCCATTCGCGTGGCGCAGCTGCACCTATCTGTCTTTCTAGGGGCTGTCGCGCTCGGCACTTTTCTGGGCGGACCGCTCGGCGATCGTATCGGGCGCAAATATGTGATCTGGGGGTCGATCCTCGGCGTGCTGCCCTTCACGTTGCTGCTGCCCCACGTCAGCCTTTTCTGGACCGAGGTGCTGAGTGTGATCATCGGCATGGTGCTCGCTTCGGCCTTTTCCGCGATTGTGGTGTTCGGCCAGGAACTCGTGCCCAACAAAGTAGGGATGATCTCCGGCCTGTTCTTCGGTTTCGCCTTCGGCGTAGCCGGGCTAGGCGCCGCCGTGTTGGGCCGCGTCGCCGATGCTTACGGAATTTACACCGTCTACCGAATCTGCGCTTTCTTGCCGGCAATCGGGTTGCTGGCCGGTTTCTTGCCGGACTTGCGACAACGCGAACACGCCGCCGCACTTTCTGCCTCAGACTAACCCTCCATCGCGCCATCCTGATCGCTGTAAGCGCGCCGGTGCTGCACTGGATTTCCTGACAAGGGAGTTTGAACTGATAATCATGGTCGAAGTTCAGATCCAAGAGTTGTATCGGTCGGACCGAAACCGACCGAAAGGCTGCAGACGAGCCGTGATCATCGACGCGCGGGGCCGGGAAAAGAGGAACGAAGACGCTCTTCGGGGTAAGCGGAGGGGTGCGCTTGAAGAACCTCTGACAGATGCGCCGTTAGAGGTAACGCGCTTCTCGGAAAAGTGCAGTGCTAGCCCGGCACATATCGGACCGGTTAGACCGTTCCTGCGGCTCGCGCCTTACGTAGACTCTCTTTATCTTGTCCAGTGAGCTTCCACGTATGATGGACATCATCGGCAAGGTGCATGACTTCGATTTCGTCACCCTTATTCAGCGCCAGCCATAGTTCGTTTTCGCTGAGCAACGGTTTTGCATCCACTGTCTTTTTGCATTTGTCGCAGACCGCTTGTATAGGCTTCATCTAAGCCACGGTACGCGCGCAGTTCGAGCAACGCAAGCGTAAATTAACGGACACAGGCAGCAATACTTCAGTGGGTGAGGAAACTTCAGACTGATGCGATGGAAATCCTGAGCCAGAACCTCGGAAATTCTGCAGCTTGCAACGCCGGGGCCCGGGCTCGCGAACTAAAATGCTACAAGCGCTGTGTTATCATCGGTTAATTTCCCGCGGGCCTGTAGCTCAGATGGATAGAGCAGCGGTTTCCTAAACCGTTTGTCGGGAGTTCGACTCTCCCCAGGCCCACCACCTACAGTCGACGCGGAATCTTGCGCGCGCCCGTACACCTCCAGCCTGAAACCTCGTCTGGCCGCACTTCGCGGGAAAAAGGGCTGCGAAAAACTCCGGGAGTTACTCATGAGAAAGGCGTACCAAATTGAACATACACACTTTCGCCCTTCGCATAGCGTTGTAGAGGCGGACGGTTCAACTTCTTCATCGATTCGCAACCTGTGCTGAACTGCATACCGACCGGAGTGAGGCGGAGAAAGCAGAATCCTCACGTACGGCTTGGGGTGTCTGTTGTGGCGCCCGTATCAATGACCCGATCTGCGCCGAGCTTGTTGGCGCCAGACGGGATCTACGGAGGAAAACGATGAAGACGAGCCCCGTTTCAGAGGGAACTATCGGCGCAACCGGGCGGTTCGGCCCGGATGGAAAGGATCGGCGCCGCAGGCGGCGGGTCAAAATGACCATGCCGGTTCACATCTCGGGCGGCGTCGGCTCGACCGATCCGTTCGAAGACCTGGCTAAAACGATCGACGCATCGCGAGACGGTTTGCTCGTCGCGACTGCACGCGGAATTTACTGGCCTGGGCAGGTCCTGGAAGTCCGGTTCGGTTACGGCGCCGAGTTGACGGCAGCTGGCACCGGGCAAAGCGCCCGAGTCATCCGCAACACTCTCCTGCCGGATCATCTATCGTACGCGGTCGCGCTGGAATTTCAAAAGGTTGAGGGCGTCAAGACCCAAGCGCAACTGATTTCGACCCGTATCCCCAAGAACGGGGTTGTGCTTTTTGTCGAGTCCGATCCCCGCATTGCGAGTCTTACGCAAAACTTATTGCAGGAAGACGGATACCAGGTGGTGCACGCATCGAGCGGGACCGAGGCGCTCGAGATTCTGCTGACCGCAACACCCGACGTACTGCTTGCCGGAATCGAAGGCGAAGAAGTCAACGGCCGGGACCTGTGCTCGATCGTTAAGAAGAGCAGCCGGCTGCAGCACATTCCCGTGATTCTGCTGACACGCTCAGGGCATCCGTCGGATTACTCCGCCTGCCACGAAGTGGGCGCGGTACTCTGCATGGCAATGCCCTGCCCACCGAACAAGCTCCAGCACGCCGTACGACTCGTGGCGCCGCCACGCTCGTCCGACAGGTCCTACAGCGAGTTGAGAAAGATACCGCGCTACCCTTTTGCGGCTATGACAGAGATGACGGACCCGGAAGGCGTGCGCCTGAACGCTCGGGTTGCTGAAATCAGTCGTGGAGGCTGTTATGTCGATACGCTCAACACGCTTCCGGTTGGAACGGTCCGCAAGATGCAAATCTTCCGCGATTCCGGGGTTTTCGTAACCAAGGGAAAGATCATCTACGTCCATCAAGGGATCGGAATGGGGGTTGTCTTCCAGAGCCCGGCCTCCGATCAGATGAAGGTTCTGGATTTCTGGCTTGCCGGTTTTGAAGCAGACACGCTGGCACTGGACGCAGAAACCGATCTTATCGAGGCTTCGACGGACATGAAGCGGATCTCGATATAAGCAGGGATCGGGTTGGAATGGGCATTTAGATGAAAACCCTCGCGGGCGGGTAGAGAACCATGCGTAAGAAAAGGCTTCAATGTATGGCGGAGACCGTCTGCCAGATGTTCTGCGGCTGGCGCCTGACCGGATCCAAACCCATGCTGGTAGAACTTGGTTCCGGTACCATCGGGATCGATATGTTGACGGGGCGGTGCACCTTTCACAACAAACCCACGCCGCTACTGCCCATCGCAAGCGAACTGCTGATCTGGACCCGGCAAGAGCTGATATCTCGCGACATCCCCATTTCAAAGATCATCCGTGCGCGCCTGGCAGCCAAACTCTCGTTTTCCCAGGTTCGCTGGAACCTTCGAACGACGGAGATCTTATGGGCGGACAACGGGGATCCGGGCTCGACGAGCATGCAACAGTGCACCTTTGATTGTGAGAGCGAAATTTCCACCATCGCCGATGTCTATCACTCGACACTTCGAGAGGTTCAGGAATGGCTGCCGGGCGCGCGGCCCTCGCCGGGCCCCGTATTTTCGGTCCCTGGCTATCGAAATATCGAGCCGCGCGCATATAAGCTCGGCCGTTGACTACCCGGCGCGCCACCGTATAATCATGGTTCATGCCGCCTGTTGCTGGAACCTGAAACGGGCCGATTTGAAGGCAGGTAAGAGTTGACACCGTCCTACATCCTGGCCACCCTGCTCGCCGCGGGCGACAACCCCGTCACGGTCTATTTCAGGCGGCTGGTTGACCCGACCTTCCGCGGCCTCTACCAGGCGAATGCATTCGACCTTGCGATCATGCTGCCGTATTTTTTGGTGATGGCCGTTCTGGCGATGTACGGCCTGCACCGTTACGCGCTGGTCTATAACTATTTCAAGTATCGCAAGAATGTTCCGGGGCCGCCGCCGGAAGTCGCCGTCTGGCCCAAGGTGACGGTCCAGCTGCCGATTTACAATGAGCGCTATGTGATCGAGCGGCTGATTGAGACCGTCGCGCAATTCGATTACCCTCGTGAACTTCTCGATATTCAGGTCCTGGATGATTCAACCGACCAGACACAGCAAGTTGCAAACGACTGCGTCGAACGCCACCAGGCTCTGGGCGTTCCCATCACCTACATCCACCGCAACAATCGCGAAGGCTTCAAGGCTGGCGCGCTGCAGGAGGGGCTGAAAACCGCGACCGGCGAGTTTATCGCCATTTTCGACGCCGATTTCATTCCTCCGGCAGATTTTCTGCGTCGCACCGTGCCCTACTTCGCCAGTCCCACGATCGGTATGGTCCAGACGCGCTGGAGTTACGTGAATCGCAACTACTCGATACTGACCGAGGTGGAAGCGATCCTACTTGACGGGCACTTTGCGATTGAGCATTCCTCGCGATTCCGCAGCGGCATGTTTTTCAACTTCAACGGCACCGCCGGCATCTGGCGCCGCGCCGCGATCGAAGACGCCGGCGGCTGGCAGCACGACACCCTCACCGAAGATACCGACCTGTCCTATCGCGCGCAGATGCGCCACTGGAAATTCCTCTACCTGCCGGAAATCGAATGCCCGTCAGAACTCCCTGTAGAGATGAACGGCTTCAAATCGCAGCAGGCGCGATGGGCCAAGGGCCTGATGCAAACGGCAAAGAAGATCCTGCCGCGGATGATGCGTTCTGACGCTCCCGCCAAGGCCAAGGTCGAGGCGTTTTTTCACCTGACGGCAAACATCAGCTACCCGCTGATGGTTTTTCTGTCGATCATTCTGCTGCCGGCGATGATTGTGCGGTTCTATCAGGGGTGGTTTCAGGTGCTGCTGATTGATTTGCCGCTGTTTTTGGCTTCGACCTGTTCGATTTCTTCGTTCTATCTGGCGGCGCAGCGAGCCTTCTACCCCCAGTCATGGAAACGCACGTTTTTCTATCTGCCGGTGGTGATGGCGGTGGGCATCGGGCTTTCGGTCAAGAACGCCGTCGCGGTGATTGAGGCGATCTTCGGCGTGAAATCGGAGTTTGTGCGCACGCCGAAATATAAAGTCGAGGCCGACGCGAAACATACCGGCGAGTGGGTGAAGAAAAAGTACCACAAGCGCGCCGGGCTGATGCCGTACCTGGAAGTGCTGCTGGGAATTTATTTTGCCGGGGCGGTCGTCTATAGCGTTCAAAATGCGAACTACGCGACAGTTCCCTTCCTTCTGCTGTTCGTCTGGGGATACCTCTACACCGGAGTGATGTCGATCGCGCAGACCTATGTGGATCGCCTGAGGTTCAGCACGAAGGATGCCCCCGCCGCGGCGCCGCTCTCGACCGCTATCTCTGCCGGCTCCGACTCTCGCGCCGTTTCAAGCGACTAGCTCCAGGCGTGCAGACGCTCGATCCAAGTGAATTTCCCGCTAAGCGCTAAAAGCGGTTCCTTCCATGCGGCGCTTCCCGCTATGATGGCAGTCGACTTGAAGGCGACTCATTCCAACACGGTCTGCTCGCCCTGGCTGCTCCGACTTGGCCTGGCATGGCTCGGGATCGCATGCGCTTGCTTTCTCGCACAAGCCCGCTTTCGCCAACCGAGTCAGGAATACGCAGCACGGCGAGCGAAGTTGCGCGCCAGCGTGGACGGGCCGATTGTCGTTTTCGGTTTCACAGGCAACGAGGACGCATCGGAAGTCGCTGTCTTTTTTCAGGAGACCCATTTCTATTACCTCACCGGCCACGACGAGCCAGGCGCCGTGCTGTTGTTGACTCCTGACGCTCCAAACAACGGCGCGAAAACGCCGACCGAAGTGCTCTACTTGCCCCCGCGCAATCCCTCCCAGGAGAAATGGGAAGGGCCGAAAATCGGACCCTCGGATCCGGGCGTGCAGGAAACTACCGGATTTACAGACGTCCAGCCGATCACGAAGCTGAAGGGCGATCTTGAGAAGCTTCAAGAGACCTACAAAACCTTCTACACGCTCATGCCGCCCAAGACCGAGCAGGGCTACCCGCACCTGACGAATTCAGTCGCCGAGATCCGCAGCATGATTCCGAGCGCGACGCTCGCCGATATTGCGCCGGCGCTCGACGCGATGCGTCAGGTGAAATCCGCGGGCGAACTCGCACTGATGCAAAAAGCGATTGAGGTGTCGGTGGATGCGCAGTTCGACGCGATCCGCCACATGCGGCCGGGACTTTACGAATACCAGGTGGCAGCACGGATGAAACAGATCCACGAGGCGGGCGGCTGTTCGCGGGAGGCCTATGCGCCGATCGTGGGCGCGGGCTTCCATTCGACGGTGCTGCACTACAGCGTGCTTGACGCCGAGATCAAGGATGGCGACCTGGTGGTGATGGACGTGGGCGGTGAATACGGTGGCTATGCCGCGGACATCACGCGCACGGTGCCGGCGAACGGCAAGTTCACGCCGCGACAAAGGGAGATCTACGACATCGTCCTGGGCGCGCAGAACGCGGCGATGGCGGCCGTGAAGCCAGGAGCGGTGCTGTATGGCGGCAAGGGCAGCCTGCAGGCGATCGCAACCGATTACATCAATACGCACGGACACGACAGCCAGGGGCGAACGCTTGGCCGCTACTATCCGCACGGGGTGAGCCATCACCTGGGGCTTGATGTGCACGATCCCGGCGACCGCAACCGGCCGCTCGAGGCAGGGATGGTCGTCACGGTCGAGCCCGGAATCTACATTCCGGAGGAAAATCTCGGCGTGCGGATCGAGGACGACGTACTTGTCACCAAGGACGGCTTCCAGCTGCTTACCGCGAGGTTGCCGCGCACGGCTGAAGAAATCGAAAAGATCATGTCCGATGCACGCACCGATACGAAGGCGCAGCAATGAGCGGAACAGAAGTCCTTCGTCCATTCATCTCTACGTCACGACGAGCGTTACTCCGAACAACGTGAGATCCGCAACTTGACACTCCGGCGAGCGAACCCGTAGCATCAATGATCGTTTCCGTGCCGGCGTGGCTCAGTGGTAGAGCGAGGGTCTCATAATCCCTAGGTCGTGGGTTCGATTCCCGCCGCCGGCACCAATTATTTGTGGTTAAAAAACTCCTTCGATGTCTGCACCGGTTTGCAAGCAGGTCTTGACAGATCTCACGCCGTCGTATTGACTAGCAAACGTCAAAATCTGAACGGGGATACTTCATGACTGCGACTCGTTCGCTCTGTCTTGCTTTCTTCCTGCTGATTCTCACAGGGCTCGGACTCAGCAGATTGCATGCATCGCCGCAGGGGCCTCCGCCGGCGCCGCCAGCAGGTGCAGCACAGGAATCACCCGTCTCGAAGATGACGGCCGATGATATCGCCATGGGCAAGCAGTTATTTGCGGGAAACTGCGCCGGTTGCCACGGATTTGACGGTGGCGGACAACTCGGTCCCAGCCTCAAGGGGGTCGCCCAGAGAAAGGGTGATGCGGGAGTCTTTGGCGTGATTCGAGGCGGGCAGGGTGGGATGCCGCCGCAGATGTCGCTGAACGATCAGAGGGCGTGGCAGGTGGTCGCGTACGTTCGCACTCTCGGCGACACCGGTGCGGCCGAGGCCGCAAAAGGTGATCCTGCGAAGGGCAAAGCCGTGTACGGCGCCAACGGCTGCTCGACATGCCACGCGATCAACGGGCAAGGCGGCGGGGTGGGTCCCCAGCTGACGAATATCGGAAAGTCCCGCGTGCCGCATTATTTGCATGACTTCCTGCTTGATCCCGGGAAAACACCGCCATCGGATATGTCGCTGCCCGAGCGTGCTGGAAACACCGGCTACCTGCTGGTGCACGTGGTGACCAAAGACGGCCGCGACACGACCGGCATCCGCGTGAACGAAGATACCTTTACCCTTGAGCTGCGCGATGTGGGCGGCCATTACTACTCATTCGACAAATCGAATCTTAAGACCGTCGAAACCGAACCCGGAAAGACAGTTATGCCGAGCTACGCGAGCCTTTCCGCGGGTGATCTCGACGACCTCGTCGCATATCTTTCCAGCCTGAAGGGGACCCCATGAGAACCGCGAAATATTCAGTTCTTCTGCTTGCGCTGTGCTGCGCGCTGCCGAGTTTCGCGCAGGTTCCCTACGAACGGCTCCTGAAATCAGACGCCGAGCCCCAGAACTGGCTGATGTACGGCGGCAACTTCGGCTCGCAGCGTTTTTCCGGGCTGAAACAGATCACGCCGCAAAATGCCGCAAACCTGCGCGTGGCCTGGGCCTATCAGCTGCGCGGCAATGGTGTCATGGAATCCTCGCCGCTGATCGTCGACGGAATCATGTACGTGACCGAACCGCCAAGCAATGTGACGGCGCTCGATGCGCGGACAGGAAAACCGCTGTGGCATTATGTGCCGGTCGTGCCCAGGGATTTCGTGCCCATTGGATTGTTTCCAACGAACCGCGGAGTCGCGGTGCTTGACGACAAGCTGTATCTTGCGACGATCGACGACCACCTGATTGCGCTCGATGCCAAGAGCGGAGTTGTGAGGTGGAACTCCCAGGTCGCCGACAGAGCCGAGGGATACGCGATTACGCAGGCCCCGCTTGCGATCAACGGAAAGATCGTGGTGGGTGTGGGCGGAGGGGAAGCAGGCGCTCACGGCTTCCTGAGTTGCTTCGATGCCAAGGACGGCAAGCTGCTGTGGCGCACCTACACGGTTGCACGAAGCGCAAGCGACCCCGGCGCCGACACGTGGGCCGACGGTAGCTGGTCAAATGGTGGCGGTACGACATGGAATACCGGCTCCTATGATCCCGACCTGAATCTGGTGTATTGGGGCACCGGCAACCCTGCTCCTGACTGGAATGGAGAGGGGCGGATGGGTGACAACCTCTACACCTGCTCGCTGATTGCTCTGGATGCGGATACGGGAACAATGAAGTGGTATTTCCAGTTCTCGCCACACGAGACGCACGACTGGGATTCTTCTGAGCCGCCGATCTTGTTCAATACGACCGTCAACGGGAAAATGCGCAAGCTGGTGGCTCTGGCCAATCGCAATGCCTTTTACTACGTGCTGGATCGCGCGACCGGTGAGTTCCTTACGGGTGTCCCGTTTGCGAAGCAGACCTGGGCGAAGGGGCTCGATGCGAAGGGACGCCCGATCAAGATGCCGGCCGATCAGATCGAGCCGAGCGTCGAAGGGACGCTGGTCTATCCTACGCTTACCGGCGCGATCAACTGGACCAGCCCGTGCTACAGCCCGCTGACCGGACTGTTCTATGTGAATGCGCGCGACGCTGGCGCCTATTACATCAAGGGCGAACGGAAAATGGCTCCGGGAAATTCCGTCGGAATCGTGGGCGGAGGAGGGGGCGGAGCGCGATGGGGGCCCGCCGATGAGACCACCACCTCGATTCGCGCGCTGGACGGGGCGACCGGTGAAAAAAAGTGGGAGTACAAGATGGTTGGCGATTCCTGGACGGGCACGCTTGTGACCGCGGGCGGTCTGGTGTTCTCTGCGGACGCCGCCGGCAACTTCTTTGCGCTGAATGCGGCAACCGGCGAGCCGCTGTGGCATCTCTTGTTGGGGTCGTCGGTGAGGTCCAATCCCGTGTCCTATGCGGTCGATCAAAAGCAGTACATCGTGGACTCGGCCGGAAATACCCTGTTCGTCTTCAGTCTGCCTTGAGCGGGATCCATCGCCGTCGTGGCGTTTTTTTCGCGCAGTGGTAGTATTCTGCACGCACGAAACATAGGGGGGCTTCCGATGACCGCAACCCGCTCATTGTGTACGGCTGCGCTGATTTCCTGGCTGGGACTGGTGCGCCTTGTTCTGCCGGCCGCCGCGCAATTCGCGCCGCCGCCTATCCCTCCGCACTCCGCGCACCCGAAGGCGACGCCTCAAAGCATCTCCGCGGGCAAAGATCTGTTTGCGGGAACCTGCGCGAACTGCCACGGCATCGATGGCAGCGGCGCCAATGGTCCCAACATTCAGGGCGTCGGAGCGACGCTCGGCCCCGAGGGGCTCTATGCAACGATCCGCGGCGGGGTTCCCGGTACGGGAATGCCGCCGTTTGCGACGCTGGATGATGCAACCATCTGGAAAATCGTCGACTATGTTGGTTCGCTCGGACATGAAAACGCCGGAGTCGCGACCGGCGATCCCGAGAAGGGCCATGCGATTTACCGATCCAGTGGATGTGCGACCTGCCACACGATCGACGCACAGGGAGGCGACCTGGGGCCCGATCTCAGCCACATTGGCGCACAGCGATCGATCGTGTCGCTCGAAAAGAGTTTGACCGATCCCGGCAGCAATCTGCCGCTCGATACATCCCTGCAGGAACGATCGGCGTATCCTGCCTATCTGGTCTACCGCGTTGTGCAGAAGGACGGCAAGGTGCTGGAAGGGATGCGTATCGATGAGGATTCATTCACTATTCAGCTGCGGGATTCGGGCGGCCGTTTGCGCTCGATCCAGAAATTCGGGGTGCAGAAGATCGAGCCCGAACCGGGCAAGAGCTTCATGCCGAGCTACAAGGAAAAGCTCTCCGCGACCCAGATCAACGATCTGGTCGCCTACCTTTCAAGCCTGGGAGGCGCACAATGAAGGCGACGAAATTCATTTTTTGCGGTTTGGCCCTGCTCGCTTTCGTTTTCGGGAGCCGGCTCCCGTCCCGGGCACAGAACGTGACCTATGACGAGATTCTGCACTCTGCGAGTCACCCGGAAGACTGGTTGACCTACGGCGGCAACTACGCCTCACAGCGATTCTCCGAACTCAAGCAGGTGAACAAAACCAACGTGGCATCGCTCAAGCTTGAGTGGGTTTACCAGCTTCGCCGGCAGGGCATCTTTGAGTCGTCTCCGATCGTGGTCGACGGGGTGATGTACGTGACCGAGCCACCGACGACCGTCACGGCACTCGATGTTCGCACCGGCCGTCCGATCTGGAGATGGAGCGCGGACCTGCCGAAGGACCTGCTGACCATCGGTCTGTTTCCGACCAATCGCGGAGTCGCTATCCTGGGCGACACAGTCTATGTCGCAACCATCGACGCGCACCTGGTTGCGCTCGATGCGAAAACGGGCACGGTGCGCTGGAGAGTCGAGATCGGAAGCAACAAGCAGGCGGTCGCGATCACCCAGGCGCCGCTTGCGATCAACGGAAAGATCGTCGTGGGCATGGGCGGAGGAGAAGGCGGACTGCGCGGTTACATTGATGCCTACGACGCCAAAGACGGCAAGCGGCTCTGGCGACTCTATACGATTCCCACGACCGGTGAGCCTGGCGTTGAGACCTGGGAAGGCGACACCTACAAATACGGCGGCGCGACAACCTGGAATACCGGCGCCTACGATCCTGAACTGAACACGCTGTACTGGGGCACGGGTAATCCTGCGCCGGACTGGAACGGCGACGCGCGAAAAGGCGACAACCTGTATTCCTGCTCGCTGCTCGCAATCGACGCCGACACAGGCAAGATGAAATGGTATTTTCAGTTCACACCGCATGAAACGCACGACTGGGACGCATCGGAACCGCCGATTCTGTTTGACGCGGTGATTGGCGGGAAGAAACGGAAGATCGTGGCCCAGGCGGATCGCAACGCCTTCTACTATGTGCTCGACCGGGAGACCGGCGAATTTCTGACCGGTCAGGCGTTCGCGCATCAGACCTGGGCGAAGGGCCTGGACGCCAAGGGGCGCCCGATCCTGATGCCGAATATCGATCCGACCACGCAGGGAACGCTGGTGTATCCGAGCATCACCGGGACGGTAAACTGGACCAGTTCGTCCTACAGTCCGCTGACCGGACTGTTCTATGTCAATACGCGGGAGATGGGGGCCTACTATTACAAGGGCCATGCGGAAATGGATCCGTACAATCCGGCGGACATCGGGGGTGGCGGCGGACAAAAGCTGGTAAGCGGGGATGAAGCCTACACGGCAGTCCGCGCGCTTGAGGCCACGACCGGCACAAGAAAGTGGCAGTTCAAAATGATCGGAGATTCCTGGACCGGCACGCTTGCAACGGCTGGCGGCCTGGTCTTCTGCGCCGACAGCCAGGGTAATTTCTTCGCGCTCGATGCCGAAGACGGAAAACCCCTCTGGAATATTCAGCTGGGGAGTGCCGTGCGCGCCAACCCGATCACCTATGCCGTCGACGGCAAGCAGTATGTCGTCGGAGAAGCCGGCAACTCCATTTCCGTTTTCGGTCTGCCGTAGGGGTTAATGCGCGGATTTCTTGTGGGAAAGCTTCAGCACCATCTCGACATCGCG
>Ga0209624_10002162_pt1 | contig 14732 bp, 13 predicted proteins | sample JacPinW_OM2H0_O1_FD_188565 | JGI IMG/M metagenome (GOLD analysis project Ga0209624, IMG submission 188565) | Forest soil microbial communities from Algoma, Ontario, Canada - Jack Pine, Ontario site 1_JW_OM2H0_O1 (SPAdes) (version 2) | ecosystem: Environmental > Terrestrial > Soil > Boreal...
CCCTCCTGTACCAGTCTATAGCTTACGATATCTTGAACCTTCGATGCAGTATTAGCCCCGAGTGTGTGGTCGTGCATTCTGGCTCGAACCATCCGGCACTCGACAGGCGTCATCCCGAGCGGAGCCGTTTTTCAGGCGTAGGGAGGGATCTCGCGAGGACCAAACGGCATGCCGAAATCGAATTGCAGCACTATCCCCGACCGCATATGAATACCGCCGCCGCGACCCAAACATTCCAACTCACCGTCCAGGGACGCAGCCTCGAAATCCTCCGCATTCCGGGACGCATCCCGCATGCTCCCGAACTTGTATTCCTGCATGAAGGCCTCGGCTCAGTGTCGCACTGGAAAGACTTTCCCGCGCGCGTCGCCGACGCCACGGGATGTCAGGTGACCGTCTACTCTCGCTACGGTTCCGGCAAATCCGACCTGCTCACGGAAGATCGTGCCGTCACCTACATGCACGACGAAGCCTTGGACGTGCTTCCGGATCTTCTCGCGCAACTTGAGATTGACAATCCAATTCTGATCGGGCACAGCGACGGAGCATCCATTGCCCTCATCCACGCTGGAGCGCACAATCGCGTACGTGGACTCGTGCTTCTTGCACTGCACGTCTTTGTCGAGGACCTCAGCGTGGCAAGCATCGCCGAAGCCAAAGTGAAATTCCAGACCACGAACTTGCCGGAGAAACTATCCCGACACCATCGCGATGGTACGCGCACGTTCTGGGGATGGAATAACATTTGGCTTCATCCCGGCTTCCGTCGCTGGAACATTGAAGAATATCTCCCGCTCATTTCCTGCCCAATACTTGCGATCCAGGGGATCGATGATCAATACGGAACCATGGCGCAAGTCGAAGCTATCGCGAAGCAGAGCGCAGGACCGGTTGAGAGACTCGCGCTTCCAGATTGCCGTCACTCTCCGCAACGCGATCAGCCGGAAGCAGTTCTCGAAGCCATCACGAGATTCGTGTCGCGCATCTCCGGGAACAAATCCGATCAACCCGGCGTCTAATAAGAAAGGTCCCCAGCGGTTCAATCCCCGGTGTACAAAACGGGTCTCGAACGACCTGTGAATTTCCGTCCGTGGAGGTCTCAATGTTCCGCACTCTCGCCGCATCCTTACTGATGATCTGCTGTGCCTCGATCGCATTCGCTCAAGTTCACGCTGAGCGCGTACGCGTCGATAACTACGTCATGCGCAGCTACGTTCTGAAACAGGTCCCGCCAATTTATCCGGAAAAAGCTCGTAAGGCGGGTGTTCAAGGCACCGTTGTTCTGAAAGTGCACGTCAGCAAGACCGGGGACATCGAGAACATTGAAATGCTTAGCGGACACCCAATGCTTGTGCCCGCAGCCATCGAGGCAGTGAAACAGTGGAAATACAAGCCGTATCTCCTGAACGGCGAGCCCGTCGCTGTGGAAACTCAGGTCTCCGTAAATTTCACTCTATCCGACAAGCCTGCCGCAGAAGGTGAAGCAGGTGATATTCCCGGCGGCGCACAACCGGGTCAGCAAGGCGGTATTGTCGGTGCTGTCGATTCGAGCAAGCCGCTTCCTCCTCCTCCGCAGCGCGTGCGTGTTTCGCAAGGAGTTGAGTCTGGACTGATCGCCACGAAAGTGCCACCGATCTATCCGCAAACCGCGAAAGATGCGCACATTCAAGGCGTCGTAGTTCTCCGGGTAATTGTCAGCAAGGAAGGCGATGTCGAGAACATCGAACTCGTGAGTGGACATCCCGACCTCGCGCCCGCCGCCATCGAAGCCGTCAAGCAGTGGAAGTACAAACCCTACCTTCTGAACCAGCAGCCAGTCGAGGTCGAGACGCAAGTGCAGGTCAACTTCACGCTCGTCGGCTGATCAGGGTAGCCTGAATCGCATCGCGTTCAAGCCTCGCTTATCGCCAACAATAACGGCGCCCCAGAAGCGGGGCTTTTCTTTCCTGTGGCCGAGCCCTACAATTCTTGCCTTGTCGTGGTATTGAATATCTATGGGCAAGCCTGAACCCGCTCCCTCGCTCGCGACCAAGCCCCTCACTTCAGGCGTGCCTCAAAGGCCCGCTGCGCTGGACTTTCGTGCGTATCAGGATCTCAAGCACGGAATCCACCGCTACTTGCTCGGGAAACTGGACCTCGAACAGATCGCTGCGACCCCCGACGACCGGACCCGCTTCCAGGTATTCGCGCTAATTCAGGACGTCGTCGCGCATCTGAAGGCTCCGCTTTCCCCTCCCGAGAAAGAGCAACTTTCCCGCGAGATTCTTGAGGAGGTCTTCGGTCTCGGTCCGCTCGAGCCTCTGCTGCAAGATCCCGCAGTCAGCGACATCCTGGTCAACGGCTCGAAAGAAGTCTACGTCGAGCGCGGCGGCATGCTCGAAGAGACCAAGGTCGTATTCAAAGATGACGCGCACTTGATGCGCATCATCCAGAAGATTGTCTCCGCCATCGGACGCCGCGTCGACGAATCCTCTCCCATGGTGGATGCGCGCCTCGCCGATGGATCGCGCGTCAACGTGATCCTCCCTCCGCTTGCGGTGGATGGCCCGCACATTTCGATCCGGCGTTTTGGCGCCACTCCCGTGACCGACGCGGACCTCGTTGCTAACCAGACGTTGACCGCGCCGATGCTCGCGCTGCTGAAGGCCGCGGTGGCAGCGCGTCTCAACATCATCATCTCGGGCGGAACAGGCGCGGGCAAGACGACGCTACTCAATGTGCTTTCCGGATATATCTCGGCAAAAGAGCGCATTGTCACCATCGAAGACTCGGCGGAGTTGCAACTGAAACAGCGGCATGTGGTGCGCCTCGAAAGTCGTCCTTCCAATGCAGAGGGCAAGGGAGCAGTCTTCGCGCGGCAGTTGGTGATTAACAGCTTGCGCATGCGTCCCAATCGGATCGTCGTCGGCGAAGTCCGCGGCGAGGAAGCTCTCGATATGCTGCAGGCCATGAACACGGGCCACGACGGATCGATGACCACAATTCACGCCAACAGTCCGCGTGATGCACTCGCTCGCATTGAAACGATGGCGATGATGACGAACCTGAACTTGCCGGAGAAGGCTATCCGCAAGCAGATCGCGTCGGCGGTAAGCCTGATCCTCCAGGTCGCGCGCTTCACCGACGGAACGCGGCGCCTGACTCACATCACCGAGATCACCGGGATGGAGTCGGAGGTCGTCAGCATGCAGGATCTGTTTAGCTTCGAAAAGCAGGGAGTCACTGCGGAGGGGCGCGTAGTGGGAGCTTTCACTGCGGCTGGAATCCGTCCAAAGTTCGCGGAGCGCCTCAAGGCTGCGGGATACGATCTGCCAATCGACATGTTCGATCAACCCGGCCGAAACTGGAAATAAGTCGAAGGAATTATTGCTCAGTAGTGCGTTCGATTTTTTCCATGTTTGGGAGTTTACCTTTTGGTACACCCACCCCCCTCCCCCTGGGTCTATTGGAATCATCGGTTTAGCGTGAAATCGGCAAGTAATCCATGGGGCTCAATTACTTGCGGGCAAAATCTTGATTCCAAACAATTTAGAGGGCTTGAGCCGAAAACGAGGCTCCAAAATGGGACGACCGTTGCTTGCTCTCACCGTCACCGCCTCCACGATGATGGCTGAAACGGAGTTCGAGAGGCAAGGTCAGATGTCACATCGCGTTGTGGAAAAGAGTTCGACATGAAAGCTTTCAACGTTTCGGGTTCCCACCCGTCGAATATCGCGACACGCTATGCTGCTATCAGCGGTTGTTTGTAGGCGCCGATCTGTTCGAGCATCCCCAACTGGTCCCAGTTGTCCCAGCCTTCGACGATGCGCCCGTCTGCAAATCTTGCGATGGTGATGCCTCGACTGTGCACGGTTTTCCCGCTGGCAGGAAGGCCGGGGCCATCTCCCGAATGAGTCATCACGCCCGACCACCGCAGAACGACTTTGTCGTCCGCGCCGAAGACGTCTTCTACCTCGACCTTGATATCGGGGAACGATCCCCGAATCTCGCGCACGAAATTTTCAAATTCCTTGGGCCCTCGTATCTCCGATTCCGCGCCCCGTTGTCCATGGGCCACTCCATCGGGAGAAAGCAATTCGTAGATCGTTTCCATCCGGCCCTCATTCCAGACTTCCTGAAACCAGCGTCGCATCAGTTGAATGTTTTCGTCGGCTGACATCGGTGGAACTCCTATCGAACGAAATTTCGGGCACCACACGTTAGCTCGGTGCGGCCGTGCGGGCAAGGGGAATTTAATAAGTCGGTTTAAAACCCCGCTAACTTCCGCTTCTCCGCTCCGATTTCTTGGACTACTATTCGTAGCCGTCCGGTTCCCCAGATTGTCTACGGAGGAATTTCACATGCGAGCAAAAAAATCAGTCATGAGAGAGTTAAGGCGGACGAGCATTGCGGAATTAGCTGTCCTCGAGATGACCAACGACAAGAAGGACGCGGCGAAATCGGGTTCCATCATGGTCACGTCCAAGGAGGCCTACGTGTGGGCGACGCTTATGGCCCACATTGCAGAGAAGCGTCCCGACATAACCCCGGAGCAGTTGCTTCTTGCTGCGACGAGCGATCCCAAAATCAGGAGAGATCTGAAGTTCTATTACAACAAGTTTCCAATGGCATGGGGAGAGGACGGCACCGCTGCAGTCGTGCCCCCGGATGTCATCGGCGCTGCGATTCGCTCCTTGCGACTCGATGTTAAGTATAGAGAACTCTCCGAAGGTGCCAGCATCGCGTACTCGAGGCTTGTGAAACGAGGTTGGATCGAAGACCCGGTGGAGATTTTTCTGGCCGGAGCCGCATTGGTATCGGTCATGGGCATCGTTCCGGTCAGCTTCACTCAGAAAACAAAAGAAGGGCGAAGCATCTCGAAAAAGATGAAGGCCCTTTACTGGAGCTACGAGAAATCGATATCCCGCGGGATCACGACCACGAAAGTCGAATTCCGACTGCTCAAGATGATCAAGGCATTCAAGGCGGGTATCGGAGCGTTCAAGGTTGCGATTCAAGATGATGACGATGTGTAGCCGAGCCCGAGTTTTCGGCCAACGCTCATCCTTTCAATTCGAGGGTGCCACGTCCTTCGCGCTGCATGCGGAAGGCGAGTGCTACGAATGATGGATGATATCGTTCATCTTCACTGACTATGACCAACCAAGCGATCCGCCTGCCGGTGGCGGTGCTGCTCGACAATGTGCGCAGCATGTACAACGTGGGCGCGTTCTTCCGCGCGGCCGACGGAGTGGATCTCGAGAAGCTGTGTCTCTGCGGAATCACCGCGCATCCTCCGAAGAAGGCGATTTCGAAGACAGCCTTGGGCGCGGAAGAAACCGTTCGATGGGAGCACGACTGGGACGCCGTCCACATGGCGGAGGGCCTTCGTCGCAGCGGATTTGAGCTTGCCGCCATCGAGACCAGTCCGCATGCCGTGGACCTGTTTGAGTGGGAGCCGCGGTTTCCGGTCTGTGTTTTATTTGGAAACGAAGTCGAAGGCCTGCGCCCGGAGTTGCTCGAAATGGCCGGCGCGCATGTACGCATCCCGATGCTCGGGCAGAAGAATTCGCTGAACGTCGCCACAGCCGGTGGAATCGTTCTTTATGAGCTACTGCGAAAGTGGCGGATGCGGAGGTGAGTACGAGAAGCACCGGCTACCCCACCCTTCGCCAAAGCTGGGCCCGGTCCCCTTGATCATGCGAGCGCCAGATTCAGATTGCTGATCGCCTCGTCGATCTCCTGCGTGCTCTTGAAGCCGACCGTGACAGAATCCACGCCCGCGTTCTGGAACGCGAACCTCATCGCTCTCACACGATCGTCATGACTGTTCTCGAACTGACCGCCACCGCAGAGTTTCATGCCGATCACACCCAGCCTTTCCTTCTTCAACTGCTGGATGTGATCCACCACTTCGCTCACGTTGGCTGGATGGTTGGAGTCCTCGGAGGTCGGGCCGTCCATGCGTGAGCCGTTGTGGTTAACGCGGATCAGTCCCACGTCGAGCCAGTTTGTGCCCGGCATCTGGCGCAGCGCCGGCAGCCCGTGCACTGAGGCGCCATGCGTGCGAATGATCTTCCTCTGCTGCGCCTGAAGGATCCCGTCTTGCCAGCGTTTGGTCGTCTCCGGCCAGTCAGCCGAGTGCTGCCAGTGCAGCAGCATGACGTCGAAGTACTCGGTCTGCGAGATGTGCCGCAGCTCGTCGAACTTGGCCTGCGGGTCGATCCCCTGGTGGAAGGTGGTGACTTTGCTCATCAGCTGATAGCTGTCACGCGGCAAGCCTTTCAGCGCCTCTCCCAGCATTCCCGGAGTCTCGTAGGCCTCCGCCGTCTCAAAGAAGCGAATGCCGCGATCGTAAGCATAGCGGACGAGCCGCGTGAACTCCTGCTGCCCCAACGCGGCCTGCACCGACCCACTGTTTGTCCCGGTGCCAAAGGCCAGCCGCGTCACCTGCACGTTTGAGCGGCCAAGCACCACCGTATCGGTCGCGGTGCGCTTGGCGGCTGCAACTAGCGGAAGAATTCCAGTGGTTGCCATGGCTCCAGCGGCCAAACTTGTCTTGAGGAAACTGCGTCGTGTCGTCGGACTCATCGTGACCTCCGCGGGGCTCAAGCCGGTAGGCGAGCCGGATGAGTGAATGTTAGCACGCATGCAGGCGCGATGAGCGCGATTGGATTGTTCCACCGGCAACGCGCACCGCGGAAGAGCGGCGCTTCAGCTCCGCGATAAGGCCGACAAAAGTTGTGGGCTTTAGCCCCTGGACGCGTGGCCCACACAACGCAGGTTTCGTTGTGTGGGAACTATCGGCGATTTGTTGGAACAAACGGGCCACAGGGGATGGCTCACGCATGTCGATTTTCGCAGGCGTCATTCGCACCGAGGCTGCCCCGTCCTTCGCGATTTTCGAAGAGCGGGAACCACGAACACAGGCAGCAACACGCGCGGACCTCAGTGGAAGAGCGGCGCTTCAGCGCCGCGATGAGGACGACAAAAGAAACGGGCTTTAGCCCCTGTGGTTATTTCATCAGTCCCGCTGCTCCCTTTGTGTTACATCTCGTCCACTTAGGTGCCATTGACGCTGTATACGAGGGAATAGCACTATGTCGTGCGCTGTCACTTCTTACTAAGGATGAGATGAACGTGAAGCACTTAGCCTGCGGCCTCCTCTTTACATTTGTATTTACTCTTTCAAGTTACGGGCAAACTACAGCTCTACCTCCGACGAGCGAACATGGCATGTTTGTGGAGGAGTCGGGCCGACTAATCAAGATCATCGGACAAATCGCCGAGTTCAAACGCACCGGAAGCCTCTTCGCCAACGATGTGACGTTGGGATTGAAAACAAAGAAGGAGAACGTCCAGCTTCTGGGAGCGACAGCGCAGACCGTTGTTTCTCCCCAGCCAGTGTTTTATTTTGTGCCGGCTAGGCAAGAACAAGCTGTGGGCGTAAACGCCGGTGATCTAATTTTGATCCGCCTCGAAGAAAAACCCAATCGCAGGCAATTTGAGATCGCGGCTATGGGTGCGTGGAGAGCCAGTTCGGGCATCACGCTCACGCATCAGATTCAGTTACTTCGGGATGAGGTCGAGCCTGATGTCTACCGGATCATGCCTGCCCATGAACTCAGCAGGGGGGAATATGCCTTGTTCTTGGCTCGCGGCGAAGGCTTGGCTCCATACGTCTATGACTTCAGCGTTCAACCGGGACGCACCATGGCAGTAAGTGAGCGAATTCAGAAGCCTACACTGGCGGCGACGCGAGTAAGAGAAGAGCCCGAGCCGAAAGCGACTCAGAGCACGACTCCTCAACCATTCGGCGCAGCCACCGTGGGCGTCTTCGCCGAAGGAAACATCAATGTAAGGCACGATGGAGTGATCTTGACAGCGGTAACGCCGGGAGGCCCTGCAGATCAGGTGGGCATTAAGGCCGACGATACGATTCTTGCCATCAACGATCATTACATCTTCACAATTGCAGAACTGAGAGAGTCCGTCAGCCAACTTATTCCAGGCAGTAAGGCCGTCGTTCGCTATCGGCATCATTCCACAATTCTTGATGTTCCAGTCACGGTTGGGGCGATCCAGTGATTTCTGCGAGGCGGTGATTCCCGTCTTTCCTCAAAGGAACACGAAAAGCTGGGCTACCCACCCAGCCATCACCCTCCTCCTGATGCCTCAACGATAAAGCGCGCACGTTCGTATAGTTCGTCGAAAGTGATCACCTCGGGCGACACGATTTGCCGTCGGAGCAGCTCGAACGAAGAGAACTTGGGCTCATTTATGCCCTTTTCGGACACGAACTGCTGAAGGCAACCGACTACTACGACGGACCTTGGGCGCAACAGAAACGCTGTTTTTCCGGTCGGATCCCCTTTTTCGTCCTTTGTATCCAGCCGAGTTCCGATCGCCCTTTCCGCGACTTGGACAGTTCGGTGCGCCTGAGCAATCGCGCCGGACAATTCGCGAGAGGCAGCCCATGTATCGGGACGGTAGCTGCTGTTTTCGAGCAAGGAAGTTGATGGAGTCTTAATTTCGACGAAGCAAAGAGAGCTCACCCGGCCACGGGTGCGAAGCAGGCCGTCCGCCCGTTTTCCGTGGCCCGCGACAGACGTGCCTGCGACGACCTGTTCAAGTTTTCTATCGTCCAGTTGTGAAGTGAACACGTAGAACAGTCCGTAGCCGAAAATCCACGGGTTCTCTTCGAAGAGTGCTTGCCATACGTCCTCGTCTCTCGGCTTCGACAATCGGCTTTTCTCTGATCGGAAAAATGAATCTTCTTCCATCATCCGTCTAAAGCGCTCAAGAACCTTTTTGCGGTACGCGACCGCGACAATGTCCTGTTCGGTGACCTCATGCTGCGCAATGTCGATGACAAGCTTGGGGTTTGACCTTGCAAGCGTGCGGGCGGCATCGTCCGAAACCACGAACTGTTCCAGATCCGCCTCTTCAATTCGAACCTTGCCTTCCCCTCGAACTTTCCGTTCTCAATCAGCTTGAATAGGCCCGCTATCCTCCTAATTTCATCACCACGAAGGGAGAGGTAGCTCGTCAGCTGCGGCTTGTCCGGGTGGGTACTGAACCTCTGCACCAGGAGGTTGTCGACCTCCCTAGTGTCAACATAGAAAAGAGCCTTCACCTGTTGGCGACCTGAGCGGGTCGCCCGAACCACAACCTCGCCCTTGACGTTAACCAGGCCGTCACGTTCTCCAGATTCGAAAACGCGCCAGATAAATCGAGCAGGGCGCGCAGGGTTGGCGACACTAGGGAACTCCTTACTCACATAGACCCGAGTAGGCTTGCTCAAGGGAATATAGTCCGCGTCTCGTTTCACGACTTCTACCTCTCTGACGGTCGACCAGACCGATGGGCGGGTCGTTCCCATCGGGAAGTATACGCGGGTTCGCTTTTCGACGGTCGGTATAACCGCACTCTTGCGGGTGGGTGTTATGTTAGTGCCGTGGCAAACACCACACCAAAACCGTTCGTATTCGTCCTAATGCCCTTCGAAGCGTCCTTTGATGACGTGTACAAGCTCGGCATCAAGCCAGCCGCTGAAAGTGCCGGCTCATATTGCGAGCGACTCGACGAGCAAATTTTCCTCGAAAGCATGCTAGCTAGGATCTACAACCAAATTGCAAAGGCTGACCTCGTGGTTGCAGATATGACCGGCAGGAATCCGAATGTGTTTTATGAGGTTGGATACGCGCATGCCCTGGGAAAAACTGTGATCCTCCTTACGAAGAACGCAGATGATATACCATTCGACCTCAAACATTACCCCCATATCGTCTATCAAGGCTCAATCGTTGATTTGAAAGAAAACCTACAGAGACGAATCTCGCACCATTTAGCTAATCCCGTAAAGGCATTGGAAGTTGGGATCCTGCTGCCTAGATTTGTGATTTCAGGGAATGCTGTCGAGACTGGTGCCTCTATCAATGCTTTGACCGGCGACGTGCGTGGTCGTGAGTGTGCCCTAACTGTGGGGGTCAACAACCCATACGACACTGTGGTCGACTGGTCCGGCCTAAGTGCTGGGTTACTCCTACCTTCCCAGTATGTGCCGGATACTGACTATGCTGCAGTTAAGATCGAGGACGGGAGATATCTCTACGACCTGGGATCTATCGGGCGCCTATTTCCAGGTGTTTGGCTGACAAAGGTGATATACCTGCCGTACGAGAGAATCACATTTGGGCTCCAGTTCGACGCAGAATTGAGAGTTTTTACGCCACAGAATCCCGTATCTACTCCTTTTTTTCTTACCCTTCTTGCCTGAATCGGGAAGATCTGGACAGGCAAAAACCTGGGGGCAAGAACCTAAGGACAGACGTCACACTAATTTCCGTGGACCGCGCCGCCGTGGTGCCCGAGTGTCGGGCCACACGCGAAGAGTGATTGTGGAATCACCCGTCAGTCGGCCAAGGCCGAACAAGTAGGCGAAACGCCCGCCTCGAGGCTGGAACGTGAAATTGGGGGCTGGCCCATCCTTCCGAATCAAGATTCCTGACTAGGTTGCCCCACCCTTCCCGCGTTCTTGGCGGGAGGGTGGGCTCTGGCGAGGAGTACGACACCCATCCGTCCTCGCCTCCGCGCGGTCCATTGTGATTCGATCTCGACAATCCCTTCCGTCCCGTCGCATAGTGAACAAAACTACTCCATTTCCAGTCCTCTGGTTTCTCGACCAGTCCCCGCTTTACCGGATTGCGATGGATGTAGCGCAGCTTCTCGATGCGCTTCGTTTCAGTCCACACGGGAAAATCGTAATAGCGAACCTGCCAAAAGCGCGGAAGATGTTTTGCGCGCAGCTTTTGTGAGGTGATCTGCTTGAGCATCTGTATCACAACGGACAACTTCGAGCGTTCCGGTTCGCTCAGAAGTAGGTGCACGTGCTCCGGCATCACGACATAACCTGTGATGTAGCAGCCGTACCACGTGCGAACTCGATCGAGTTCTGCTTCGAAAGTGTCTTTGGCCACCAAACTATCGAGCAGCGGCATGCGCTGATAGCAGCTGAACGTGATGAAATGCAGGCAGCGCTGGGCTTGATAGCGGACTGGTTTGACGTGCATTTATTGCAGATTGTAGTCGGCGCGGTGGCCCACCCTCCCGCAAAAAAAAGCGGGAAGGGTGGGGCAACCCCGAATTGGGAATTCCATGCGAGAGGCGCCGGGCTCCTAAAAAGGTCGCTGAAAGACGGAGATGCCCCGTCATTGTTTACGATGGGTCAGTCCCCGTGATATCCTCGTAAGCGTCACAAAGACAATCGATTAAGAACAGGAGTGCACCAGTTTAGTGTTAGCCAGAGAGCAAAAGAAATCCCTCATTGACCAGTACGGGAGAACTGCAGGCGATACCGGCAGCCCCGAGGTTCAGATCGCTCTGCTTAGCGAACGTATTGGACAGTTGACGGAGCACTTCAAGACGCACCAGAAAGACCACGGTTCACGCCGCGGACTTCTCATGCTGGTCAGCAAGCGCCGTAGCTTGCTCGACTACCTCAAGAAATACGATACCGAGAAATACAAGACCGTCATTACCAAACTCGGCATCCGCAAGTAGGTTGGGAAAAGTTTCAAAATCTCAACGTTTCAAGGTTTCAAAGTAGAACCTTGAACGTTCCGAGCCTTGAAACTCTGAAACCTTGAAACTTGCCTTTTCTGAGCTCCGTTTCTGGTGAAACGGGCAGCATCGAGGAAATCTCCACACGTGCGTTTTTTTAGCGCAGGCGAACTCTTTCACCGTGTGATCACGGCAAGAGTGTGCCTTTCCGGTCCAATCAGGAATCTCAGCCCTGCCGCAACTACCGCGGCCGGGACGAGGTACCCGTCTGCTCGTTTCTCATGGCTCACTGCTCAACGCACTTCAAAGGAAATTTAAATGAAACCAGATCCAACAGTCGTAACAGTCAGTCTCACCGGCGGAAAAACCATCTCATTTGAAACAGGTAAATTGGCCAAGCAGGCCCATGGATCCGCCGTCGTCCGCCTCGGTGAAAACGTTGTTCTCGCCACCGCGACCGCCAACGCCGATCCGCGCGAAGGCATCGACTTCTTTCCTCTCACCGTGGATTACCGCGAGTACACCTACGCCGGCGGACGTTTCCCCGGCGGCTTCATCAAGCGCGAAGGCCGCATGAGTGAGCGCGAAGTCCTCACCAGCCGCCAGATCGATCGCCCGATCCGTCCGATGTTCGCCGAGGGATTCAAGTGCGAGACGCAGGTGATTGCGTTCGTGCTCTCAGCCGACAGCGAGAACGATCCGGACGTTTGCGGCATCAACGGCGCCTCGGCCGCGCTGCACGTTTCTGATATTCCGTTCCTCGGGCCGATCGGCGCAGTGCGCGTCGGACTGGTCAACGGATCGTTCGTCGTCAATCCGACCTACAACGAGATGCGCGAGAGCCTGCTGAACATCATGGTCGTCGGGACAGCCGACGGCATCGTGATGATCGAGTCGGGCGCGAAAGAAGTAAAAGAAGAAACCGTCGTCGACGCGATCGAATTCGGTCACACCGAGATCAAGAAAATCTGCGCCGGCATCAACGAACTGCGCGACAAGGCAGGAAAGCCGAAGCGCAAGGTTGAGCCTCCGCAATTCGACGACGCGTACTACAACAGCCTGCGAGCGAAAGTGGGTGATCAACTCACCGACGCGCTCGATACGAAGAAGCATCCGAAGGCCGAGAGCTACACGCTGGTCAAGGACATCAAGAAGAAGCTGGCAGCCGAGTTGCCCGAAGGCGATGACGAAGCCAAGCACAAGCTTGATCACTACTACGAAGCGTTGCGCGAGCGCATCTTCCGCGAGGCAGTGATCAATCAGAAGCGTCGTCCGGATGGACGCGCGTTCGACGAGATCCGCGAAATCTGGATCGAAGCCGGAGTCCTGCCGCGTACCCACGGCAGCGCAGTCTTCACCCGCGGCGAAACCCAAGCCCTTGTAACGACGACACTCGGCACCAGCGACGACATGCAGCGCCTGGAAGGCTTCGAAGGCGAAGCCAAAAAACGCTTCATGCTTCACTATAACTTTCCGCCGTTTTCGGTTGGGGAAGTGGCGTTTATGCGAGGAGCGGGTCGGCGCGAGATTGGGCACGGAGCGCTGGCGGAGAGAGCGATCTCGGCAGTGCTGCCGCTGGAAGAGAAGTGGCCTTACGCGATGCGCGTGGTCTCGGACATCCTGGAATCGAACGGATCGTCTTCGATGGCGACCGTCTGCGGCGCTTCACTCGCGTTAATGGATGCAGGCGTTCCGTTGAAGGCTCCGGTGGCCGGAGTCGCGATGGGACTGGTGAAGGAAGGCAGCGACTACGCCATCCTCACGGACATCGCGGGCGCGGAAGATCACTACGGCGATATGGACTTCAAAGTTGCCGGAACTCGTGATGGCATCACCGCGCTACAGATGGATATTAAAGTCGCGGGAATCACGGCGCAGATCATGCGCGAGGCGCTGTCGCAGGCGCAGCGCGGACGAATGCACATCCTCGGCAAGATGGAGGAAGTGATCACGACGGGCCGCGAGAAGATTTCCGACTACGCGCCACGCTTCTACACGGTGCAGATCCCGACCGACAAGATTCGTGATCTGATTGGGCCGGGCGGAAAGATGATCCGCAGCATCGTGGAGCAGACCGGAGTGAAGATCGACGTGGAAGATTCCGGACTGGTCAAAGTGGCGTCGAGCGATCAGGCGTCGGCGGCGAAGGCGCTGCAGATTATTGGCGACATCACGGCGACGGCCGAGGTTGGCAAGACGTATCTCGGGAAAGTCACGCGGCTGGCGGATTTCGGCGCGTTCGTGGAGATCATCCCCGGAACCGAAGGCTTGCTGCACATCAGCGAAGTGGCGGAGCATCGGATTGCCGATGTGCGCGATGAACTGAAGGAAGGCGACCAGGTGTTGGTCAAGGTGCTTGCCGTTGAAGGCAATCGCATACGGCTTTCGCGCAAAGCGATTCTGAAAGAGCAGCGCGCGAAGATGGCAGCGTCGGGCGGCGGTGAAGGCGCTCCAGTAGCTCCGGCGGCGGAAAGCGAGCCGCTCCCGGGCGGGACGCTGGTGATTGAAGGGGGCGGAGATTTTCCGGATGATCCGGAGGAGCCGAACTTCAACCGCGAAGGCGGGGCTCCGCCGGTGGGAGCTGGGGCTGGAGATCGTCCACGCGGCGGAGACCGTGGAGGAGATCGTGGCCGTGGAGGACGTCCTGGCGGCGGTGGTGGCGGCCGAGGTCGTGGACGCGGCGGTCGCGGCGGCGGCGGTGGCGGAGGACGACACGGTGGCGGGCATGGCGGTGGCGGAGGAAGGCACTAACTTCTTTGCCACGGATTTACGCGGTTTGCACGGATTGAAACCTTTGTCTTAAAAGGAGCTGCGACTTTCGTCGCAGCTTTTTTCTTTTGTGAATGCCTCGTACGGAAACTTTTCTTTTGATCGGGCAAGAAATGCTCGGATAGTTTTCGTCACGGAATTGGCTCGCATCGTGTGGGCTACAGCGATCCACGTAGAAGACCCGAAAAGAATGCTGACATCGGCGTGCGGGCGAATCTAGTGATTTGCGCTAAAGCTTGTGATTTCAACATTCGCGGTTTCGCACACGCTCGGATGGTGATTTTGTGGCAGAGGGCGTGCAAATACTTCGCACGAGCCGCACTGGCTCCTGGAGGATTTGTGAAAAAGATTCAGTCTCTCTCGTTCCTCGCCACCTTGGCGATCGCCATCGGCATGATCTCCTGGGGCAGCGCGCTCCATGC
>Ga0209624_10002163_pt1 | contig 14730 bp, 12 predicted proteins | sample JacPinW_OM2H0_O1_FD_188565 | JGI IMG/M metagenome (GOLD analysis project Ga0209624, IMG submission 188565) | Forest soil microbial communities from Algoma, Ontario, Canada - Jack Pine, Ontario site 1_JW_OM2H0_O1 (SPAdes) (version 2) | ecosystem: Environmental > Terrestrial > Soil > Boreal...
AGAACGGAACGTGGGAGGCAGCTTACGATTCGCCAAAGTCGGCTTCGGTCCCGGAAGATTTTCAGCTCGCGCTGAAAGCGAACCCGCCAGCGTATGACTTCTTCCGCTCACTCGACGGCGCCAACCGTTACGCAGTGCTGTTCCGAATTCAAACGGTGAAGAAAGCAGAAACGCGGGCGCGGAAAATCCGCGAGTTCATCGAAATGCTGGAACGACAAGAGACAATTCACGAGCCCCGCCGTTCCCGTCGAACGTCAAAATAAACAATGCCACCGATCAAAATCATTGGAGCTGGCCTCGCCGGCTCGGAAGCCGCCTGGCAATGCGCCCGGCAGGGATTGGACGTCGAGCTATTCGAGATGCGTCCCGTTCGTTCTACTCCGGCCCATCAGACCACCGATTTTGCCGAGCTCGTCTGCTCCAATTCTCTGAAATCCGACAGCGAGAATACCGCGCCCTGGTTGCTCAAGGAGGAAATGCGGCGCGCCGGATCCCTGTTGCTCCAGATCGCGCGCGACTGTGCGGTTCCCGCAGGTCACGCCCTGGCCGTCGACCGCGTCGTATTCGCGGCTAAAGTCACCGAAGCGATTTCCCGCGAGCCGCGTATCACCGTCCGTCGCGAAGAAGTTTCTGCCATTGATGAGAAGGACGGCCTCACCATTATCGCCACCGGGCCGCTAACCTCTGAATCCCTTGCCACAGAGATCGCGCGACTCAGCGAGCCGCCCGACTCCACCGCGCACACTCCGCACCTGTATTTCTACGATTCAATCAGTCCGATCGTGGAGGCCGACTCGATCGATATGTCCCGCGTATACATGGCTGCGCGCTATGACAAAGGTTCCGCCGACTACATCAACTGCCCCATGACGCAGGATGAATACGGCAATTTCCTTGATGCGCTCGTAGCCGCGCAATCCGTTGAGGAACGCGATTGGGAAAAGCTCAACTACTTCGAAGGATGTCTTCCCATCGAGGAGATCGCTCGCCGCGGCCGCGACACTCTTCGTTTCGGGCCCATGAAGCCCGTTGGACTGAAAGATCCGCGCACCGGCAAGATGCCCTTTGCAGTCGTACAGCTGCGGCAGGAAAATCTGCGCGCGGATTCTTACAATCTCGTCGGATTTCAAAATCATCTGAAGTTCGGCGAGCAGGCACGCGTGCTGCGCCTCATCCCCGGCCTGGAAAACGCGCGCTTCTTGCGCTACGGACAAATCCATCGCAATACCTACATCAACGCGCCCACTTTGCTCCAATCAACTCTGCAGATGAAATCGCATCCCAACGTATTTTTCGCGGGCCAGATTTGCGGCGTCGAAGGCTACGTCGAATCGATCGCGACCGGACTCTTAGCCGGACTTCATGCTGCCGCTCTGGCGCAAGGAACGCCGCTTTCACCTGCCCCACGCGCGTCAGCCTTTGGATCCCTCACTCACTACGTCACCCACGCGGATCCCAAACACTTTCAGCCCGCGAATATCACATTTGATCTACTCCCCGCACTCGATCGAAAAATTCGCGACCGCAAAGAGCGTCACCGCCTTCAGTGCGACCTCGCCCTGAAAGAGTTCCAAGCCTGGCAAGTGCCCGTATCTTAGGTTCCGCCCCGACTCCAACCCTTGTCATTCCGACCGGAGGGAGGAATCTGCTTCTTCTTGTCATTCCGACCAGAGGAAGGAATCTGCTCCGCTGTCATTCGACCAAAGGGAGAAATCCGTTCCCTTGTCATTCCGACCGAAGGGAGGAATCTGCTTCTTCCTGTCATTCCGAGCGAAGCGAGGAATCTGCTTCCCGCCGCCCGATTTCCTGAACAAATGCCCCACCGAATGCGTATCAAACACTGAGCGACTCGGGGATGACCTTCTCCGCCGGCCCCCGTCCAACAGACTGGCATGACGTTACGTGACCTCGTTCTCGACGTGCTCCGGACCCTCTGGGCCCACAAATTACGCGCCTTCCTCACCATGTTTGGCATCGCGTGGGGCATCGTCTCCATCGTCCTCATGGTCGCGGCCGGAGAAGGCCTGCGCAAAGGCCAGGAGGATCAGGCCAAGAACCTCGGCAAAGATGTGATGATTGTCTTCCACGGCCGCACCAGCCTGCAGGCCGGCGGCACTCACGCCGGACGCATCGTGCACTGGGAAGATGAAGATGTACCTGTCGTTCAGTCCGAATCGCCCGACTGCGAATACGCCATCCCCGAGCTTGAGCAGGACACCGTCCGCACCCACTCCAACTACAACAACGCGGCCTTCACCGTCACCGGATCCTATCCGCCCTTCGGCTACATTCGCACTCTCGATGTCGGCGCTGGACGCTTCTACGACTGGGACGACATGCGCGAGGCGCGCCGTGTGGCTTTTCTCGGCTCCGACGCCGCCAAGCAGTTGTTCGCCGGCCGCAATCCAGTGGGCGAAAACATTTATTTGAACGATTTCCCTTACGTCGTCATCGGCGTCATGGCCAAAAAGAAACAGGACTCCAGCTATGACGGCTGGGATGTGAACAAAGTTTTCCTCCCTTTCGCCGCCATGCGTCGCGACTTCCCCGACAAACCTCCCGGAACCGATTCCACCTTTGATCAATTGTTAGTCACGCCGAAGTCGGTCGAACAGCACGAAGCTTGCAAACATGAAGTGCGCGTCGCGCTCGCCCGCATGCATCGCTACGATCCCCGCGACAAGGAAGCTTGCCCCATCTGGGACACCGTGCAAGAAGCGCAGGCCTTCAAAACCATGACTGACGGAATGAAGTTTTTCCTGGGCGCCGTCGGCATCGTCACGCTGCTGCTTGGCGGCATCGGCGTCATGAACGTGATGTTAGTCGCGGTCCGCGAGCGCACTCGCGAAATCGGCGTACGTAAAGCCATCGGCGCTCCCGCTGGAACCATTCTCCGCCAATTTTTTATCGAAGCTCTCATCATCGCGCTTTTGAGTGGAGGCATTGGTCTCGGCGTTGCATTCGGATTTTGTGCGCTCGTCAATATGCTCCCGATGCCGGACTTCTTCGCCGGTCTGATCCCGAGCTGGAGTTCAGGCCTGATCGCAGCGGCGTTGCTTGGAGCGATAGCGGTAGGCGCAGCCCTGTATCCCGCGCGCAGAGCGGCCTCCATCGATCCAATCGAAGCCCTCCGCTACGAGGCCGGAGGATGAAATGAAGAACAGGGTTTTCCTCTGTGTCTCCATGTGCCCCCTGTGGTGAAAGACTTTTAGAAATGTTATTCGAAATCATTCTCGAAGCCTGGATCGCTCTCAAGCGGAATCTCACCCGTAGCTTCCTCACCATGCTCGGTATCGTGTGGGGAATCGCGACGGTGACCCTTCTCATCGCCTACGGCAGCAGCTTTCGCAGCGTTTTGGTGCACGGTTTCGACGCTTTCGGCAAAAGCGTCGTCATCTGCTGGCCGCAGCAAACCAGCGAGCAGCCCGGCGGACAACGCGCCGGCAAGAAAGTCGTTCTCGAGCAAGCTGACCTGGATATGGTCAAGGCCACTTCTCCGCTGGTGAAGCACGTCTGCCTTGAAACCGTTCGCCGCCCTGGCATCGCCTACGGCGACCGCATGGTCGGCACAGCGCCCGTGCGCGGAGTCTGCCCTGAATACGGCGAGATGCGCAACGAAGTCCCCTCCGAAGGCCGCTGGATTAACGCCGAAGACGAGCTCGAACGCCGCCGCGTGATTTTTCTCGGTGGCCGATTGAAAGAGGAACTCTTCAGCGGACGTCCTGCCGTTGGCGAAACCGTGCAAGTCTCTGGCGTTCGCTTCACCGTAATCGGCGTGATGGCGCGCAAAATTCAACTCAGCAACTATTTCTCCAGCGACGACGAATCCTCCTGGATCCCCTACTCCGCTGCGGGAGATTTGTGGAACACGCGCTATGCCGCCGTGATGCTCTTCGAGCCCATCGCTCCTCAATTCGAAAAAAAGGCCATGGCGCAGGTGCTCGCCGCAGTCGCCACCCGCCAGAATTTTTCGCCCACCGATCCCAAAGCCTTTCAGATGTTTGGTCGCGATGAATTCCGCCCCGTCATTGACGCGCTGACGATCGGCCTTCAGGTTCTGCTGACCTTCATCGGCACTCTTACTCTTGGCATCGGCGGCGTCGGCGTGATGAACATCATGTTGGTGTCCGTCGACGAGCGCATTCGCGAAATCGGTCTGCGCCGCGCCCTGGGAGCACGCAAGCGCCACATCAAACTTCAGTTCCTCGCGGAAACACTACTCATCATGATGCTTGGTGGCGCCATCGGCGTCATCTTGTCCTACATCATCGCCTGGTCTGTCGGCACGCTCCCCATGATGGGACCGCTCTTCGAAGACGATTCCGGCCAGGGCGATATTCATCTCCGCATCTCGATGATGACTGTCCTGCTCTCGTCTGCAGTTTTACTGGTTGTCGGAGTATTCAGCGGCCTCGTCCCCGCTATGCGCGCCTCGAAGCTGGATCCCGTAGAAGCTCTCCGCTACGAATAACCGAAAAGGGTGCCCCACCCTTGTCGCGTTTTGTGTGACAGGGTGGGGATTTTGACTTCCTATACTAATTGCAGGGTGGCCCATTCTAACGTCGCGCACTATGCGACGTTAGAGTGGGAAAGACCAGAAATCGATTTGCCCCGCATCCCCATTCGCAGTACCTTTCTCCTGAGAGTTCAGAGGTGAACTTTGCCAATCTCGGCCGTGGACACGATTACGCTCGCCTTCCAGCACACGAAGCGTCAACTCATTCAGCCCTTTCGCTTCTGGCAATGGACGCGACTCGCTTTCGTTGGCCTGCTTGCGGGCGAGATGGGCTCCGGCGGCAGTTTTAATTTCCCTTCCAACTTCCGCATTCCTCATCAAGGTGGCCCCTCGCGTCATTTCGCCGCACAAACTTTTCCCCACATTGATCCCGCCCTCGTCGGATCTCTCATCGCCGTACTGATCGTGACCGGCCTCGTCTTCTTCATCGTGATGCTCTACATCAGCAGCGTGATGCGCTTCATCCTCTTTGATAGCGTTCTCGCCAAAGAGTGTCACATCCGCGACGGATGGTCCCGCCGTCAAGGCCCAGGTTGGCGGCTGTTTCTTTGGCATTTGGGATTTTTGTTTGTCACGTTCGGGTGCATGGCTGTTCTCGTTGGAATTCCGGCGCTCTTCGCTTACGGCATGGGATGGTTTACCACGCCGCGCGAGCACATTGTGCCCCTCGTTCTCACCGGCATCGTTGTTTTCTTTGTGTTCTTCGCCTTCGCTATCGCTGCGGCTGTAGTGCAAGTACTGACCAAGGATTTCGTAGTCCCGCAAATGGCGCTTGAAGGCATCGGCGCGATCGAGGGCTGGCGACGCCTCTGGCTGATGATCCAACTGGAGAAGAGCGGCTACGCCATCTACGTTGGTATGAAAATCGTACTGGCAATCGGCGCCGGGATCATCATCGGCATTGCATCGATCATCCTCGCGCTGATCGTCGCCGTGCCCATCATAGGGATCGCGATCGCGGCAGTCTTCGCAGGAAAGACTTCAGGAATGACTTGGAACGTCTTCACCATTACCGCGGCGATCGTCGCAGGATGTGTCGTCTTCGCAATCTTCTTCTACCTGATCGCGCTCGTCTCGGTGCCGGCGATCGTCTTCTTCCCGGCATACTCGATCTACTTCTTCGCCGCCCGCTATCGCCCTTTGAGCCTGGTTCTCTATCCGCCACCGTCCGGATATTCTCCGCCCTCGGAACCTCCTCCAATGGATCCAACTCCCCAACTCGCGTGACATACCGATAGCGACAAGAAACCTAAAATGGCGTCATCCCGACCGGAGCCGCATTTCAGGCGAAGGGAGGGATCTCGCGTGCATATTCTCCGCACGCCTACGGCGCGCTCTGCATTCGCGCGCCCTTGCGGTGTGGCCACGAGAACCGACGTCCGATGATGCATTTCACGATCAGGTGATCCGTCGACCGTGTCGCGCCCCAGCCGACGCCGAAATTGAACTCCCACTGCGGCCCGAAGTCGACATCGATCGTCGGAAAGAATTGCTGCTGCTGGTCTCTGAGCGGAGAGAAGCCCGTGATCGGTCCAACGGATCCGTAATACTCTAGTCCGCCGGCAATCTTCTTGGTGAAGTTGTAGCTGAATTTTACGTTCGGTGAAAACACCACGCCCTGATTCACGCTCGGTCCGTGAAACGATCGGTCGAGCGTCGGATTGAACGAGAAATACCAGGGACCGATCGTTTTATCGACGATTGGCCGGATTTCCCACGTCCACGTATCCGGCGAAAACGCCGCGCGCTGGTATCCAATCTCATTCGAGATGCTGACTCCCACCGGCCAGTGCCAGCTCTCCGGCGCACGCACCCGCGGACGAATGTGATCCCCCACCCACTGCCATCCGTCATCCGGTTGAATGCTGGTAAATACGTAGAATCCCACCTCCGCCCAATCGTTGATGCCCTGCGTGATCTCAAGCGTTTCGTGCTCGGCGTGGTTCGTCGGCAACATGCCGTCGACAACCGTCTTGCTTCCGTCTACGGTGAAGTTCGAATGAATCTCCACCATCGTCGAACGCGGCGCTACCGTCTCCGACCCGTACACCTGGATTTCGTAGTTATCTTGCGCGCCAGCGAACGAGGCGCAAAGAATGAATGCAGCGAAGAAAAAAACCGCGGGAACAACGGAGCGCGACGAGTCCATGATGAGAGGCCAGGCCGCACGTTCCCAGCGACCACCTTTCCATGATGTCATCGTAGAGACGTCGCTGCAACGTCTGGCCTTGTCATTTCGAGCAAAGCGGGAAATCTGCTCGCGTTGTCATTTCGAGCGCAGCGAGAAATCTGCTGTCCGCGCACAGATGTTTCGACAGGGAACTCCATCGATCGCTCAGGTGTCTGATCCTCCAGACACGCGCGTGCCCGAGAGGAGCAACACTCATGGCTTTCTCAATGGCAGGCGGTGGTCCGTCCGGACCGCAAATCAATGTCACTCCACTGATCGACGTTTTACTCACGCTGATCATCATGTTCATGCTCGTCGTGTCGATGGATCCCGAGTTTGGCGAAGAAGCGCAAATTCCGCAGCCTCCGAAAGATCCGAAGTCTCAGTCGGCTGTCGAGAGAACGGTTGTCATCGAGGTGATCTGGACGACCAAAGATCAGCCGCCCACGGTAAAGATCAATCGCGAAGACGTGCCCTGGAACAATCTCGAAACTCGTCTATCGCAGATTTATTTGACGCGGACGGAAAAGGTAGCCTTCGTGCGCGCCGACGCCGACGTGGATTTTCAGTCCGTCGCCGATGTCATCGACGTGGCCCACCATGCAGGAGTAAAGCGGCTAGGACTTCTAACGCAGGATCAAATGCTATCCACGGATTAAAGACCTTCGCTATCGAGGAATTCGCGGAGCCCGCGTCGATTCGTGGAGCCCCATCAAATCGTGGAGCCCCGGACGCCTTCGTCCGGGGCCCTAGATCCGTGAAATTAGTGAAATCCGCGGCGTGTTTCTTTGGATTACGCCGCTCTTCCCATGACCTGCTGCGTGCAGTGTGAACACCGCTTCGCCTCGATCGGAATCTCGCTCAGGCACTCGGGACATTTCCTTGTCGTCGGAGCCGCCACAGGCTCGGCCTTGTGCATGCGCGCCAAGAGCCAGTTCATCGGTACGACCACGAAGAAGTAGACCGCGGCCGCGATCAACACAAACGAGATGAGCGCATTGATGAACTCACCGATCGGGAAGGTCGTCGCCCGAACTACAAATTTCAGGTTGGAGTAATCCGGCTTGCCTACTATAAGTGCGATCAGTGGCGTAAGAAACGCCTTGGTCAGCTCTGTGACCACTCCGCCAAACGCGGCGCCGATCACCACGCCCACCGCCATATCCACAACATTTCCACGCAGGATGAATTTCTTAAAGCCGTCGAGCATAATTTAGCCCCTCCGAAATTGAAGTGCGGCAAATGTAAGTCAGGCGGGGCGCGAGGTCAAGCCAGTTGGCGTTTTTGGAGAAAGGCCCGTCTGCGGACGATGTACTGAGATGGGAGGCGCCGCTAAAGGAAGCTGAAGAAAGCTGAGAGAGGTGGAAGGAAAAAACGTGGAAGAGCGGGGCTTCAGCCCCGCGTTAAGATCTGCGTCACTAGGGCTTTAGCCCCGGTGGGAACGTCAGATCCGCATCGGCATCACGATATACCGATACTTGTAATCATCCCCCTCAGCCGGACGCAGTTGCCCAGCCGATTGCGGATCCTTCAACTCGAGGCGAACCTCAGCGCTGCCTGCTGCCTTGAGAAAATCAACTAGATATTGGGCGTTGAACCCAATGGTCAGCGGCTCGCCCGTGTATGGCGCTTCCAGTGAATCTTCTGACTCGCCAGCCTCGGTCGATGAAGCGGAAAGCTTCACTTCGCCCTTTTCCAGCCGCAGCCGCACCGCGCGCGAGCGCTCGTCGGCAAACTGGGCCACGCGGAGAATCGCGGAATTCAACTCATCCGCGTTCAGCGGAATGATCTTGCTGTTGTCCTTCGGGAGCACCGCTTCGAAGTTAGGGAATTGTCCGGTGAGTTGCCGCGAAGTCAGCAACCGCGATCCAATCCGGAAAAACAAAGTTGATTCGTCTTTGGCAAACTCAATGCTGTCCGCGTCCGTCGAATCAAGCAATGACTTCAATTCGTCCATCGCCTTCTTCGGCACCAGTGTCTTCATTTCGCCTGAAACGCCATCAAATTTTCCACCGCTTCGTTCACAGTGCGCTAGGCGATGCCCATCGGTCGCCACCATCGTGATCGATTCCGGCTTCAGCAGCATCAGCGCGCCGTTCAGGGTGTATCGCGACTCTTCATTCGAAATCGCGAATCCCGTCCGCGCGATCAACCCGCGCAATACCTGCGCCGGAATCGTGATCGCTCCCGCCGTCGGAAATGCTGGAAGGCTTGGGAAATTCGACTTCGCCATCCCGACCATCTTCGTATTCGAGCGTCCGCAGCGAATGCTGACCCAGTGATTCTCCAGCAGCTTGATCGTGATGTCCGCGTCCGGCAGCAGCTTCACATAGTCGTGCAGTTTGCGCGCGGGAATCGTGCACGATCCTTCCTTCTTCACTTTCGCATTGCACGACGTGCGCAGGCTCAAGTCCAGATCGGTCGCCGTCAGCGACAGTCGGTCTCCCGCCGCCTCAAATAGATAATTGGAAAGGATTGGAATCGTGGTCTTGCGCTCGACCACACCTTGCGTGGCGGTCAGTTCACGCAGCAATTCAAACTTGCTGACCGTGATCTCCATCGTCCCCGCGGCAACGGCGGCTTCCACCGGCATAAAATCCGTCTCCCCGAAAGTGCGACTTGCCGTGCTACTTCTGGTACTACCTTATATCAAATACAAAACCTATTAAACCAGCAGTAACAGTAGGCTCGGCGGAGAAGTGGAAATCTCAAACAACTCGCCTATTGTCACCAGCTTTCCACTTCACCCCTGATGTGAGAAATCGGTCCCATTCACTTCGGAGCCCCTACTGTAACTTGCCCCTGATTCCGATTCCTGCCGCGCCTTGCACAACTTCCACATCTCATTCACAGCCACCTACGAGGAAGACTGTATTGAAAAGTGGAAAACGCCACCGCGGGTGCGATTCATCCGCCTAATTGCTCAGTCAATTTATTGATGAGCCTGTTCAAATCTTTATCGTTCTTGCGAACCTCTTCGATCTTCTCGACCGAGTGCAGCACAGTCGTGTGATGCTTGCCGCCGAACTGCCGGCCGATTTCTGGCAACGACGCCTCTGTCAAATGCTTCGCCAGGTACATCGCAATCTGCCGCGGATACACGATCGCGCGCGAATTGTTCTTCGCCTTGATCTCCACCAACCGCAGTCCAAATTGTTCCGCGACCATTTTCTGGATCGATTCGATCGTGACCTTGCGCGCCTGCGAGTCGATGAAGTTCTTCAGAACCTGCTGTGCATAGGGAAGAGTGATCTCTGCGCCGATCAACGACGAGTGAGCCACCAACCGGATCAACGCTCCTTCCAACTCACGCACGTTCGACCGGATGTTCGAGGCCACATACAGCGCAACATCGGTTGGCAGCGTCACCTTCTCCTGCTCAGCTTTCTTCTGCAGGATCGCGACCTTCGTCTCCAAGTCCGGAGGCTGAATGTCCGCAATCAATCCCCACTCAAACCGGCTGCGCAGCCGGTCTTCAATCTCGGCCAATTCCTTCGGGGACCGGTCGCTGGCGATCACGATCTGCTTCATCGATTCGTGCAGCGCGTTAAACGTATGGAAGAACTCTTCCTGCGTCCGTTCCTTCCCCGCCAGAAACTGGATATCGTCGATCAGCAGCACGTCCACGCCGCGGAACTTATCGCGGAAGCTCGTCATCTTGTCGTAGCGCAGCGAGTTGATCATGTCGTTCGTGAACTTCTCGCTCGATACGTAGCAGATAGCTGCTTGCGGCATCCGCCGCTTGATCTCGTGCCCGATCGCCTGCATCAGGTGTGTCTTGCCCATCCCGACGCCGCCGTACAGGAACAGCGGGTTGTAGGCTTTCGAAGGGCGTTCCGCCACTGCCTGGCAAGCCGCATGCGCGAACTGGTTTCCGCTCCCGATCACGAACGCGTCAAAGGTGTAGCGCGGATTGAGTTGCGCTGCGCCGTCCCAATCGAATCGCGACTGCGATGGAGCCGCCGTAGCCGGCGCCGCCGAAAGGCCGCCGTCGTGACGCATCGGCGTGGCCGCCGGATCATCCTCAGGCGTCACAAACTTCACATCGTTGAACCCGAGGCCCAGGACATCAATCGCTTCCTGAATCAAATCCGCGTACTTGTCACCGGCGTGGCGAAATTCAACTGTCGGCACACGGACGAACAGGATCCCGCCGCTCGAGTGGCTATACCTCGTCGGCTTCAGCCATGTGTCGTAGGAATGCCGATTGATTTTCTTTTCCAGCGCGTCGAGAATCCGTGCCCACGGATTTGGGGAGAGTGTTGTGCTTGGAGCTGACATATATGAAATATTTTCACCACGCAGCGCCCTGGCGGCTGGAGAGAGCGCCTGTTTAAAACTGCCGTTTTATGGAGAAGCTGAAACCGTTAATTACTGCGGAATGCGCCTGTTTTCTGTTGCGCTGCTGCCGCTAACCAAACGAAGTCAAAAAGCAGGACCAGTCCGGCATACTAGCACAAAATTTTTCGTAATGTGGAAATCTTCTGGCTGGATTTTTTTCGTGATGCTCATTCATCTACCCAATCCATCGCGCTGTCAAGTACCGCCCATATAACTGTCGCGCAGAATGTGCAGAAGTGTCGCATCGCCTACCAGAAAATTCACGAAATCCGAACGCAGAGAGAATTTTTCAATTCACGAATTTCAAATTAGAGATTTCAAATGTGCCGACAGCACTTGGACACATGTGCCGACACCCGCCTCAGCTCTCCGTCGAGCGCAACGCTCGACAGTTTTTTCCCTCATCAAAGCTACATCTTCCAGTGTGCGCCATATAGGATCGAAATCACATGTTTTTGTGCGGTGATCCCATCGTAGGCCGGCGAGTTGCTTCGCTGCCAGTTCGCGAACCCGCAACTACAGCCTGTCAGGCACCGGTGAAGTTCGCAGCGCCGTGGAAGATTGGCCCTTAAGGGGCTCCGACCCGCGCTTCCGAACTCCGGCCTCCGCTGCTGTGTTTTTGTGTCTATTCGGCGCTCCCCGTTTGGCGCGAATGCTCCCACTGATTTATACTTTCAGTTTGTCCTTAAGACCGTCCAACTAGTTAGGAGCAGCTACTTTTCATGCCCAAGCGTACATTCCAACCCAACCGGCGCAAGCGATCCAAGAAGCACGGATTTCGCACGCGCATGAAGACCCAGGGCGGCCAGAAGGTTTTATCCCGCCGCCGCGCCAAGGGGCGCAAACGGGTCTCCGTAAAACCTGGTTTTAGAGAATAGGGTTTTCGAGAATAAGCAACCGCTCAGCGTTCCATGTGGGGCAGGCCTTCTTGTCCGTCAACCCGTGAGTCATGCAGACTTTTAGAGGCACCGTGACCGCCAGTGTGCCCGGAGAATCGAATCAGGATGTCGCTCCAACGGCGAAGGTAAGGTTTCCCCGCACCGCTCGCCTCTTGCGCCATGCCGACTTCGAACGCGTCTACAAGCAGGGACGCCGTCAATTCTCGGCATCGATGACAGTTTTCTACTGGCGTCGGCCGGCGACGGAAACTGCCGGCAGCCGGCCTGTTGCCCCCGGGTTCCGTGTCGGATTCACGGTGGGTCGTGCGCTCGGAGGCGCGGTGCAGCGCAATCGTATGAAGCGCCGTTTGCGCGAAGCCGTGAGGTTGACTAAACCGTCGCAGAGCACGAACGCTGATGTTGTCATCAACCCGAAGAAAGTTCTGCTGACCATCGACTTCGAATCCGTGCTGAACGAAGTTCGCCAGGCTTTCGTAGTCATAGAACAGAAGCTCGCGTCGCCAGCGAAACCTGCTGCCGGAAGCAATCGACGCTAACAACTGAATATGATCAATATCTTCCAACGCGGAACGCTCCACCTGCTCCGGCTCTACAAATGGGCGATCTCCCCCATGTTTCCGCCCGCATGCCGCTACGTTCCTACGTGCTCGGAATATGCCATGGAAGCCGTCGAGCGTTTCGGTGCATTCCGCGGGAGCCTAATGGCTTTGGCGCGGCTCCTTCGCTGTCATCCCTTTGCGAAGGGCGGATACGATCCGGTGGTTCACAATCCGCGAATGGCGACCGATCAATCTCTAACGACCCACGACGGACACGCGTGCCGCCGAGCAATCTGAGGAACTCATAACACTTTGGCCGAATATCAAAATCCTCAACACGAGCCCGGCAGCGAACGCCGCCTGTTACTCATCTTCCTCGTCACCTTCGTCGTGATGCTGCTGTTCCAGCCGCTTCTGAAGAAATATCTCCCGGCGCCCGCAGCTCCTGAAAAGCAGCCAGCTCAGTCATTGCCTGCGCCTTCGAATACCGCCACAGCTACCACCTCGACCGCGCGCCCCGTGGCTTCGGCACCGGCCGCCGCCGCCGGAGTCACCAAGCAGGCACCAAAAGAATCCGAGACCGTCATTGAGAACGATCTCTATCGCATCACCTTCACCAATCGCGGCGCTGAGGTAAAGTCCTGGATCCTCAAGAAATTCGACAACGACTCCGAAACCGGCCCTCTGGATCTCGTCAATCCCGCTGCCGCCACACAATACGGCCATCCACTTTCTCTTTGGGCTTACGATGAGGATCTTCGCGGCCGCCTCACTTCCGCTCTCTATGTTTCCTCGCTCGAAGGCAGCCAGTCTGCTCCAGCCACCATCACTTTCGAATACTCCGACGACATCCTCTCGGTTCGAAAGACCTTCAGCTTCGATCACACCTACATCGTCAAGGTCGAAGCCACCGTCACTTACAAAGGCAGTCCCGCTCCCGCGCTCGTGGCTTGGCCCTCCGGATTCGGAGACCAGACCACGCCTCCCTTCTACGCTGCCGGGCTCATCGACTATCAGTACAACAAGAACATCGAGCGCCTCCCCATCAAGAAGATCAGTGGAGGAGGCACCATTCCCGGCCCATTCCACTGGGCTGGCCCGACCGATCAATATTTCGCCGCCGTCTTCATTCCCGACGATCCCGTTTCCGCCTCGATGGTGACGCTGCGCAACACTCTCTCCATCCCGAAAGACAACCAGAAAGATCAGAAGGAAAGAGTGAATGTCGAAGTGCTGGGTGTTGCCGTCGGCAACCTGCACGGCCCTACTTCGCAGCGCGTCTTCGTCGGCCCCAAAGAATTAGAAGTCCTCCAGAACATCCCCGTGCCCAATGTCTCCGGGGCCGACAACGACCTGAACGGTCTCGTCGATTTTGGCTGGTGGGGCATCATCGCCAAGCCGCTCTTCGTCTGGCTTAAGTGGACTTACCATCACATCGTCCCCAACTGGGGATGGGCGATCGTCATCCAGACCCTGATCATCAGCTTGCTCCTGCTGCCGCTCCGCGTGACGCAGATGAAGTCCATGCTGAAGATGCAGCGCGTCGCGCCGCAGATCAAATCCATTCAGGAGAAATACAAGAAGTACAGCCTGCGTGATCCGCGCAAGGCCGCCATGAACGAGGAGATCAGCGCCCTCTATAAGAAAGAAGGCGTGAACCCTGCCGGCGGCTGCTTGCCCATGCTGATCCAGATGCCGTTCCTGTTCGCGTATTACCGAATGCTCGGCACGGCCCTCGATCTGCGTCACGCTCACTGGCTCTGGATCCACGACTTGTCCGCCGCCGATCCAATCTTTGTGCTGCCCATCTTGATGGTGATCAGCAGCCTGGTTACGCAGCGCATGACCCCGCAAGCTGGCATGGACCCCGCTCAGCAAAGAATGATGAACGTGATGATGCCGCTGATGATGGGCTTCATCTTCTTCCGTCTGCAGGCTGGACTGAATTTGTATTACGCCGTGGTCAACGTGATTTCGATTGCGCAACAAGCCGTCATGAACCGCACCTCGCTCGGCCGCGAAATGCGTGAAATGATGGCCAAACGCGCCCGCAAGAAAGACAAGTGACCTGCGGATTGTCATTTCTTAATTCTCTTGTCCACAACACTGTCTAGCGGGCAATGCAGAGAATCGGCCACGCAGAGATCGACGACGCAGAGATCGACAACGCAGAGATCGACAACGTAGAGATTTGAAATGTGGATCGCGAATGTGGAAGAGCGGCGCTTTAGCGCCGCGTCCTGCGATCAAAGACATTGGGGCTTT
>Ga0209624_10002165_pt1 | contig 14727 bp, 14 predicted proteins | sample JacPinW_OM2H0_O1_FD_188565 | JGI IMG/M metagenome (GOLD analysis project Ga0209624, IMG submission 188565) | Forest soil microbial communities from Algoma, Ontario, Canada - Jack Pine, Ontario site 1_JW_OM2H0_O1 (SPAdes) (version 2) | ecosystem: Environmental > Terrestrial > Soil > Boreal...
GACGAGAATGGCGTGACGCACTACAGCGATCAGCCGCACCCCGGGGCACAGAAGATCCAGCTCCAAGCCGCGCAGACCTACAAGGCCTCCACCTCCTCCTCGCAGTCACGGCCGCCGGCGCCGCCGCCGCTGCCGAAGAGCTCATCCGCCCCGATCTATACCTGCACCGTGAGCCGCCCCGCCGCTCAGGAGATGTTCCAGAACACGGACGTGGTGCCGGCAAACGTGCACGTGGACCCGCCGCTGCGCCCCACGGATCATCTCTCGGTGACGCTCGATGGTGCGGCTGTGCCGACGACCGTCACGCCCGACAGCGAGTTCTCGTTGAACTCGGTGTTTCGCGGGGCTCATCAGCTTGCCGTCAAGATCGAGGATGCGAGCGGCGCAACCCTCTGCCAGTCGCAGGGCGTGCCCTTCTACGTGCGCCAGGCCTCGGTGCTCGCGCCGAACTCTCCGCTGCTGCGTCCACACTGACCGCGACGGCGCGCGCTCACGCGAGGCGCCGTGGCCGTTGAGCACAGCCTGCCCTCGGTCCTGTCGCACTTCGATCCGGCCGATCTCCTGGATGCGTTGTCGACCGGCATCGTGGTGCTCGACGCGCAGCTTTGCCCGATCTACGCCAACGTGGCGGCTCAGGACGTGCTCGCCTTCAGCTTGAACCAGGCGCGCGGCCGTCCCTTCGGCGACTTTCTGCACGAGTCGAATGGGCTGCTCTCGACCTTGCGCCGCGTGCTCGACTCGGGCGAGGGCATCGCGGATCGCGAATTGCAGTTGAAACCTGCGGGGGGTGCGCGCGATGCGCGCGTCTTTGACGTCACGATCACGCCACTCGAAGGGGCGATCACGGGCACGCATCTGTTGCTCGAGTTTGCCGATGCCACGCAGCGGCAGAGACTCTCGCGCGAGAGCGATCTGCTCGCGCGCCTCGACAGCAGCCGCCTCATGATTCGGCAGCTCGCGCACGAGATCAAAAATCCCCTGGGTGGCCTGCGCGGCGCGGCACAGCTGCTCGCGCGCGCGCTGCACGATGCGACCCTGCACGAGTACACGAGCGTCATCATCGGCGAGGCCGATCGGCTGACCGCGCTCGTCGACTCGATCGCAGGTCCCGGCCGCCCGCCGGTGCGCACCCTCTTGAACGTGCACGAGGTCTGCGAGCACGTCTATCACCTGGTGCGCGCCGAGGCGCGAGCGACGGTGCTCGTCGAGCGCGACTATGATCCGAGCCTGCCGAGCGCCATGCTCGATCGCAACCAGATCATCCAGGCGCTGCTCAACGTTGCGCGCAACGCTCTGCAGGCGCTCGGCGAGCGCGGGCGGCTGACGCTGCGCACGCGCGCGCTATCGAACGTCAGCATCGGCGGCGCGCGCCACAAGCTCGTCGGCAGCGTGCAGGTGGAGGACAACGGTCCGGGAGTGCCGCAGGAGCTGCGCGCGAGCATTTTCTATCCGCTCGTGACCGGACGCTCGAACGGCACGGGGCTCGGCCTTGCGGTGGCGCAGGATCTGGTGACGCGCCACGGGGGCCTCATCGAATTTGAGAGCGAGCCGGGCAGAACCGTGTTCACCCTGCTCTTGCCTCTCACGGAGGATGCATGAATTCCGTTGCACTTGATGTCTGGCTCGTCGACGACGATGCCTCGATCCGCTGGGTCCTGGAGCGCGCGCTGCGCGATGGCGGCATGACGGCGCGCGCATTTGATGCGGCCGAGCCGGTACTCGATGCGCTCAAGCGCGAAGCGCCCGACGTGCTCGTCACCGATATCCGCATGAGCGGCCTCTCGGGCCTCGAGCTGCTGCAGAAGATCCACGCCTCGCGTCCGGCGCTGCCCGTCATCGTGATGACGGCGCACTCGGACCTCGGCAGCGCGGTGTCCGCCTACGGCAGCGGCGCCTTCGAGTATCTGCCAAAGCCCTTCGACATCGACCACGCCGTGGCCCTCGTGCGGCGCGCCGCGCGCACCCGCCCGGCGGGCAGCGCCGATGCGGTGCCGGTGCCGCGAATTCCGCAGCTGCGCGGCTTGGCGCCCGCGATGCAGCAGGTGTTTCGCGCGATCGGGCGTCTTGCGCGCTCGAGTGTCACGGTGCTCATCACCGGCGAGTCCGGAACCGGCAAGGAAATTGTCGCGCGTGCCCTGCATGACAACAGCCCGCGCGCCGGCAAGCCCTTCATCGCCCTCAACACCTCGGCGATCCCGGCGGAACTTCTGGAGTCGGAGCTCTTCGGGCATGAGAAGGGCTCGTTCACCGGCGCCGATTCCCAGCGCCGCGGCCGCTTCGAGCAGGCCGACGGCGGCACGCTCTTTCTCGATGAGATCGGCGACATGTCGATGCCGCTGCAGACGCGCCTGCTGCGCGTGCTCGCGGAAGGCGAGTTCTACCGCGTGGGCGGCCAGACTCCGATTCGCGTCGATGTGCGCGTGATCGCCGCCACGCATCAGGACCTTGAGGCGCGCGTCGAGCGCGAGCTGTTTCGGGCGGATCTGTTTCATCGGCTGAACGTGATCCGTATCGCGCTGCCGCCGCTGCGCGCGCGCGCGGAGGACGTGCCCGATCTGCTCGATCATTATTTGGCGCTCGCCTCGCAGGAGCTCGCAGTCGGGCCGAAAGTCTTCGCGCCGGAGACCATCGCCATGCTCCAAGCCTACAGTTGGCCGGGCAACGTGCGCGAGCTGGTGAATCTGTGCCGGCGCCTCGCCGTGCTCGCGCCCGCACGCGAGGTGCGCATCGAGGATCTGCCCGCGGAGCTCACCGCCGCGAGCGGCGCTGCGGCCGATGCGGATTGGGCGCGGGCGCTTGCCGTGTGGGCGGAGGCGCGCGTGCTGACCGGCAAGCAGCCGCTGCTCGATGAGGCGCAGCCGCAGCTCGAGCGGGTACTGATTCGCGCGGCGCTCAAGCGCACCCGCGGTCATCGCCAGGAAGCCGCAAAGCTCCTCGGCTGGGGCCGCAATACTCTCACGCGCAAGTTGAAGGAGCTCGGCATGTCCGAGCTCGGGCGCGGCACCTCCTAAGAGCCGAAGCGTTCGCAGGCCGCACGCTCAACTATACTGCCGCCCCTAAAGCTCACCCTGGCGGAGTATTGATGCCGGACTGGCGCGGCATTTGGGATAGCGTGTATCTCGGCAACAGCGTCGAGGCGTGGGTGATCGCGCTCGGCGCGTTTGTGCTGACGTTTACGGCGTTGCCGCTCTTCAGGCGCGTGATTGCCGCCCGGCGCCGCAAGTGGCGCGAGGTGGAACACACGCCGCCGGCGGCGATCGAACTGACGGCCCTGCTGATCGCGCGCACCAACCGCATCTTTCTGTGGGTGCTGGCGCTGTGGTTCGCATCGACGCTGCTCTACATCCCGAACCGCGCTGACCGCATCATCCACTTCGTCACCGTCGTTGCCTTTTGGTTTCAGGCGGGACTGTGGGGCATGGCGGCGGTGCGCTACGCCATCGAGCGGCGCGGACGGCGCGCCGGCGCGCTCGGGCCTGATCCGGCTCAGTCAGGCTCCATCGACATCATCGTGTTTGTCGCCGGACTGACGATCTGGGCGATGGCGCTGCTGCTTGCGCTCGATAACCTCGGCGTGCAGATCAAGCCGCTCCTCACCGGGCTTGGCATCGGCGGTGTGGCGGTGGCCCTTGCCGTGCAGAGCGTGCTCGGCGACGTACTCGCTTCGATGTCGATCGCGCTCGACAAGCCTTTTGCCGTCGGCGACTCTCTTGCGGTCGATGACATCCAGGGCACCGTGGAGCACATCGGCGTCAAGAGCACGCGCCTGCGCAGCATCTCCGGCGAGCAGATCATTCTTGCCAATGCGGACGTGCTCAAGGCGCGCGTGCGCAACTACGGGCGCATGCGCGAGCGGCGCTCCGCCTTTCGCCTGAACGTCACCTACGATACCCCGCCTGAGAAGTTGCGGGCGATCCCGGCGGCGGTGCGCGAGCTCATCGAGTCACAGCCGCAGACCCGCTTCGATCGCTGTAATTTTCTTGCTTTCGGAGACTGGGCGCTGCAATTTGAAACGGTCTACTACGTCACAGTCTCGGACTACAAGACCTACGCCAACCTGCAGCAGTCGATCAACATAGCGATCGTCGAGCGCTTTGCGGCTCTCGGCGTGGACATCGCCTTCGCGACGCACTCGCTGCACACGCTGCAAACGCTGAAGCCCCCGAAATAGGAGAAGCCGCTCATGTCTCGTTCGACCCATCATCAGGAAGGCGGATGTCTGTGCGGCGCGCTGCGCTTTCTCGTGACGGCACCGGCGCTTGATGCCGGCTACTGCCACTGCCGCATGTGCCAGAAGAATTCCGGCGCGCCGGTCGTTGCCTGGGCGACGTTTGCGTCGACCAATTTTGTCTGGACGCAAGGCAAACCCGACTCCTATGCCTCCTCGTCACACGCCAAGCGGCAGTTCTGCAGCAAATGCGGCAGTTATCTCGTGTTCCTCAGCACGAAGTCGCCGAACGAGGTGAGCGTCAATACCGCATCCTTCGATCATCCGCAGAACTTCCCCCCGCGCAAACACATCTACGACGTGTCGCGCATCGGCTGGTTCAAGACCGAGGATGCCCTGCCGAGTTACCCGGATTCGGGCCCGGTGTCCTAGATCGCCCGATCCAAAAGAGACGGCCCCGACGACGCCTGCGCCGCCGGGGCCGAATTTTCCAAGGGCGCCTGCAGGCGCGCCCGCGCGATCTGCTGAATTTCTACTTGAACATCGCGCTGCTACGCGCAAGATCGTCGCGGTGCGGCGTGAAGTCGACCATTGACGAGAACGCCGGGCCGCCCAGAGGATCCTTCGCGAATGCCGCTCTGAGCGCCTCATTGACCTTGTCAAGGCCCGCCGCATCGGGCGTCAGGTAGAAGATGAAGAACGCGTTCGGATCCTGCGTGTGGATGGTTTCCTCTGCGACCTGGTACGCCGTGACCGCGCCTTCATCCATGAGCTTGTCGAAGAACGGCACGAAGAGCGCCTTGCTCAGCGTCGCGACCGCATCATTGGGCGCATCCGCCTTCAGTTTGTAATACGACGCATGATCGTAGCCATTCTTCAAGGGGCCCGGCTTGTAGTTATAGAAGCGGCTGACATAGAGGTTGTCCCAGTGCGCCGTGGCGCTTGCGAAGGTCGCATTGACGGCCGAGCCGTTCTTGTAGAACTCATCGAGAACGTTCAGCACACCGGCCTCGGAGGTCGCGCACCACCAGCCCCAGTGCGTCGCGCCATGCTCGGTATGAACCAAGGCCTCCCCGTTGCCGGCTGCGAAAATGGTGCCGCTCGCGAGCGCGGCATCGATGACTTTCTGCGAGGACGCATTGTTCTTCTCCATGTCCGCCCATTTCGTGCGCGGCAGCACCCAGTTGGATACGTAGGTGTAGATCCGCGGCTTCTCTTTGACGGAGTCCGACTGCGCGCTCGCAGGCGTTGTCGCAAGGCTCAGTGCGCCCGCAAGGCACACGCTCGCCAGTACTCTGACCAGCATCGTATTCATGTCGTTTCCCCCGATCTCTAGCTTAGTAAGGTGTTGGATGATGGGATTTGATGAGCGCGTTGGAGCGGGTCGTAAGCGAGCGGCCCGAGGCGCGATGATCCCTTCCCCGTGCGCGAACCATACGCCGGAAGCTCAAGGTTGGCATTAAGTTTCAATTAAATTCGGCGCAGAAAATGCTGCCGCGCACTAGCCCGATATCGCGCAATCCTCGATGTCTGCGCCCGTGCGCAACGTGCCGACGAGCTCGCTCACCGTGGAAAAGCCATGAGCGGTGAGGTACTCAGTGATTCCCCGACGGATCTTCTTGCACACCAGCGGATCGTAGAAGAGAGAGGTGCCGATGCCGACGGCGCTTGCGCCGGCGATGATGAATTCGAGCGCATCCTGCGCCGTCGTGATGCCGCCCTGGCCGATGATCGGCACGCGCTGCGGCTGCGCGATCTCGTACACCTGGTGGACCTTCAAGAGCGCAATCGGCTTGATCGCCGGACCCGAAAGACCCCCCTGCACGTTGCCGATCACCGGGCGGCGGGTTTGCACATCGATCGCCATCCCCATGATCGTGTTGATGACCGCGAGTGCATCGGAGCCTGCCTCAATGCAGCGGCGCGCATTCTCGCGAATATCGGTCTGATTGGGTGAGAGCTTCGTGATGATGGGCTTCTTCGTTGCCGTGCGGCACGCCGCGACGACCCGCGCGGAGCTGTCGGGATAGTTGCCGAAGGCGACGCCGCCTTCTTTGACATTCGGGCAGGAGATGTTGATCTCGATCGCATCGATCGGCGATTGATCGAAGCGCCGCGTCACCTCCACGTACTCCTCGATGGTCGAGCCGCAGACATTGGCGATGAACCGCGTCTCGGTGAAATCCAGCTCCGGCAGGACGTGCCTGATGACATGCTCGACGCCGGGGTTCTGCAGGCCAATCGCGTTCAGCATGCCCGCGGGCGTTTCAAATACGCGGTGCGGGGCGTTGCCGAGGCGCGCGTGCAGCGTCGTTCCCTTGAGCACCACCGCACCCGCATCGGCGTTCGAGAAGCCGGCGACGCGCGTGTACTCCTCCCCAAAGCCGACGCAGCCCGAGAGCAGCACGATCGGCGTGGAGAAGCTGAGTCCGCAGAAGGAGAAGGCGAGCGGGTTCTTGACTTCGTCGCGCACGGCGTTCATACGCCCCATTATCGCCGAATCAGTCCGCATGAGACGATTCAACGCGCGTGTTTCACATTGTCCTGCTGAATCCGGAGATTCCGCCTAACACGGGCAATATCATCCGGCTCTGCGCCAACACCGGATGCGCCCTGCATCTCGTGCGCCCCTGCAGTTTCGATCTGCAGCACCGGCGCGTGCGCCGCGCCGGGCTCGACTACGCGCAGCTTGCCGCGGTGCAGGTGCACGCAAATCTCGCCGCGTGCCTCGCGGGGCTGCCGAACGAGCGCGTGTTCAGCATCGAAACCGGCGCCGCGCGCCGCTACAGCGACGCGCAGTTCCGCGCGGGTGATGCGCTGCTCTTTGGCTCCGAGACGCGCGGTCTGCCGCCCGAGGTGCTCGGTGCAATTGCCCCCGAGCGGCGGCTCTCCATTCCAATGCGCGAGGGCAATCGCAGCCTAAATCTCGCCAATGCCGTGGCGCTCGTGGTGTACGAGGCCTGGCGCCAAAACGGCTTTGCGGGAAGCTCAATGAGCTAAGAGCGTCGCGGCCGCCGCTGCGCCGCTAAAGATCGAGCGGCGCGCGCTCGCCCGAGAAGCGAATGGGGGTTGCGCCCGTCACCGCGCCGATCGTCGCGCGGTCGCTGACGTACAACTTCACCTCGCGCTCGAAGCGCAGGCTGCCCGCCACCGTCGTCCCCGGTCCGATCACAATGCGCGGTATGCGGTCCTCAAAGTTGTGCGAACCCGAGGGCCTCTTCACGAGAATCCCGCCATCGACGTGCGAGGCGCCGCTCAACGTGACATCGCCGTTCACGGTCTGAAGGCCGCCGCCCACGTGCGCCGCGGTGAGCTCGATGACGCCGTTGACGTTCATGAGGCTGCCCGTGACCTGGGCCTCATCGTGCAGGGTGAGTGCGCCGTTGACGCTTTCCACGGTGGCGCTCACCTGCGCGCCCGGATCAAGCGTGATGGGGCCATTGACGGTGCGCAGCGAGGCGGCCTTGCTGCGCGCGCCCAAGGTGATCGCGCCGTTCACGGTGTGCGCAGCCGCGATGGTTGCCGCATTGCCGACGCGGATTGAGCCGTTGACGGTCGACAAATCGCTGCGTTGCGCACCGTTCGGCACTTGGATCGAGCCGTTGACGCGAGTGGCGCTCGCGCCGTCGGCATCGTTATCGGTCGATTCATCGGCGGCGTTCACGCATCCGCAGATCGCGAGCGCGAGCGCTACCGCTATGGGCAGAGAGCGACGCATGGGACACCTCCATGAAAACTTTAGCGCCGAGCCTGACAGAGGCGCAGTGCCCCTGGCGATAGCCCGTGCGACCAGCCGAAAGCGCGGCGCGACCGGGATCGCTATTCGCTCTCCGGCTTGATCGGTCGGCTCATGAGCCCGCGGACGACCTCGACCGCCGGCGCCTGCTCGTAGAGAACCTGGTACACCGCAGCGCAGAGCGGCATGTCGACGCCGAGGCGCCGCGCGACTTCGTGGGTGGCCTTGGCGGCGACGTAGCCTTCGACGATCTGGCCGATCGTCTTGAGTGCGCCCTCGGGGCTTTTCCCCTGCGCGAGCAGCAGCCCAAAGCGACGGTTGCGGGACTGATTGTCGGTGCAGGTGAGGACGAGGTCGCCCAAGCCCGCGAGCCCCATGAAGGTATCGCGCTGGCCGCCCAAAGCGACGCCCAGTCGCGTCATCTCCACGAGGCCGCGCGTGATGAGGGCAACGCGCGTGTTCGCGCCGAAGTTGAGGCCGTCGGAAAAGCCCGCGGCCACCGCAAGCACATTCTTGACGGCGCCCCCGACCTCCACGCCGATGATGTCGGGGGAGGTGTAGGCGCGAAAATTTCCGACGGAAAGATCGTGGGCGAGCGCGGTTGCAAACTGCGCATCCGGCGATGCGATCGTCATTGCGCTCGGCAGGCCGGCGCCGACCTCGTGCGCGAAGGTGGGACCGGAGAGCACGGCGATCGAGCGGCCGGCGCCGAGCTCCTGGTGTGCCACCTGATGTGGCAACTGGCTCGTCGCAAGCTCGAAGCCCTTGGAGGCGAGCGCAAGGCGCATGCCCGCGCCGAGGCGCGGCGCGATCTCGCGCAGCACGCTGCGCAATGCGCCGCTCGGCACGGCGATGAGCACATCGAGCGCGCCCTCGAGCGCCGCGCCGACATCGCTGACGACGCTCAGGGATTCTGGAAAGTGGGCGTCGGGCAGGTAGCGCTCATTGCGCCGTGCGCGCGCCATCGCGTGCATGTGGTGCGCATCGCGTCCCCAGAGCCGCGTGTGCTTGCCGCCACGCGCGAACTGGATCGCGAGCGCAGTGCCCCAGGAACCGGCGCCGAGCACCGCGATCGAGGCCTGCGATTCCGAGCCGCTCAATTCTTTGCCGTCGCCCCGTTGCCCTCGCCCTGCGCCTGCAGCGCATCAAAGTTCACGGGCGGGAGCAGGAACTGCGGGAAGCCGCCCTGGGTGACCAGGTGCGACACGGCGGCGCGTGCATAGGGAAAAAGCACGCTCGGGCAGATGCTGCCGAACGCGCGTGCGAGCTCCACTTCCGAGAGGTTGCGCATCATGAAAATGCCGGCCTGCTTCACCTCGACCAGAAACACCGTCGTCTGTTCGTGTTTGGCGGACACGGTGACCGTGAGGACGACTTCGCGCAGCTCGGGCGAGATGCCGTTGACGGTGGTGTTGAGGTCCAGGCTGATCTGCGGATTCCAGGTGCCCTCGACGCGCGGCCCATTGGGCGCCTCGTACGAGCAGTCCTTGAGATAGATGCTCTGCAGGGCTAGCTGCGGCGAGGTGGGTTCGGTGCCTGCGCCGAAGGGTTCAGTGGTGCTCATGAGTGGGTCCTGGGATATTAAGTAGCGGGTCGAGCGTGCCGGCGGCCTCGCGCGCCATGAGTTCATCGCACCCGCCAATGTGCACATCGCCGATGAAGATTTGTGGCACGGTGTCACGCCCGGAGCGCTTGATCATCTCCGCGCGCGCCTCGGGGCGCATATCGACGTCAATTTCCTCGAACTGCACGCCCTTGGACTTGAGCAGGCGCCGCGCTCGGCCGCAGTAAGGGCACCAGTCGGAGGCGTACATCTGCACTTTGGGCGGGGCCATGCGCGTGCTCGGCGGAAAAGTGGCTTCAGCCCTTGCTGAGGGGCAGGTTATCGCTGCGCCACGCGGCCACGCCGCCGCGCAGGCTGCACACCTTGGCGAAGCCCTGGGAGCTAAACGTGCGCACCGCCGAGGCGGACATCGCTCCGGACTCGCAGTACAGGACAATCGGCTTGTCCTTGTGCTTCTTAAAGGTCTCGGCCGCCTTCGTCAGCTGCTCCGGCGTCACATGGCGTGCTCCGGCGAGATGGCCGGCGGCGAAGAGCTCCGGGGCGCGCAGGTCGAGGATCAGGGCATTATGGTTCATGAGCCGCACGACATCCTGAGCCGAGGCGGCCGAGAGCGAGTGTGCGCGCAGGCGTGTCTCATAGGAGATGACGACGAGCGCCATGAAGGCGGCCGCGGCGGCGAGGAAGGCATGATGCCCCGCATATTCAAGAAGACGGTCCATAGACGCATTATAAGGCGTAGTGGCGCGCGTGCGGCGCGCTCAGCGTATCCCCGCAGCCCCTGATGCCGATGAGCCCAACGGTCACCTTCACCCGACGCGGTGCGCGCGGCGGGGTCCTCGCCGCGCTCTGCTGCGCGCTCATGGCGTTCGCGCATGGCGCGCCGCCCGCTTCAGCCACTACCACGGACCGCAAGAAGGCCGAGACTGAGCTGCAAGCCATCAAGGCGCAGATCAATCAGATCGCAACCCAGGTGAATCGCGATCAGCTCGAGCGCGACCGGCTCACGCGCGAGCTGCGCGCGGCTGAGATCGCCGTCGGCAGCGCACGCGACAACCTCGAGCGGGTCAAGAGCGAGCATGCGCAGCGCAGCACGCACCGCGCCGCGCTCGCGCAGGATCAGCACCGCCATGTGCTCGCGCTCGCAAGCGCACGGCAGGATCTGGCGAACGAGTTGCGCGCCGCCTATCTCATCGACACCGTCGAGCCGCTGAAGCTGCTCCTCAACCAGCAGGATCCGGCGAGCGCCGGGCGCATGTTCGTCTACTACAGCTACTTCGCGCGCGCGCACGCGCGCGAGATTGACCGCGTCAATGCGGAGCTTGGCGAGATCGGTCGTATGGATCAGGCACTCGCGAGCGAAGAGTCGCGCCTGCAGGAGCTTGAGAGCGAGCGCCACTCACAGCTCGCGCAGCTCGAGCAGGCACAGCAGCAAAGAGCCGACGTGCTCGCCACTTTGCAGGCTGAATCGCGCAATCGCGTCGCGAGCCTCGAGCGTCTGCAGCATCAGAAAACCGGCTTGCAGAAACTGCTGCACGACCTGCAGCGCGTGGTGCCGAGCTACCCCGCGGGCGGTGATGATGCGTTCTCGCGGCTGCGCGGCAAGCTGGCCTGGCCCGTGACCGGCCGCATCGTGACGCACTTCGGCGATGCGCGCGCGGGCGCCATCAGATGGGACGGCCTGCGGATCGCGACCGAGCGAGGCACCGCCGTGCACGCGATCTGCGATGGCCGCGTCATCTACGCCGACTGGCTCTCGGGCCTGGGCCTGCTCACCATCATCGACCACGGCAACGGCTACCTGAGCTTGTACGGCCACAACGATCGGCTCTTAAAGGGCGCGGGCGATCATGTTGCCTCGGGCGAGGCGATTGGCACGGCGGGCGACAGCGGCGGCGAAGACAGCCCGGAGCTTTATTTCGAGATCCGCAAGGCCGGTAAGCCCGTGGATCCGCGGCCGTGGTTTGCAACGCCCGAGCCGCACCCGTGAAGCGCGGGCACGTTGGGATTAAGTTCAATACCACGCGCCGCCGCCGTCGCATGAGCCGCGCCGCATTTCACATTTAACGAAAGCGCCAACTCAGTCAACGTTCACGCTTCGTGCCTCTCCTATCGTGCCCGTCGCCCTCGTCAGGACGACCGCCTTTTGCATGAGTGCCGCCGTCAAACAACCGGAACACACGAGCCATTGGGGCTCCTTCGAGCCCTATGCGCAGCTGGTGATTTCACAGTTGCCCCGCGCTTCGAGCGTGACGCTGTTCGATGCCAAGGGGGAGCTGCGCTGGTCGACCGACCCGACGACGGGGCCCGACCTCGTGCACCTCGTCGAGCAGGCCCTCGAGCACTCGCAGAGCCAGCCTGAAACGCACGGCGAGCTGCGCCTGCTCGACGGAGGCTTGCCGGTCTACGTGTGCTGGCTGCGCAACGATGATAACTCCGCCATCGCGCTGCTCGCGATTGCCTGCCGTGCCGCCGAAGGCGAGCCGCGCAGTTTCCAGATGGTGCATGCGCTGCTGCGGCCCGCGCTCGAGTGCCTGCGCCGCGATCTGCTCGCGCGCGCGGCCATTTTCGATCTTGGCCACCGCGTGGACTCCCTCGACAAGGACCTTGAGCTGCTGCTCACCGATTCCACCGGCTCGAAACCCGAGGCTTCCGGTGACGACGCCGACGAACTCAAAGGCATCCTGCAGCAGTCGAACGAATACCTGCGCTGCGTGATGAGCGCGCTCTTCGTGCCCGACAAGGGCATCGTGCTCATCCGCTCGACGAACGACAAGCCGCCCGACAGCCAGATGGTCACACGCACTCACCGCCAGCTGCTCTCGATGGCACAGATCCGCCGCGAGCCCGTGATCATCAATCAGGTTGCAGCGGGCAACGCCCCCTACCGCATTCTTTCCTGCCCGCTCAAGCACCCGAGCGGCCGCGCCACGGGTGTGCTCGCGCTCTTCCGCGATGCATCCGCGCCGGAGTTCGTCGATCGCGATGCGCGCCTGGGCGATGTGCTTGCGCGCAAGGCTGCGAGCGTCATCGAGAGCAGCTTCGATGCCATGAGCGGCCTTTACACGCGCCAGGCTTTCGAACACCGCGTGCGCATCGTGGTCAATGACCCGAACCGCCAGCTCCCCTGGAGCGCGCTCTACATCGACTCCGACCAGCTGCACGTCATCAACGACAACTTCGGCATGCACGTCGGCGACGGCATCATCAGCCAGATCGGCGAGCTTCTGCGCCGGCGCCTGCCGCGCGGCGCGTTCGCCGCGCGCATCTCCGGTGATCGCTTTGCGGTGCTCCTGCCGACGAAGCTCGAGGATGCCGCGCAATTTGCCGAGTCACTGCGCGAGGGAGCCGAGCAGCTCGGCGCGTTGCGCGGTGATGCGCGCCTGCACGTTTCCATCAGCATCGGCGTTGCACCCTTCGAGCGCGAGGCGCGCGAACTCATGCATGCGCTCGCCGCGGCCGAGACCGCCTGCAAGGCGGCCAAGGATCGCGGCCGCAACCGCGTCGCGGTCTACGAGCCCAACGATCAGAGCATCGTGCGGCGCTTCACCGACATCAACATCGCCTCGCGCGTGCGCGAAGCGATCGAGGCGGACCGGCTGCGCTTTGATGCGCAGCTCATCCTGCCCTTCAGCAGCAGCGAGCACACCCGGCCGCACTACGAGCTGCTGCTGCGCATGATTGACGAGGACGGCAAGACGGTCGGCCCCGACCGCTTCCTCTCCGCCGCCAACCGCTATCAGCTCATGCCGACGATCGATCGCTGGGTGGTGCAGAAGGCGATCTCACTGCTGCAACCGCATGCTGCGCTGCTGGCCGCGCAGCCGTGCGTGTTCGCCATCAATTTCTCCGGGCAGTCGTTGAACGATGACGCCTTCGGCGATTTTCTGCTCGAGCGCCTGGAGTCAAGCGGCCTCAATCCCGCGGTCTTCTGCTTCGAGCTCACCGAGAATGCAACCGTCGCGAGCATCACGCGTGCCGAGGTGCTGATGCGCCGCCTGCGCCGCCTGGGCTGCGGGGTGGCGCTCGATGACTTCGGCACGGGCCTCTCCTCGCTGTCCTATCTGCGCCAGCTGCCGGTCACGATGCTCAAGATCGACGGCAGCTTCGTGCGCGACATCCTGAAGGATGCGCGCGCGGAGTCGATGGTGCGCGCCATCGCGCAGCTCGCGCGCAGCATGGGCATCGGCACGGTGGCCGAGTACGTCGAGACCGAAGAGATCCGCGCACGGGTGGCATCGCTCGGTGTCGACTATGGCCAGGGCTTCGCCATCGGCCAGCCCGCGCCGCTCGTCGATCTGCTCAAGGATGAGCTGCCGCTGCTCGCCTCCGCTGCGACAGTGGATTGCACCTCGGAAAGGCGCATGCCTGAGGCGCTCGTCGCGAACATGTAGCGGCGTGCCTTGACAGAAATTGGGCTTGAGCCGCATCCCGCGGCGCTAGAATCGAGACCCGAAAAGAACGCGGGAGTCTCCGCAAGAATGACGATACGGACGCGAACCCTCGCCGCACTCGGCGCAGGGATCATTCTCGGTTTTTCCGGCGCGCTTGCCGGCAATGCGCTCGCCGACCGGCCGAGCGACGAGGCGCGCCCGAGCGCCCCCGCCGCCACTCTCCCGTGGGAGGAGGCGCGGCTCTTTGCGGAAGTCTACGAGCGCATCAAACGCGAGTACGTCGACGAGGTCGACGATCATGAGCTCATGGAGAAGGCCGTGCGCGGCATGGTCTCGGCGCTCGATCCGCACTCGGCCTACCTCGACAGCGAGGAGTTCGAGGAGATCCGACTCTCGACCATGGGCTCCTATCCCGGCGTCGGCATCGAAGTCGTCGCCGAGGAGGGCGGCGTGAAGATTCTGCGGCCGCTCGAGGGCTCGCCCGCGGAGGAAGCCGGTATGCGAGCGGGCGACTTCATCGTGCGCATCGACGGCGCCGATGTGGGCAGCGATCTCAACGGCGCCATCAACCGCATGCGCGGGGCGGCCGGCAGCACCGTGAAGCTCACCGTGCGCCGTCCGCCGCAGAACGAGCTTTTCACGTTCTCGCTGCGGCGCGCCAAGGTCGACGTTCGCAGCGTCGCGCAGGCCGATCTTGAGCCCGGCTACGGCTATGTGCGCATCACCTCATTCAGCGAGACCACCGCCGATGACGTCGCGCATGCGCTTGCGCGTTTGAAGCGCGACAACCCGAAGGGTCTGCAGGGCCTCGTGCTCGATCTGCGCAACAATCCGGGCGGCGTGCTCGAGGCCTCCGTGGCGGTCGCCG
>Ga0209624_10002166_pt1 | contig 14726 bp, 14 predicted proteins | sample JacPinW_OM2H0_O1_FD_188565 | JGI IMG/M metagenome (GOLD analysis project Ga0209624, IMG submission 188565) | Forest soil microbial communities from Algoma, Ontario, Canada - Jack Pine, Ontario site 1_JW_OM2H0_O1 (SPAdes) (version 2) | ecosystem: Environmental > Terrestrial > Soil > Boreal...
ATCCCTATGACCTATCCGATGAAGACGATCTAACAGATTACAACGTCGAACAGCAGGCCGCGATCATTGAAGACTACTGGCGTATTACCCGGTCTTTGTCGCCGCTCAACAATAATGGGATAGACAAGAAGTTGTCGTCTTACCAACAATTTGTCAACCAAGTGAAGGGCGCAGGAGCACCGCACGCGCCACTGATTCCGGAGATGAGGTTTCGGCACTGAAACTGCGTCCGTCCGTTCTGGCGGGCCGGACGGTGCCCAGCAGGACCCCGCGCATCCTGAGCGCAGCCTATCTCCCGCAGCAACGTCAAGTACGGAAGATTGTTGATGTAATCAGGCCATTTCACGTTTTGAGTTTCGCCGCTGGTCATTGAGCGTTATGGGGAGGTTATCGCCAAATGCCCCCTATGCTCGTCGAACCTTGAGCATGTGCAACCGCCTCAATTCTTTGCCGAAATAGAATAAAAGCCCAATCCCCCACAACAGCATCAAGGTCGGAACGGCGGTTGTCTCATATTCACTTCCCGGAAGGATGATTCCGCCGTACGCGAGAAAAAGGGAAAACAATATTCCCATGAGGCTCGCGATAGACCAGAGGGTTGGGATCACGCACTGAATTGAATTGGCTGCGTGAACCAAAGAATCCCAATGTTATTTCAACCGTGATGTACAACCTGACTTGCGCGGCAAAGTTGTAAGCACCCGGCTTTCTCGGGTCACCATCCCCGGCCGATTCCAAGGTCCATATTGACATACGCGATATACAAGAGGTACTTGCTGGTGATCGTCGCGTCCGCCATGAGCTGACCTTGTTGAAAGCTGCCCCGGTTCGAGCCTCCACTGTCGGAAGAGGAGCCAGGCGCCAGAATCCAGCTCTTTCCTGCCCCTTCGATTCCCCGCTTCTGCAACATCGTGCTAGAAGCTTTACCCAGAAATTGCGACGCTACGTTTTGTCCCCCGTAAGTGATCACAATGGGCACGGCCGCCTTATCGAAGATGGTCTTCATCGGTCCGAGCTTGAAGAGACGGTCCACGCCGGGCCCGGTGAGTTTCAAAGCGCCACTCAACGCCGCCTTGCCCAGCGTCGCGCCCCCTACCAGCTCGGTGTCGGTCTTATAGACCCCCTGCACGAGGGCGAGCACCATGTCCTCTTTAAAGCTCCATTTCTGCCCCAGCTTAACGTAGGCGAATACAAAACTCCCCGCCCCCTCCATGACGCCTGCGCCAATGCTACCGCTATCCTGAAACTTGGCCGTTCCCTTGAGAAAAGAACCTCCGCCCATGACTGCCACGGCCGCGCCGCCGCTCATGACCGACGCTCCGACCATGAGGCCGTCCGCACAACTGTCACGGACGAACTTCGCGACTTCGAGCTGCGACTGGTAGTCATCGACAGCGTGGTCGATGGCTTGCGCATTCTTGGTCTGGACGGTTCCCATCCAATCCACGAATCTGTCCTTGTAACTGCCGGCGTCTTCGATGAGCCCCTCGATTTGCCGGGCGACGTCAGGGGCGTCATAGCTGGCCCGTTCGCGCATCTGCTGCATGTCATCGTCTGTGCGGCTATCTACATACGCCCGCACATTTGGCCAGTCCACCTCAAGCGTGGAGACTTCGGGAAGCGACCAACTCATCGGGTTATACCAATGTGAGTCGGACATCGGAACTTCACGGGCGTTATAGTATTGAAGATTTGCCATCCAGTAGGAACGAACGAGGCGGCGCATGACACTCCAGTCGACATAAAACTGGGTATTGCCGTTTTGGATGACCTCGTAGCTCATCACTCCTCCGCGACCGTGGAAGGTTTACGAATTGGCCAATCATGCTACCACAGGAGTGCCTCACCTCCTTGTGTCTGAGTATTGGCCGCACTTCTACGCCATGCTTTACGCACGCAACCCGAAGCATGGGCGGACGCTGGCGAAGTATGCGCCGGAGAAAATGTCAGCATGAAGGGGCTGCGTTTGCGGCCGCGCGCAGCCCGCCCTGTCTTGCATTCACCTTTGGGCAATTACTCGCCTTGTGTGCCGTTTTCATGCAGTTGTGAGCACAACGGATCAGTCTTGGGTTCCGGCTTTCGCCATAATTGACAGGTGGTGACATCGAAATTTAAGGAGATTTTGGAATGCGACGTGTACCCCCGTATTTTATTCCGCTGTTGTTGAGCGCCGCGATGGTCGTACCCGCTTTAACGCTTGGCTGCGGCGGTAATCATTATTACCGTGCGTACGATGCTGATCACGGCGACTATCACACTTGGAACAATAACGAGACTGTTCATTACCAGCGGTGGGAGACGGAAAACCACTACGACCACAAAGATTTTAAGGTGCGAAGCAAGGACGAACAGAAGCAATATTTCGACTGGAGCCACAAGCACCAGGACGATAAAGATAAGCACTAGAGCTTCGTTCGGAGCCGAGGTTTGTTGGTAACTGTGGCCCTCGGTCTCTTTTTGCGGCGTACATTACTGGAGTTGTTGAACCAGGCATTTACGGGTTTTGACCGCTGGTTAACCGGCTAATGTGCGCTCATTTTGCGTTCGGACTAATTCTCTTATCGCACCATCCGGTGAAATAGAGCAACCGCACGTTCGCCCGGAGTGGCGGCATGTCAGGAACGAGTCGATTTTGCCCACGCTTGTGACAAGACGGTGTGTTCCCGCTCTCTAGCAAAAGTTCAACTCTAGGAGGAATAACTCAGCTTTCTTCTTGCCTCGGCTACCATGGATTGGCCGGTTTACCGCTGGTCAGTGAGCGTAATGGGGATCATACGGCAATGCACTGACAGACCGGGTGCGGGAGTAATCTTGCAGGGTCTGCTAAGTTCTATGGGAACGTAATGACGACTTTCGCCCGGGCGTGTCCGTCTTCTGCGTAAGCGAGGGCATCGGCGGTTTCAATCAGCGGATAGCGTCGGTCGATCTCCGGGGTGAGTTTTCCGGTGTTGATAAGTCCGCAAAGGGTCGTCAGGTCGTCTCGATTCATTTTCGCAATGAAGAATGTGAGCTTCTGTCTGATGAACGGCGACCACGCGATTGCTTTTAGCAATCGGGTAAGCCCGGCCCAGAGGTCCTTAGGCGCTCCCGCCATGACACAGTTCCCATTCGGACTCAGAACGCGCCTCATCGCTGACAATGTGCGGTTCCCTACGTTATCGAGAAGCAGGTCGTAACGTTCGCTGTCTTGAGTGAAGTCATCGCGGGTATAGTCGATGATCCGGTCGGCACCGAGAGAGCGCACCAATTCGACATTCTTCGTGCTGCACACGCCAGTTACGTTAGCTCCAAACGACTTCGCAATCTGCACGGCGAAGGTGCCGATTCCTCCCGCCGCGCCGTTAATCAAGACCTTCTGCCCTGACTGAAGGTGTCCTTTGTCGCGAAGCCCCTGCAACGCGGTAAGCCCTGCAACCGGCACAGCAGCCGCTTGGTCGAAACTCAGGCTTTCCGGTTTCCTGACTAACTTGGCTTCAAGAGCAGAGGCGTATTCGGCAAAGGCCCCTTTGCAGAGGCCGAACACGGCATCACCGAGCTTGAACTGCGTCACAGCTTCTCCGAGCGCTGCTACCTGGCCTGCGACATCGACGCCGGGCCGATGGCTCTTCATGCGCCAGTCCAGAGGATTGACGGAAGCGGCGCGAACCCGTATGACGACTTCGTTGTTCTTCGGAACCGGTTGTTCGAGGTCCTTTATTTCAAGTACCTTTCCGGCTTTGCCTCTGGTGTAAACGGCGGCTTTCATGTGGAGTGTGGAGCTGAGATCGTAGCACCTCTCAGCAATTCCAACTTGAGCAGCCGCCATTCCTCCCATTCCTCTTGCAGCCGACACTCTCAACACTGGAATTAGCAATCGAGTGGCAAGAATTTAGATTTGACAGCAACCATCATCTGTGTATACTCAGTATAGAGATATGCACAGCGACCTCGTAATCTCCCAGACTGATGGCCGTCCGATGTATTTGCAGATCATGGATCAGATCAGGCAGAGGATTGCCGTGGGGGATTGGGAGCAGGGGAAGGAAATTCCCTCGATACGCCAGCTTGCAGTAAGGCTCCGGGTAAGCGTGATCACGGTGAAACGTGCCTACATGGAACTGGAGCGCGACGGCATTATTGTGACCCAACAGGGAAAAGGGTCGATCGTTGCTCCCGATTCGACGCTGGGCGCCAAGCTCTACGATCAGGAATTAGCGAAGCACATCGACCGGGTTGCTCAACTTGGGGAGTTACTTGGCCTTACGCCAAAAGAACTTGCTTCCCGAGTGAGAGAAGCCGCGGACCGATTAACGAAGGAGTACACATGAATAACCTCTCCGTTCATTTCGAAGGAGTAAGTAAGGTCTACCCTCACTTTACTCTCGACGATCTTAGCCTGGAGTTGCCCACGGGCACCGTCATGGGCCTAATTGGGGCGAACGGCGCCGGCAAGTCGACGACGATCCGCATTCTGATGGGACTGGTTCATCAGGATCAGGGTCAGGTGCATGTGCTGGGCCGAGAGATGCCGCGAGAACAAGCGGTCGCCAAACTGGATATCGGATTCGTGTCGGAAGACATGCGTTTGTATGGTTCGGCGACGCTGGCCTGGCACATGAAGTTCGTTCGGTCGCTGTACCCGCAGTGGGACCAATCCTATGCCGACACGCTGTTGCGGCGGTTTGACCTGAAGCCCCAGCAAAAGATGAAAGGTCTGTCCCATGGACAGCGGGTGAAGGCTGCTTTGTTGCTGGCGTTGGCACGGCGTCCGCGCCTGCTAGTGCTGGACGAACCGACGACAGGACTCGATCCGGTGGCGCGGCAGGAGGTTCTGGGAGAACTAATGGCGGTACTTGTGGACGAGGATCGAACGATTCTTTTTTCGTCGCACAACACTTCCGACGTGGAGCAGATTTCCGATCAAATCACGTTCATCGATCGCGGACGAATTATTGCCTCCGACGATAAGGAGATATTTCTCGACCGATGGCGTCGTCTGCGGCTCGTGCTTTCGCCGGACGCAGACTTGCCGAGCCTTCCGGGAGTGGTTGAGGTTGGCGGAAGCAAACGGCTTCCTGTTCTGGTCACTAACCGTTTCGATCCTGCGATGGTATCGGCCTGCAATGATGCGGGAGCAACGGTTCAAGCGGTAGACCCAATGACCCTGGAAGAAATCTTTGTCGCCAATGTGCACAGCAGAAGGGAAAAACAAACGGTATGAATTACGCGATCGTGAAGCGGCTCGTCTTGAAAGATTGGTATTTGCAACGTTGGGCGATTCTGGCCTCTCTCGCCGGCGTTGTGGCTACTCTCGGCATCATCGCAACGGGAGGAAAAGTCGCGTTTCTCCTTGGTCTTATCCTGCTCATCATGGTGATCATTTCCATCGGCGCGCAGATGGCCGTGGCCACGATTGTGACAGAACGGAAGGAGCAAACACTGCCGTTCGTGATGAGCCTGCCGATCTCCTATCGGGAATACACCGCCTCGAAGATCTGGGGAAACCTGCTCATTTTCCTGGTTCCGTGGCTGACCATGGTGCTAGGCAGTTTCGGACTACTTCTGTGGTCGCCGAGTTCGCGTGGCTTGCTTCCCTATGCTGTCATTATGTCGACTGAAATCCTGCTAAGCACTTGCCTCATTCTGGCGGTAGCTTTGATCACCGAGTCTCAGGGTTGGGCCGTCGCCGCCATCATGGTAGGCAATCTAGCAGTGAACGGAATCGGGTATGTTGTCGCCCACATCGGCGGCATCGCCAAGGGAATGTGGGGGCCCACTATTCAATGGAGCGGGGCCGCTTCGGCAGTGCTATTGGCGGAAGTGACTACAGTTGCCTTGCTGCTCGGCGGCACTTTCTTCGTGCAGTCGAGGAAAAAAGACTTCCTGTGAAGCACTGACGATTGACGGGCAACCCCGAAGTTAACTGTTGAAATCGCATTTACGCTCAAAATACCCCTCGACGGGGTCGGTAAGTGAAATGGGGATATATTTCAACAGCTCAAGGCACGGCCCGCCCGGTGCCAGAGCGTGATGGCTATCTCCACAGACTGTAGAGATAGGGCGTGATTGCCTTGATAAAGAAGAAGTAGAAAAACGTGGCGGTGGTGGCAGGGATCACGGATGAGAATTTGGGCCAGAACCCGGTCTGGTGGATGGCCACATAAGCCAGGACAAGGGTCACGATATAAACCAGCCCGGAGAGGACGAGCCAAACCAAGCCCATCGCGTGGTTCCTGTAGATCTGACTGTAGGAATTGAGGACCACCGGGTTGAAAAGCGTCTCCAGAATCGGGATGACGAGCATAGCGATCAAGAACGTGAAAGCGCGACGCCCGGGCCGTCTTAGCAAAACGTAAATCAGAATGGCGTGGGGCACTTCGGAGAGAATGAATGGAGGCAGCAACATCAGAGTCCAGTTGTGGGGTACGAAGGCGCGAGTTGCGAGTTGGAACCACGTGACGGTGCTGATTGCGATCTGCGCTACCAGGGCGAGGACGAGGCGGTCGATGGTCCTGTACCCGACAGGCCACAGCGGAAGATGGAGGGACTGCGATCCCGAGGAGGGCAATCTGGGCGGGGCAGCCGGTGCAGGAACGGTGGCGGATCCGGCGGCGGGTCCGGCGGCGGCCGGCAGGATCTGGGAAGGGGCCGGGCGGCGGACGATCCCTTTCGCCAATTTGACGATCATGACGATGCCCGCGGTGACGAGCGCGATTGTGGCCAGGATTGCGCCGAAGAACGCATCGCCGGCTTGGGGATGGAGGATCCTCGCGCTTGGTGTGAGCCCACCCCTTATGAACACCAACCACGCGATGAGGAACAGAAAAAAACAGCCACCGATCACGAGGACGGTGGTGACTACGATGCCAAGGGTACGAAGCGTGTTGGCGGCCCAGCGTTCCACGGTTTGGAGGTTATTTTGCTCTGTCCAACTTGGCGATCCCAATCAGTACGTCGATCATGGTTGTGCCCTGCATCGCTCGCGGAGACGCGAACATTCAAGACATTCAGCCACAGCGTCGCCTGGTCCAATTCTTGCAGGTAGTTCGTCTGTGTGCACTATAGATGTCGTAACCAGACCTTTACACTCAGAATCCGGTCAACAGAACTTGAAGTAGATGTGTACGCAGTCAGAAAGTGAACTGGGCTGTTTCCGATCGAGCGAAGGATTCTCGCAGGCCACTCCGACTTGCGGAGCTTCTCCCCGCCTGATTTTGCTCCCATTCGGCGGCATCCCTAACAGCCCAGGATTCAACGAGAATGGTACGGGCCTGTCATGCCGGTTCGAAAGTCACCGAGGTAACAGCACAGTACGCGGATCTGAGCGATCGGCCAAAGATTCCGCTCCCGGCGCGGCCGCGTCTCTTTTGATTTGCCGCGCAGGGCTAAAAGCACAACCCGAAGGCACATGCAAAATTGGATTCAGCGGAGCTTGTCGGGGAAGAGGAAGACGGTGCGTGCCAGGTCGGATTCGAGCGTGGATTCTTCATAGTAACGAGTGAGGATTCCGTTTTTCCAGACGAGCAAATCGGGATTGCGGCGGCAGAATTCGTCCCAGTCAATAACGCCCGAGCGGGCGGAGCGTGCCATGCGCTCGCGGATGAGGCAGCCATAGGCGCAGGTGATGGTCTCGTGATAGAGCCGGGACTTGCCACGGGCGGTGGCGTAGCGCTTCAGCGCGGCGCAGAATTTCTCGAGCGCCCGGAGGGGCGGGTATTGAGAGAGATAGGCGAATGCCAGGTGGACGTGGTCGGCGTGATGGAAAGACGCTTCGGGGATCAGGCCGGATTCGAACTGCCGGATTAACTTTCTGTCGCTCGAATCAGAATGTTGGGACAGCCGCCCGCGGCGGTCCGCCCGGCGCAGTCCGGAAGTTTTTGCCGGTAAGCCATTGCGGAGGTTTGCCATGAAATGCAGCCTTACTTGCCGCACGCGATCGCGAAGGCTGCGGCGGTGTAGATCACGAGGTTGCCGACGTTGTACGCGCCGTGCAAGAGGTGGATCAGGATCGCGAACACGAATACGGCTAGCAACAGCCATGCGCCGCGGATTGTGGTTCGCGGAATGAGGAGAAGGACACAGCCGAGGATTTCGCCCCATCCCAAGACCAGGCGGATGAAGCCGGGCATGTGAGTCGTGGCAAAGCCGTGGGCGGCGCTGGGCATGACGAAGAGGACGGCTTCGATGAGGATTACGATGCCTAGAGCCCATTGCAGGACGATGAGAGCAATTCTGGTTTTCACGAAGCTCATGATTTCCTTCTCAGTCTTTTGTTCTTTTTATTTCTTCTTTACTTTTTGAGGGACGGGGCTGCGCGGGGATTTTGACTTGATTTCTTGCAGGCGATGGCTGGCGCTGGAGTCGAGATCGAGGTTGTAGAACTTTTTCAGATCGCGAATGCGTTCGAGAGAGGCTGGGCTGAACGGGGTCTTGCCGTCGAAGGCGTGGAGGACGATGCCTTCGAGGAGGTCGCCAAGGCTCATGTCGTGATATTCAGCGAAGGCTTTGAGGATTTTGAGGATCCGTTTTTCCATACGGACGCCGGTTTGGACGCGCTCGATGAGAAGTTTGGAGTCGTCGGACATGGGTACCAATGTACCATGGTAACAAACTTGATGCAAGAGATCGGGCCTCCTCGCTGAGGCCCCTAGCACAAGTCGGAAATCGTGTGGGGACAGCCGCCTTCGCCTGTCCCTCGAGCAAAGCTCGACAGCCTTGCCGGTCTAAACCGGCAGTCCTGCTCGCCCCCGGGGCACCTTAGTTCTTTTCACAACGCTCCTCGATAAAAACGGGAATCTGGCATTGTTTATAATCTCCCTTCGATCGAAGGGAACTAAAGGGACTCCATTGGCATTCGACGACAAAATTTATGAGCTGCGGCGCGAGAAGTTGAAGCAGATTGAGGCGCTGGGGCAAGCTACGTACCGCAGCAAGTACGAGTTCACCCATACGTTCGAGCAGATCCTCGCGAAGTACACGGAGAAGACTGGCGAGGAACTCGAGCGGGATCGGGTCCATGTGCGCGTGGCGGGGCGCATCATGGCCATTCGATTGATGGGCAAGGCAGGTTTCGCGCACCTGCAGCAGGGTGGGAAGAGGTTGCAGATTTATGTGAAGAAGGATGCGGTAGGGGAAAAGGGCTTCGAGCTGTATAAGCTGCTTGATCTGGGCGATCACGTCGGGGTCAGCGGATATTTGTTTCGTACGCGCACAGGAGAGCTGAGCGTGCACGTGGAGGAGATCACCTTTCTCAGTAAGGACCTGCTGCCGCTGCCCGAGAAGTGGCATGGGCTCACCGACGTGGAACTGCGCTATCGCGAGCGATATGTGGATTTGGTGATGAATCCGGAGGTGCGCGAGGTCTTCGTGAAGCGTACGAAGCTGGTGCAGTCGATGCGGCGGACTTTGGATGCGCACGGCTTCCTTGAAGTGGAGACCCCGATGATGCAGCCGATTGCGGGCGGGGCGGTGGCGCGTCCGTTCGTGACGCATCACAACACGCTCGATATGGATCTCTATCTGCGCATCGCGCCGGAACTTTATTTGAAGCGGCTGGTGGTGGGGGGATTGGATCGCGTCTATGAGATCAACCGGAATTTTCGTAATGAAGGCCTGGGATGGCGATGGAATCCTGAGTTCACGATGCTGGAGTTTTATCAGGCTTATACCGATTACCAGGGAGTGATGGATTTGACCGAGGAGATGATTACGCAGGCGGCGAAGGATGTGACGGGCGGGACCGTGACCAAGTGGGGCGACCAGGAAATTGATTGGGGCAACTGGCGACGCATGACGATGCGGGAGGCGATTGTTCATTATTGGCCGGAGGCGGCGGGTGCAAAGCCGGAGATGACCGAGTTTGCCGGTGGGGAGGGCGTGAAGAAACTGGTGGAGCGGTTCAACTCGGGGCACGCCCACGCTGCGTACGATCCGAATGCTCCTGCGGGGAAAAATATTGCGGCGTTGTTCGAGGCCGTGGCCGAGGCGCATCTGACGCAACCGACGATTATCTATGAATTTCCGACGGCGGTGTCGCCGCTGTCGAAGCAGAAGCCGGACGAGCCGGAGTGGACCGAGCGCTGGGAGATTTTTGTGGGGGGAATGGAAATTTCCAACGGCTTCAGTGAACTGAATGATCCGGAAGACCAGCGGCGGCGATTTGATGGACAATTGCAGGAGCGCGAGCGCGGGGACGACGAGGCGCACCAGATGGATGAGGATTACATTCGCGCGCTTTCCTACGGGATGCCGCCTGCGGGAGGAGTCGGCGTAGGCGTGGATCGGTTGTGCATGCTTTTGACGGATTCGCACACCATTCGGGATGTCATTTTGTTTCCTCTACTTCGGCCGGAAAAGAACGGGACCACAGACGACACCGGGGGTACGGCGGAAAAGCGGGAAGAATAGGTTTTTCTCTCTTGGCTCTTAGCCACGGGGATCTGGGCCAGGAGGGTATCTGATTAACTACTGTAATTAGTGTATGGACGGCTTTTATAATTTTGCGTCTAATGGTTTTCGAGTTTGCACTCTGAAATTGGGCAGCGCTACCGTAGTGTCCGGAAGTCCTGTGGGACACTGGGTCGGTAGCGCTTTGCTTTTTGGCCCGCAGCTTCCCATACGCCGGTAGTTTACAGTCCCCAAATTCGACTTGCCCCTAAGACCAGACCTAAGGTGAGCGCTGCAATCAGCACCTCGCCTAACGCGCCTACGACGAACGGCCGCAGACCTTGCTTGGATAGCTGGCGGAAGTTCGTGCGCAAGCCCACTCCCGCGAACGTCAGCAGAAACGCCCATCGCGACAGGTTTCCGAGGGACGTTACTTGGTCTTTGGTGAAGCTGTGAAGGCTGACGAGCAGGGAGATCGCGAGAAATCCGAGCACGAACTTAGGGAACTTTTTCCACAAGAACCCGGCTTTATTGCCGACCGCCCCGGCTTGTCCGCGCTTTGCCCAGTAGATGGCATAGGCCAGAACCACGAAACCGATCATGGCGTTGCGAGCGGTCTTGGCCAGGACCGCGACTTTGCCGGCGGCGTCCGAATAGAGGGCGCCGGTGGCAGTGGCTTCGGCCGTATTATCGACTCCTAAGCCGGCCCACAGACCGAAGGACCCGTCGCTCAGATGGAGGCTGTGACCGATCAACGGGAAGCTAAACAGGGCGAGCGCTCCGAGGGCAAGAACGGCGGAGATGGCGAAGGTGGAGTCTTGCTCATCGGCATCGATTGCGCCCTGGGCGGCAATGATCGCGGAGACGCCGCAGATCGAGGAGCCGACGGCCAGCAGGCTGGTGAGTTTGGGAGTCAAATGGAAGGCGCGGCCAAGCGCATGCATCAGGACTAGAGAAAGCGAAATCTCAATGACGACCAGCGCCAGGCTGATGCCTCCGAGCTTCAGCACATCGGCCAGGACGAATCGGGAACCGAGCAGCACGATTCCGACTTTGAGCCAGAACTCGTAGGTAGCGATTCCGGGCTGAAATATTTTGGGGACAGTGAGGACGTTGGAGATGACCAAACCAATCAAGATTGCCCAGAGCACGTATTCAATATTTGGAAACGTCCAGTGATGGGCCTTCGCGTAGGTGTTCAGAAATTTTTCCAGAGATTTTCCGGCGTAGCCAACCCCGGCGAGCAACAGGATCCCTGGAACGAGATCGAAGATTTTCGCTGGTGTCTTTTCCGATTCGACCTTCGAAACAGCGATTGAAGTCGCCATGATCTGCCTCCGAGAGCAGCCTTCTGCTAGGCTGCGGAAAAAGCGTTTGCTGCGCCTTGCAGGGCCTGCCGCTAGCCGGGATATGCGCCGGGAACGGCACTACCAAGGTATTTTCTTGAAAACATCGGCGCGAACCAGCAGGGCCAGCGCCAGAGCCAAAATCACCGCCCAGGTATCGAGAGAAGGTTTCCAACCCTTGCGACCGCTAGAGACTTCGCCTGACATGTGTACTCCTCAAGAAACGGTTTGTGACGCGACTCACTCGAAAGCGCCCGTAGTGTCGCTCCGCCGCGATCGGTTGCGTGCGCACCGCCGGCCCGGAAAAGGAGAGAGCCAAAACCGGGCCGACGGTGATTCTGAGGGGAAGCGCCCTCAGAAAGTTGGACTGTTGAACCCATGAGGTTCCGCCTCAAAGGCTGACGCGGGACCACGTCTTGGTTACGGCAGGTAGTAACGGAACGACGTCATCACCATGTTGTCGAGTCCCTCCGGCGACACCCCGACTCCTTTGAAAAAGCCCGTCCCCGACCAGGTTTGACGCGTGATGTAGGAGTACTGTGTGCCGAACTGGAAGCGGCCCCTGGGTCCGTTGTAAAAGCGATACCAGAAGCCGCCCGTGTACTCGGTGAGAGCCCGGGTGTCGGCTGTGCAGTTGGCGAGCGCGGTTGGAGTGAAGCCGCTGTTTACTGTCGGCGGCAGTTCCGTGTAGCAACCGAAATTGTTGAACTGCGGCGCTCCATAACCGACTTCCTTGCCGATTACGGGATCGAAATCCGCAGCGCGCGCAGCATACTCGACTCCGCCATAACTGTACAGATCGAGTTTCTTGCCGTGCCACTCGAGGGTAGCCAGACCCTGGAAGCTCCGGATCGGGTCAACGGTTCCATTGGCATGGATCGATACATCGGATAGCTGCCCCACAGAGTAACGCCCGATGCCGCTGCCGCCGAAGCCGTGCACACCAAAGACGATGTGACTGTCGAAGAAGTGCCAGCGAGCGCTGGCCCCAAAACCGCCAGCATTCTTGGAAGCGTTAAACGCCCCGGCAGCGCTGGGACCGGTTCCCACCCCGTTCGGGCAGGGACCGGTGGTCACCGTCCCTGTGAGTACCACCTGTCCGCAGGGAAATATGCGATCGGTGAACCGCGTAAACAGCCCCACGATCTCATAGTGCCCGAAACCCGGCTCCAAGGCGATTTTCGCGATGACGTCAGGTGAAGTATTAAAGGTGTACGTCGAACCTGTGTTGTAGCTGTTGCTCGCGCCGGCTTGGCCGAGCAGGAAATTGGTTTCGTTTCCGTGCGTGGTCAGCGTGCCCTCGGAGTTCTCCACGGCCGCCGCGAACCACACTTTGTCTGCCAAATCCTTCGTGACGCGGATTCCCAGCTGGCGGCCAGAAGTGAAGCCCACGTTATAAACCGAATCAATCGTCCTCGGACGAGCGTCGTTGGTTCTACCCAGATCATCATCCGGTGAAATTCCCTTTCCGTTCTCGGTCACCAGACTCCACATCTGGCCGCCGACGAAGCTCCAGCCGTTATCGAACTTGGCCTGTCCCCAGGCTTGGCGAAGACGAAGAGTGTAGCCGTTGGTTTGAATCGAGGTCGAGGTCACACCCGACGAGAGAAAGTCGGCCGAGATGTAGCTGGACAGATCTACATTTTTCAAGCGCCCATCGGCAAACAGAGTGATCTTGGATTGCCGAGCCGATCCAAAAAGCTCCGATACCTTGCTCTGCGACGCCCCCGGCATGGTGAGAGAGTTAAAGGGAGTGGACATATCGGCTCCCAGCGCTCGCGACCGGCGCACAAATTCGCCCGCGGCATAACCGCCGGGAGTAAGGTTGATACCCCTGAAGTGGATGGTAAGCGGGCCCTCCAGTGGACCCGAGTTGGGCTGGGTCTCCAGTAGAGGCGAGTTGGGCTGGGCCTGCTGCTCGCTGGGCACGGGCTCGGCGCCGTTTTGCGGAGCCACATCCCCGGCCGCGGCCACCGCCAGCGGTTGCGGAGCCGGTTGCGAAGCCCAATCGCTCTTGCCCGCTGCTGCTTGCTGCGCCTGTTGCCAAGCCTGCTGGCGCTCGAGTTGCTGTGTAAGCCGCTCGATCTGTAGCTGCTGCGCGGCCAGAGCGTCTCGCAGGGATTGAATATCGGCGGCGGTAACCGTCGGCGGCACTGGGGTGGCCGCCGGGGCGTCTGCCTTTGCCGGAGTGGCGTTCGACGCGATCGCGGTTTGTGCCCAGGCGCCCGCCGGCAATGCCAACAAGGTCAGGGCCGTAAACAACAGGTTCTTGTGGAATTTCATGGAAATTTAGTTCCTCTCCTTTTGAGTTCGCTCTTGTGCTGCGATTGCAACGGAAGACAATCGAAAGCCGGTTGCGGGCAGTTCGGCGTCTTCTTTTCCTCTTTTCTTCTTGGTTTTCTTTCCTTTTTTTGTTTCGCTTCAGGGTTTGTTTCGCTTCAGGCCAACCTCTGTTGTAAGTTGCTCCGCACTCAATTTGCGATCAGTAAAATAAACTTAGTAGGGATAGCAACAAAAGGGGTCGTACTCAACAGCTTGGAGAATTTCGCTTAGGACATCTCACCTGGCACGTCTCGCTCGGCTTGGTCTCAAATGCAGTTCCCAGTGCTTTCATTCGATGCCATCCATCCCGATGTTTTGATTTCCCCGGGGAACGAAGTTTCGGTGAATATTTTCATCATGTCAAGTGAAATAATAGACTTTATTAACATGCATGACAATGCAAGTCAGATTCCATTCTCCGGGGAAACCCTAGCGCTCGTTGCACTTGTTAATTCAGGGGGTTAGGCCGGGCGGCGCCATGCGAGGAAAGTGCAGTGTGCAGCGGATTGCAGCTTTACGCAAAGTTCCATGCGAAGCCATGGCATCGGAAGCCCTCAAGTGTGGATTCCTCAAGGGCTAAGCCCGCATCACGGCTGACAGAGACTGGCGCGGCTCGAAATCTCGCCCTTTCAAAACCCAGCCAAGCTCCGCTCCTCGAAACCTGACCCAGGATCGACACGCGAGGGCGGGTCA
>Ga0209624_10002167_pt1 | contig 14724 bp, 6 predicted proteins | sample JacPinW_OM2H0_O1_FD_188565 | JGI IMG/M metagenome (GOLD analysis project Ga0209624, IMG submission 188565) | Forest soil microbial communities from Algoma, Ontario, Canada - Jack Pine, Ontario site 1_JW_OM2H0_O1 (SPAdes) (version 2) | ecosystem: Environmental > Terrestrial > Soil > Boreal...
CGGCAGGCAGCGATTTTCAGGAAGCGACGTCAAGTGCCAAGGCGATTGCCGCTTATTGCCAACCAGAGACTGGCAAATCAGGTTGAATCTGAAATAGTATTGCCCGCGGTGCTAACTTGCGACAATGTCGTGTGGCGATCTGGCTCGTATCGGGGTGACCGTTCGGCTAGGCAGAAGTCGCTCAGTGGCTGGAAAACTGTAGCAGATTGCTCCGTTACGGCTAATTTGCGTGATTGCGGCCCCCAGGTACGCGGGACAAACCTAAAGTGAAGGATGGCTGATCTTGAGAACAAGTTTCGACCTTCCACTTCGTGCCATTGTCTGCATGGCATTGGCGATCGGATGCTTGTCGGCGCAGACCTTCAAAGATGACCGTTCCCGACGTTGGGTCACAACCTGGACCACTGCGAATGCGGCCAGCGACCGGCCGGCCTCGTTCTCCAATCAGACCATCCGCGAGATCGTGCACACTACGATCGGCGGAAACGGGGTTCGGCTTCGGCTTTCGAATACCTTTGGCACTCGCGCGATTCGCTTCGATGCGATTTTCGTCGGCCTGCAATCGGCTGTGATGCAGGGCGCCGGAGCAGCTTTGGTCCCAGGGTCGAGTCGCGAAGTCATGTTTGGCGGCAGCCGGTCGATCGCGATTCCAGAAGGCGCGGAAGTCTTGAGCGATCCAGTCGCTTTGTCTGTAGGACCGCAGCAGAATCTCGCGATCAGTTTGTTTACCTCTGAAGAGACCGGACCGGCCACTGTTCATGGATCCGCCTTTCAGACCAGCTATGTGTCTGGCCCCGGTAACTTTGCGGCCGAGGAAAACGGGAAGGCGTTTGCGGAGACGACTGGTGGCAAGACCGTGGGATCGTGGTACTTCTTGAGCGCGGTCGAGGTGCTCGCGCTTGCCGACGTCAAAGGAGCGGTGGTTGTGCTCAGCGACTCGATCACCGACGGCGCCGTTACCCAAACCGACAAAAACGAGCGCTGGACGGACGTTCTGGCGCGGCGCATGCTCGCCGCTCACATCGAATTGGCCGTGCTGAATGCGGGCATTGGCGGCAATCGTGTGCTGACCAATTCGCCGTGCTGGGGACAGAATGCGCTGGCCAGACTCGGTCGCGATGTTCTGGGGCAGGCAGGAATAGAAGCAGTGATCTTATTCGAGGGCACCAACGATATTGGGCAGCCGGATAGTCCCGCTGCTAACCCCAATCCTTGTCTCAGCCGCACACAAGTGACAGCGGATGAAATCATTGCGGGATATCAACAGATTATTGCTCGCACGCACGCTCGCGGCCTCAAGATTTTCGGCGCCACGATTCTTCCCTATCAGGGCCTGGCGGCGTGGACGGCGGCGGGCGAGGCGAAGCGCGTCGCCCTTAATCAGTGGATTCGAACGGCGGGGGCTTTCGACGGCGTCATCGATTTCGACGCCGCCTTGCGTGATCCTGCCAGCCCCACCCGCTTGGCTCCGCAATACGACAGCGGCGATCATTTGCATCCCGGAAGAGCGGGTCATGAAGCGATGGGGAACGCAGTGGATATAGGCTGGTTTCGTTGAGGAGTTCACGCGCGGCCGCCGGTTTCGGCGATTGTCTACAGAGGACGACTGATTGTTTCATGGCAACCTCATCTTATTTTCTGGCTTTCAATGTAAGATGTGTTGCCGCTAGTTTCTGACGGGCAGCGCCAGCGCTGCCGAGCAGAGAAGAACTGAGGAACGGGTCAATGGAGCCAAGCGTCGGTAGAGGAATCCCAGCGAAAACAGCAGTTAGGGCGCCATCCACATCGTATCGCGGGCCCCTGGTCATTCTTACCACGCTCTTCTTCATGTGGGGTTCGCTGACCTCCTTGAACGACGTACTGATTCCCTACGTGCAGCACGTCTTCAAGATCAGGCTCGCGGCCAGCATGCTGATTCAGACCGCCTTTTTTTCGGCCTACTTCGTTTTTTCCATTCCATCGTCGAAAATCATCGACTGGATCGGATACAAAAAAGCGATCGTCGTCGGATTGATGACGATGGTCGTGGCTTGCCTCGGATTCTATCCCGCCGCAAGAATCCCTTCGTTCCCGTTCTTCTTGTTCGCACTCATTGTGCTTGCCACCGGAATCACGATTCTTCAGGTTGCGGCGAATCCCTATGTTGCCGTGCTGGGAGAACCGCAGACCGCGTCGAGCCGCCTGGTTCTCACGCAGGCCTTCAATTCGCTGGGCACCGCCGTGTTTCCCTGGGTTGGAGCGACCATCATTCTCGGATCATCTGCGGTAGTGGCGCAGACCGCATCGCAAGAGGCAGACGCAATCGTCAAGCTCTATGTCTATTTTTTCGCGGTGGCGCTATTTATTCTCGCCGTCGGCATCGGCATCTCTCATCTCCCCAAGATTGAGTCGGCGGAACGTCACATCGGCGAAAAGGTTAACGACTCCGTGTGGAAGCATCCGAACCTCGTCTTCGCGGCGGTCGGAATTTTCATGTATGTCGGCGGGGAAGTGGCGATTGGAAGTTCGATTGCCAACTATCTGGCGTTGCCGAACATCGGCGGATTCGCCCCCGACATCGCCGACTCCGCGACGCGCTACCACGCGGCATTGGGAGAGGCCGCCAGATACATATCGGTGTACTGGCTCGGCGCCATGATCGGTAGATTTATCGGCTCGGCCATTCTGCAAAAAGTAAAAGCCGGCACGCTGCTCGCGCTGTTTGCGGTCATGGCCGCGCTCTTAGTTGGCATCTCGGTTCTGAGCGGTGGCCATGTCGCGATGTGGTCGATCCTGGCGGTGGGCTTATTCAACTCGATCATGTTCCCCTGCATTTTCACCCTGGGCATCGCCGAACTCGGACCGCTCACGGGAGACGCGTCGGGCATCTTGAATACGGCGATCGTGGGCGGCGCAATTGTTCCGTATCTGGTCGGCAAAGCCGCAGATGTGATCAACCGAACCTACTATCCCGCCATGACGCAAGGCGAAACGAGCTGGGGACAAGGTATTCACTATGCGCTTCTCGGGGCTATAATTTGCTACGTGTACATTTTGTTCTTCGCCGTGAGCGGATCGAAGCCTAATAGCGAGCGGCGCGTCGGTACATAATTCTTCTTGATCACACTGCATTCGATACCGGTAAGGAACTAGTAATACCGGATGCACTGTATCGCCAACCCATAACATGTTTCTTAAGATTTGCGAGTTTAGCATCGCAAATAGAGAGGAGTGGGGCCTTGAATCGACGATTTGGAAAAACAGCAGTGGCAACTCTAGTGGCGGGGGCGCTTTTGCTATTTCTCGCGGCACCCCTTGTGCATGCCGATGAAAGAGACAAATGCCGTCATGCGATCGAAAAAGCCGAAGCCCGGTTGGACAAAGCGATCCGCGACAAGGGCGAACACAGCCGCGAAGCCGACGACCGTCGGCGGGATTTAAACGCCGAGCGGGAACGTTGCTGGAGTGCCTACCATACATGGTGGAACGGCAAAGACGGTCGCTGGGAGACGGAGCATAACTGGGATCAGGGTCACTGAGTGACATCGATACCCAAGAACCCTTAAAGGCTGATTAAACAAACGCCCCGCGACTCGATGAGTCCGGGGCGTTTTCCTTCGTCGCCGCTGCATTGAGGAAACGTCTGCCTGGCAAGGGATTAATGGACCTGAGATGTTGCTTTCTCCAACTCATCCGCCGCCTTGTCAATCGCGGCCGCGACATTTTCCAGCACCTGTCCCACCATCGGAACCTGGGCATCCGCTTCTGTCCATTTTTCCTGATCCATATATTCGCGAACGGCCGCGATTGGCTTGGCGCCATAACCCGTGTACGCACCGGGAGCATAGACCTGATGCCTGAACCACGGACGCTCGGGCAAGCCTTTCTCAGTCAGAAATGTCCGCTGAATTTGCATCAGGTCACTGTTGAGCGCGGCCGCCGTCGGAGCGGGCAATTCGCTCCCGCCAGCTTGCCATTTAGAAAACGCCGACTGATAACGCTCCGCGCTCTTCTTGATTGCCTCGACTCCGTTCTTCAGCGGGGCAAAGTTCATGAACGGCGGAACAGGCTTCGCGGGAGGAGGGACGGAGGTTTTTCGCGGATCGCTGGTTGCCGAGAAGACGCCTTCTTTCAGCTCCAGATTGCGCTCGGTGATTTCATCCTGCTTGTCTTTGAGCAGCTTCTCCAGGTCCTTCACATATCGCGAGATGGTGTCAGCCTCGGCGTTGTACTCATACGGAATCACGTCGGCATCGGCCAGTCGCATGACCGCGGTGCCTCCTGTCTCGGCCAGCGCGCGCCCGTAGGAAAAATCGGTATCGATAAACTTCGTGTACCAGGCGAAGTCGTCATAAACAGAATGATAAGCATTGGCGTCGTTCTCACCGCCGTAGCCGATGTTGAGCGCGGAGATGCCGGCGTGATCCATAAATGCCGTAAAGTCCGAACCGTCTCCGAGAGCGTTGATGCGCACATCATTGCTTTTTCTGATCTCGCCGCGGTCTTCGGCGTTGGGCGCGCGCGCGATTCGCTGCAAGCGAGCGCGTTGCTGAACCGAGATATGCTTCTCAGGATCTTGAATGTCGGAGGCCACATCATTAATAAGGTGTTGCAGATCATGCGTGCCACCGGCATAGAAAAAGCCGCGGCCGTTGCTGTCGGAATTTATGTAAGCGACGGCACGTTTCTCCAATTCATCCTGATGCGTTTCAACCCACTCCGTCGAGCCGAGCAGCCCCGGCTCTTCGCCGTCCCAGGCGCAAAGGATGATGGTGCGCTTCGGATTCCATCCTTGTTTATGCAGTTCGGCGAGGACGCGACCTTCTTCCAGAACGGCGACCATGCCCGAGATTGGGTCATCCGCGCCATTGACCCAAGCGTCGTAATGATTGCCACGGATCACCCACTGGTCGGGCGCATCCGATCCGCGCAGGGTGGCGATCACGTCGTTGACTGGTTTCAAATCCCAGTTGGACGCCACCTTCAGATGAACTTTCGCGGGGCCGGGGCCGACGTGATACGTGATGGGCAGAGCGCCGCGCCAGCCTTCGGGAGCGACCGGTCCTTGCAGAGCGGAGAGCAAAGGCAGCGCATCGCCCCACGAAATGGGCAGCACTGGAATTTTAGTGATCGTCTTCGCGTCTTTGATAGCAAGGCGCTTGGCATTCTCAGTCGCGCCCACTCCGGGAGTTAGAGGATCGCCGGGATAATCCGTATCCATGACGCTGCCGCGCTGCACGCCTTCGCGCGGACGCCACCCACCCTTCGGATAATCGTCGCCGTTGAAGAAGCCGTCTTCTTTAGGATCTGAATAGATGATGCATCCGATCGCGCCGTGCTCAGCGCCGACTTTGGGCTTGATGCCGCGCCAGCCTTCGCCATAACGCGCGATCACGATTGCGCCTCTGACGGAAATTCCCAGACGGTCGAGCTGTTCGTAATCCTCGCGGTTGCCGTAGTTCACGTACACGAGCGGCGCGGTCACGTCTCCGTCGATGGAGTAGGCGTTGTAAGTAGGCAACTGCTCGGCAGTTTGATCGGAGGTCGGATCGCCCGGAACGGGAGGCTCCTGTAATTTGGCGCGAAACTTGGTGGGCTCGATCATTTCAACGACGCGTTCTTTAGGCGTAGGAAAAAGCACTTTGAAAGTTTCGATATGAGCGTCAAATCCCCAATCTTTGAATTTGGCGAGAATCCAATCCGCATTATCTTGGTCGTAAGCAGAACCGACGTGGTGTGGACGCGCGCTCAGGCGCTGCATGCTCTGACGCAGGTTTTCGGCGACGATCCCCGCCTGGAATTTCTTCTCCCAGTCACGTTCTGTGCTGGATGATTGCGACGTGTAGCCTGCCAAACGAGACGCGTCGTGAGCTGCATTCTGCGGCGCTTGCGCGAAAGTGAGAGGAGCGCCGGGCATCACGATGGCTAAGATCGCGAGATATACGACCACGGAGCGGAGCGAATTCGAAAGAAGAGTCAAGAGAGCCTCCCGAGGGAATTTGGCGAAATGTTTTCGCCGGAAATTTGCTTTTGCGTCATCGATTGTTTCTTGGGCAGCGATTCGGGGTGACAGTCCGCGAATCGAAGCGACCATCACTTCTATTCTGTGAAGCGTAGGTGTGCCGTTGCGAGGTTTCGGTGATCAGGCCGCGGCCAACCATGGCGCGGAACTGATCGAGGACAAGGGCTTCCATGGGATTCTCGCCGCGAGCCATGACTGACTATGCGGGCGCTTTCCAGTGACTACAAAGATCGACTGGAATGTTATATCAGATAGCAATGGAGCGGAGACGACATTGCGGAACCCACAAAAAATAGTAGCGGTGCGGTTTGCAATCAAACCGCACCGCTACCGCTAGAATCTCATTGACTCAGTTCGTTCCCATGACAAGGCATCGACTGGACATTAGTTCACCACGTTCAGAACGACCGGGATCGTCATCGACTGCGAAGGGTCTGAGTCTTCAAAGATGTTGATCTCGGCGTAGTAGCTTCCCACCGGCAGGCCGCTCGAGACGACGCTGAGAGTGAGATTGGTCGGCGTGGCGCAGGGGTAATCGGAATTGTTGCAGTTGGTGAGCGGCAACCAGTCGTTACCTTTGCCGGTGGATGGGACTTGGTAGAAGTTCATGGCGGCTCCGGTGCTCGCGATGGTGACGGTTTGCGGCGGCGGAGTGCCTCCCTGGCTGGTCTCGAAAACGACCGTCGGCACGGGGACGAAGGTCTGCTTGCTGACATTGACGACGACCGGAATCGTCGCCGCGCCGGTCGATGCGGAAAGCACCTGCTGGCCGAGGAAGGTGCCAGCGATGGCTCCTTTGTTCGGCAAGTCTGCGGGTTTTACCTCGACAGTGTAGCTGCCCGAATTGGCGCCTTTGGTTGGAGTCACGGTCAGCCATTTGTGGGTGTCAGCGGTTGAGGTCTTGATGCTCCAATCGAGCGTGCCCTCGCCTCCATTGCCGAGATAGATGGTTTGCGATTGCGTCTTGGTGGTGCCCGGCGCGAAGGAGAAGCTGGCTTGCCCAGGCAGCTCATCGAAGAACGCCTTGGTGTCGCCGACCACAGTGAGAGTTACGGGAACGGTGATCGACCAGGAGGGATTTGTGTCCCAATAGATGGTGACTTGCCCGACGTAAGTACCGGCGGCGAGGTTGTTGGTATTGGTGACGTTCACCAGAAACTCGTCTGGCGTGGCGCAGGGGTAATCGCCGTTGTTGCAACTCGGAACCGACAGCCAGTCGCTGCCAGTTGCGGTTGCTGTCACCTGGTAGAAGTTCAGAGCGGTGCCGTTAATTGTGGTAACGGTCACGATCTGCGGCAGCGGGTTGGCGCCTCCGGCAGGCATAACGAAGTTGATCGGGTTAACCTGCGTGAAGGCATCGGCGGCAACGACGACCGTGACTGGGATGGTAGTGCTGTCGGCACCAGCCTGCAGCAGGAGCTGTCCTTGATACGTGCCAGTGATGGCGCCGGCATTTGGCAGGTTCGCCGGCTTGATTTCGACACTGACGATCTTGGGCGCGCTGCCGCTCAAGGCAGACGTAGTGAGCCAGGCGCCGCCATCGGCGGTGCTCGGCGTGATCGTGAACTTCAATTTGCCGCTTCCGGCGTTGCCGATCAGAAGATTTTGCGGCGTCACCGTCTTAGCGCTCTGCGGCATGGTGAAGCTCATCTGCCCTGGGAGATTGTTGAAGAACGCGCCAGAACCGACGACGTTGAGCGTGATGGGGACAGCAACGGAGGTGGATGGATTCGTGTCCTCATAGAAGACTACTTGACCCGTGTAAACGCCTGCAGGAAGCGAACTGGCATTCTGCACGCTCACCGTGACCTGGTTTGGCGATGCGCAGGGGTAGTCAGCGTTATTGCAGCCAGGAGCCGACAGCCAATTACCGCCCGTGGCCGTGGTGGTGACCTGGTAGAAGTTCACGGATGTTGTGCCGGTGCTCGACATCGTCAAAATCTGCGGTAACGGAGCCGCGCCGCCGGCGGGCATGGTGAAGCTGATCGGATTGATTTGATTGAAGCCGTCCGTGGCGACCGTAACGTTGATGGGAATGGTGGTGGTGTCGGTTCCGGTTTGCAGGAAAACCTGACCGGTGAAGGTTCCGGCAAGCTGGCCGCCATTGGGAAGCGACTTGGCATCAACTTTGACGCTGAGTTCGTCGGGCGTGGTTCCGCTGGTTGGGCTGGTGGAGAGCCACGCGTTGCCGTCGGAAGTTGCGGTCGTGGCCGTCCAACTCAGGGTGCCGCTTCCGCCATTGGTGATTGGAATGGTCTCGGTAACGGCGGGGCCGTTCGGAAGCAGCGTGAAGGTGAGCCCGCCGGCCAGATTGTTGAAGAAGGCGCCGGAAGGTTCGACGTTGAGCGTGACCGGAATGTTCAGTGACATGCTCGGATTCGTGTCCTCGTAAACGGTGACTTCGCCCTCGTAGGTGCCGGCGGGAAGGGTGCTGGCATTCTGTACGCTCACAGCAAACTGATTGGGCGTGGCGCAGGGATAGTCGCTATTGTTGCAGTTGGGCGCCGTCAGCCAGTTGCCGCCGGTGGCTGTGCTGGATGCCTGGTAAAAGTTCACCGACGATCCGGTGGTGGCGATGGTGATGTTTTGCGGCAAGGGATTGGCTCCCCCGACGGGCATGGTGAAGCTGATGGGGTTGACCTGATTGAACACATTCGTACCGACAACCACAACCACTGGGATCGACGTGGTATCGCTCGTGGTTTCTAACAGCAACTGACCGACGTAAGTGCCCGCGACCGAACCTGCGCCGGGCAAGTTCGCCGGGTTGACGCTGACGCTGGTCGCCGAAGGCGCGGTGCCGCTGGCCGGTGACGCGGAGAGCCAAGCGCCGCCATCAGAGGTTGACGTGCTCGCCGTCCAGCTCAGGCTGCCGCTGCCGGAGTTGCCGATTGTTACGGCCTGCGAAGGTGCTTTGTCGCCGGCGACAAGGGTGAAGGCCAGACCTCCGGGAAGGTTGTTGAAGAATGCACCGGAAGCCACGATGTTGAGCGTGACGGGAATGTTGATCGTCATTCGTGGATTGGTATCCTGGTAGACGGTCACCTGCCCCATGTAGAAACCGGCCGCGAGCGAGCTGACACTTTGAATCGCCACTTGGAACTCATTTGGACTCGCGCACGGGTAGTCACTGTTGTTGCACTTGGGCGCCGAGAGCCAGTTGCCGCCATTCGCGGTAACCGTGGTCTGGGAAAAGTTCTGGCTCGAGTTATCGGCGAGTGCCGTGGAAATAATTTGCGCGAGCGGCGCCGCTCCACCGACCGGCATGGTGAAGTTGAGTGGGTTGATCTGCTCGAAGATCGAGGTTCCGACCGTGATCGTGACCGGAATCGTGGTGCTGTCTCCGCTGGTCGACAGCACCACCTGACCGACATAGGTACCTGCGCCCGAGGGAAGATTCGCGGTGTTGATGCCGATGCTGATAGTGGCCGGAGCGGTGCCGCTGGTGGCCGAGGCAGTGAGCCAGTTGTGGGTGCTCGCAGTGCTCGTGCTCAAAGTCCAGTTCAAGGTTCCGGTTCCCGCGTTGCGAATCTGAAATGGTTGGGCCGTTGGCGTGGTGCTGCCCGACTTGAGGAAGAACGTCAATCCGCCGGGAAGATTGTCGAAAAACCGAGCGCTCGTTTGCGCAACCGTGAGCGTCACCGCCACGGTCATCGTGGTGCTGTTGTTTTCGTCGGTAAATTTAATTTGTCCCTGGTAGGTTCCGGCAGCGAGCCCCGCGGCTGACACCACGACGGCAACCGCGCTCGGAGTAGCGCAGGGGTAGTCCCCGTTGTTGCAGGAAGGAGCGGAGAGCCAATTTCCGCCGCTCGACGTGCTCGTCTGTTGATAAAAGTTGAAAGCTGCGCCGCTGCTGGTGGCGGTAACAATCTGCGGCAATGGGTTGGCGCCGCCGAAGGGCATCGTGAAGTCGAGGGCCGGTATAGTTTGGAAAGTCTGCGCGCGGAGCGGGGCAGTCCAGGACAATAGCGCTAAAGCGAACAGAGAAAGGATGAGCGAAAGTGCAGTTCCACGGTGTTTCATAAAGACTCTCCTCGTAACGAAATTCGTGCGGATCATGGATGGCCCGCGAAAAAGACGCAGGCTCAGCGGGCGGGTGCCAGGGGAGACGCACTTTGGCCGGAGATCGCGATTGTCTTTATCGCAAGTGGCCCTGTCAAGATGGATGTTCGGCGGCATGAAAATCCCCACAGACCCCTCAGGCCAGCTGAGCTGCCCCCCCGGGAGTGAAGCCTTCCCGCATCACCCCCAGCTTGGGCATCCCTTTTGTGAATTTGCGTGCTCGGCAGCACCAATTCGTGGCAAAATGTTTCCACTTACCAGTGGCCGTTGGACGACAGTCTGCACGATCCCCCGCTGCATGTCCTGACGGAATTCTTAAGAACTCTAAAGCGTGGCTAAGTCTATGAATTACAAAGAAGCTCTTGGAGAAGTCGCCCAGACTTCCGGCCGCCTCTGGCGTTTTGCGGATTGCGAATTCGACGAGTGGGGACGGGTTTTGCGGGTCAAGGGCAGGGCAGTCGACATCGAATCGAAGCCCTTGGACATCCTGCTTCAGCTTCTACTCCATGCCGGCGAGGTGGTCACCAAAGAAGAACTATTGGAATCCGTCTGGCCGGACGTAATTGTCGTGGACGCTTCGCTGGCCACCGCCGTCTCGAAACTGCGCAAGGCCCTGGGGGACGAGGAGCATCCGGTAATTGTTACGGTTGCTCGCATCGGCTATCGCCTGGCGGTGCCCGTCTATTGCAAAACAGTGGCTGCGGCGGCCGGTCCCGACCTCGGGTTCAAGGCGGGCGATTCCGTGCCCGGTCGCGACCAGTGGCGGCTCACCCGCCCCATGGATGTCTCCGGCTCAAGCGAAGTGTGGCTGGCCGAGAATCCGAAGACTCGCGAGCAGAGAGTATTCAAGTTTGCCGCCGATGGCATACGGCTAAAGGGATTGAAGCGCGAGATCACGGTCTCTCGTTTCCTGCGAGAGTCGCTCGGCGATCGGCCAGAATTTGTTCGCATCCTGGAATGGAATTTTGAGACATCTCCTTTCTTTCTCGAAAGCGAATATGCCGGACCGAACCTGGCAGAGTGGGCAGTCGCGCAAGGCGGATTGATCCAGATTCCGCGCGACGTTCGATTGCGCCTTTTGATCGATATTGCCCAGGCCGTCGCTGCCGCGCACGGCATCGGCGTGCTTCATAAAGATTTGAAGCCGGCCAACATACTGGTCATTCCCGGGGTAGCGATGGGCGGCGGCGCCAGCGCTTGGCAGATCAAGATTGCGGACTTCGGCAGCGCGTCGCTGTTTGATCCCTCGCGCTTGCACGCCTTGGGCATTACGAACCTGGGGTTCACTCAGACTGTCGCTCTCGAGAACTCATCAGGAAGTCCGCCGGGGTCCTCGGGAAGCTCAGCCGCAGCTTTAACCGGAACGCTGATGTACCTGCCGCCTGAAGTACTGGCCGGTCAGTCTCCAAGCGCTTCGGCAGACGTTTACGCTCTCGGCGTCATCCTTTATCAATTGCTCATCGGCGATTTTCGCAAGCCGCTGGCTCCCGGGTGGGAGGCAGGGATTCAAGATCCGCTGCTACGGGAAGACATCGCCGACGCTGCCTGCGGCGATCCGGCACGTCGTCTGGGCAGCGCCGCCGATCTCGCCGAACGGCTGCTCACTCTCGAAGCGCGCCGCATCCGGCGCAACGAACTGGAAACCGCGAAGCAACGCGCACAGGTTGCCGAGCGCAAGTTGGCAGCAGCCCGGGCGCGGCGCCCATGGGTTGCGTTGGCGGTAATTGTCTTGGCCGTCGGTCTAGGATTCAGCCTCACACTTTATCGCCGAGCCGCCCGCGAGCGCGATAATGCCAACCGCCAGACCGCGATTGCCAGCTCTGTCAGCCGTTTTCTCTCCGACGATCTGCTCGGTCGCGGCAATCCATTTTCCAGCGGCAAGTCGAGTGAGACGCTCATGGAAGCGATCCAACAAGCGTCGCCGAGCATCGACCGTCAGTTCAAGGATGAGCCGCTGGTCGCCGCTCGCCTCCATCAAACCATCGCGCGGGCTCTCGACAATCGCACCGATTATCCCGACGCTCGCCTGGAATATGACCGCGCTGCGCGTCTTTTCCAGCAGGTCGATGGCGAACTGTCGCAAGACGCAATCATCGTTCAGTTGCAGCGAGTCACGCTCGAGGCGCGCGCCTATCAATCTGGATCCCTTCCGCTGGCCAAATCCATCCTCGAGCAGCAAAAAGCGCTGATCCGAAAGCTCTCGCATCCGCGACCCGACTTGCCGGTCTGGCTGGCATCAGCCCAAGGCATGATTGCACTGGTCGAGAACAACGCGAAGTCCGCGGCCGAAAACTTTCAAGCGGCCGTGGAGAAGGCGGACGTTCTTCCCGAGTTTGACGAGAGCGCGCGCCTGACCTTTAAACAACGGCTGGCGTTTTCCTACATCCGGCTGGGCGAAGGCGCAAAAGCCGAGCAATTATTTCGCGAACTGATCGCCGCTTTCACCCGCGTGGCCGGTCCTGACAGTCCTCACGTCTTGCGGGTGCGCCTGAATTTGGCCCAAGCGCTCATGATTCAGAACAAGCACGAGGACGCGGTTAAGGAAGCAAATGCCATCTATCCTGAATTTGTGTCGCGACTGGGCCCGGATCACGAACTGACCATGCAATTGCTAACTACGCGCGCACAGTCGGAAGGCAGCCTCGGCATGTGGGATGATGCCATTCGCGACGATCTGACGATTCATGATCTCGCCGTTCGCAAGCAGGGACCGCTTTCATTTTTCGCGGCGGCGACGCTAGCCGATGCTTCGTTAGCTCAATGTCGAGCCGGCCGCTATCGGGACGGCGAGGCCAATGCTCGCCAGTCATACGCTGCATCGGCGAAGGCTTTTGGGCCGCGCGCTGGACTGACCGGAGGTGCCGCGTATTCCTTGGCGACTTGCCTGATCGGCTTGAATAAACTAGACGAAGCCGCCGCGCTTTTGCCGCAGATCGACGCGCAGGCCGTCGCGCAACTTTCGGGCGATCCCGATTGGGGAGCCGGAATTTCCCTGTCCGAGGCGGAGATCGCCTACCGCCGCCACGATTACGACGCGGCGCGGAATGATCTTCAAACGGCAGCGCCGGTTTTCACTCGTAGAGATGCAGAGCCTTATCAGAAGCACGCATTCGAATCGCTGAAAGCGGCTCTCGACAAACTTCCACCGCGCAACTGAAATGGCAAAGTCTCGCTCGATTCGATTATTAGTTCATCACTGCGCTCGCCTGTTACTGATTGCGGTCGCCGTCATTTTGTTAATCGCTGGCGGCTTGCAAGGCGATGCAGAATTCGTCCATGCCCAGAGCGCGCCGCCGGCCAAACGATTCCGGCCACCGGCAACTCTTCCGCTGACCAGCTTTTATGACCCACCTCATCCCCTGCCTCCGGGCAAGCCTGGGGAACTAATTCGCCTCGAGCCCATCGACCAATACAACCTGCCCTATGAGTTATCCGCCCTGCGTATCCTTTATCATTCCCGCACTGTGAGCGGAGCAGACGCGGCCGTATCGGCAGTCGTTCTGATTCCGGATGGCAAGCCTCCGGCGAGTGGATGGCCGGTGATCGCGTGGGCGCATGACTTCAGAGGTATGGCGCGCACGTGCGCTCCCTCGCTGATGAGAAATATTGGATCGGGACCGATCCTCGCGATGTACGCCAATCTCGGCTACGCGGTGGTCGCGACCGACTATTCCGGGCTGGGCTCCGATTCCGGCCAGCCCGTGCTCGACATGCAATCGAATGCGCTGGACATTATGTATTCCATTCCGGCAGCTCGCTTCGCGGTGAAGCAGATCGGTTCAAAATGGATCGCCGTCGGACCCGTTCAGGGAGGCCTAGCCGCGGTGGCCATCGCCGAAGGCGAAGTGCGCGACGCAGGCTATCTGGGCAGCGTTGATATCTCGGGGTTGGCGGACGCGACGGAGACCTTCGATCGCCTGGCGTTAAGCTCATCGAATCGCGTGCTGTTAGCGGTAGCCTCCACCGTGAAAACGCTTTATCCCGAATTTCAAATCGGCGACATGCTCAAAGACAGCGCGCTACCGGCTTATCAGCATGACTCTGCAACGTGCGCCGTCGAAGGCCAGCCCGAGTTCTCGAGCCAAATGCTCACACCGGGCTGGCAGAACAACCGCTTCGTGAAAGAATTTTTCGCTCGGAATACTCCCGGCCAAAAGCCAGCCCACGGCCCGCTACTGGTGATCAGCGGAGAGGTTGATCCGACGATACCTTCCGACATGACGGCGAAAACCGTGTCCCGCATGTGTCGGCAGGGAAGCCGCATACTTTTCCTGAAGTATCGCGATCTCGATGCCAGCGGGGCGATGGCCGCGTCCGCTTCAGATCAGATCAGTTGGATCAAGGCAAGATTCGACGGCCATCCGGCACCGGGAAACTGCTCTGCGACTCCATAGAGCGCGGTAAGATTCCGCTACAAGAAGGATATTTTTGCCGCTACCACTCGCGATTGGAGTAGTCGGATGCGGCGTCAGTTCCCCCGTCGTCGTCCCTGAACTGATTATGTTTGTGCCGCATGATAAAAATCATGCAGACTGACATAAATGTCGGTGGGACGATGAGAATGAGAATTCCACTGCGCAAGGCCTCGATCATTCGAGCGCCAGCGGACGCTGCCTGCGTGTAACAGAGCGCGCAACTCTGCGAGAAAGCTGGCAGGGGAG
>Ga0209624_10002168_pt1 | contig 14719 bp, 11 predicted proteins | sample JacPinW_OM2H0_O1_FD_188565 | JGI IMG/M metagenome (GOLD analysis project Ga0209624, IMG submission 188565) | Forest soil microbial communities from Algoma, Ontario, Canada - Jack Pine, Ontario site 1_JW_OM2H0_O1 (SPAdes) (version 2) | ecosystem: Environmental > Terrestrial > Soil > Boreal...
CGTCGTATCCTGCGGCTTTGGCGTTGATAACCGCACTCGCGGCTTGCGAGTTCGCCTCGAATTTCTCGATCTGGCCTATCGGCATGGCGCGATTGAGCGCGTAGGTGGTCGGCACCGTGCCGATCAGGATCAGCATGATCAGTCCCATGCCCTTCTGGCCGTCATTGGAGCCGTGGAAAAAACTCACCAGCGTGCAGGTGAGAACCAGGATGCCACGGATCCATGGCGGCGGCGGCTGATCGCCCTTGGGTTCGGCGAAAAGCTCTTCGTTGGGAATAACAAACTTCACCACCAGCAACAGGATAGCCGCGAGGCCAAAACCGAACAGTGGCGAGAGCAGCAACGCTTTGCCGATCGAGGTGGCCTGAGTCCAATCGACGCCCGAGGTGCCGCTGCGGCCGTGCAGGAGCGCGTTGGCGATGCCGACGCCGATGACCGAGCCGATCAGCGTATGCGAACTCGACGCCGGCAGGCCGAAAGACCAGGTGCCGAGATTCCAGATGATCGCCGCGATCAAGAGCGCGAACACCATGGCGAAGCCGGCGCTTGATCCGACCTGAAGGATCAGTTCGACCGGAAGCAGCGACACGATGCTGAAGGCCACCGCGCCGGACGACCACAAGACGCCGAACAGATTGAACATGCCTGACCACACCACCGCAAAATTTGCCGGCAGCGAGCGGGTGTAGATAACGGTGGCAACCGCGTTGGCGGTATCGTGGAAACCGTTCACGAATTCAAAGCCCAGCGCGATCAGCAACGCAACAAACAGCAAAAGGAACGGCAGATAAGCGGTGATCTTTACGCCGGCCGCGTCGATGTCGCTGTAGATGCTGTAGGCCACAAATAATAGGCCAACCCCCACCACGCCCATGAAGATGATCGCCGCCAGCGGATTAAAGCCGTGGTCAAGATTGGGTCCCCGCCGGGCAGGCTCGATCGAGCCCGGTAATGCCATGTCAGCCATGAATGCTCTCCCACACCCAACGTCCCGACTCTGCGCAGCCTGTATGACTTGGGGATGACAGCGCAGCCGGCAGTGTGGGCAAGCGCGGCTGCGGCGTCTTGAACGGCCCTTTCAGCCTATTGCCGCCTCGCGTACTCTTTGGCCATAAAAAGAATTGGGGGAAACATGGCCGACGACATCCATGAGATTTACGCGATCAAGTACGGCCATCATTCGCGCCGTTCGCCGGTCAATTACATCGACGGCGACCCGCATGATGTGTTGCAGCCGCTCGATTTTTTCGTCTGGGCGATCGTCGGGCCGTCCGGCGCCATTGTCGTCGATACCGGCTTCGACGAGGCGATGGGGAAAAAGCGGCAGCGCGACATGGTCAAGCCGGTGCGCGAGGGCCTGGCCGCGCTCGGCATTGCAGCCGACAGCGTCAAGGACGTCATCGTCAGCCATCTGCATTACGACCATTGCGGCAATTACGACCTGTTTCCGGAGGCGAAATATCACCTGCAGGATCGGGAAATGGCCTATGCGACCGGGCGCTGCATGTGCCATCGCGCGCTGCGGGCGGCGTTCGAGGCCGATGACGTGATCGCCATGGTGCGCAAGGTTTTTACCGGCCGCTGCGCTTTCCACGACGGCGAAGACCAGATCGTGCCCGGCGTCACCGTGCACCACATCGGCGGCCACTCCAAAGGCTTGCAGAGCGCGCGGGTGAAAACGCGGCTCGGCTATGTGGTGCTCGCCGCCGATGCCTCGCATCTCTACGCCCATATCGACGGCGGCCGCGTGTATCCACTCACCTACAATGTCGAGGAAGTCGTCGAGGGCTACGTGACGCTCAAGAAGCTTGCGTCGTCGCCGCGCCACGTTGTGCCGGGCCACGATCCGCTCGTACTCAAGCGCTATCCGGCGGCGAAGCCCGGTCTGGAAGGTTGGATCGCGCGGCTCGATACCGAACCCACAGACGCCTGACAGGCGCCAAATGATGCACTGCAACCGCGTGTGCGGTGCAGCAAACGCGCCACGGCCGGGCGCGCGGGTTAATTAAACTGACAACTATTGTTCATAAGTTCGTCGCCACACGAGCGCCGGATAAGCGCGCGTTTTTGCGGGGGGAATCCATGCACGCATTGGCATTGCCGCTTCAGGCGCGCTTCATCGTGTTCACGCTTGTGGTGCTCATCGCCACGGCACTCGGGCTTGATTTTTTTTACGGCTTTCGATCGCTATTGATCGAAATCCCGCTGGTCGTGTTTATCGCTTTGGCCGCCGTCGGCACGACGGACGTGCTGCAGACCCGGCACGCGGTGCTGCGCAATTATCCGCTCACCGCGCATATCCGCTTCATCCTCGAGGAAATCCGCCCCGAGATCCGGCAATATTTTCTCGAAAGCGAAAAGGACGGCACGCCCTTCTCGCGCGACAAGCGCGCGCTCGTCTATCAGCGCGCCAAGCAGGCTTTGGACAAGCGGCCGTTCGGCACGCAGAACGACGTCTACGCCAGCGGTTTCGAGTGGCTCGATCATTCGATCGTGCCGAAGCACGTCGTCAAGGAGCCGTTCCGCCTCGTCATCGGCGGCCCGGATTGCAAGCAGCCTTATTCGGCGTCGATCTTCAATATTTCGGCCATGAGTTTTGGCGCGTTGAGCCGAAACGCCATTCTTGCGCTCAATGGCGGCGCCAAGAAAGGCAACTTCGCGCACGATACCGGCGAGGGCGGCTACAGCCCCTACCACCGCGAAAACGGCGGCGACATCATCTGGGAAATCGGCTCCGGCTATTTCAGCTGCCGCGACGCCGATGGCACGTTCTGCGCCGAGAAATTCGAAGCCAATGCCAGGAACGACCAGGTCAAAATGGTCGAGCTGAAGCTTAGCCAGGGCGCCAAGCCCGGCCACGGCGGCGTGCTGCCGGCCGCGAAAGTCAGTCCTGAAATCGCCGCCACGCGCGGCGTGCCGGCCGGCGTAGAGTGCATCTCGCCGTCGCGCCATTCGGCGTTCGCCACTCCCATTGAGATGATGCACTTCATCGCCAAGATGCGGGACCTGTCGGGCGGCAAGCCGGCGGGATTCAAGCTTTGCATCGGCCATCCGTGGGAATTCCTCGCCATCTGCAAGGCAATGCTGGAGACCGAAATCTATCCCGACTTCATCGTCATCGACGGCAAGGAGGGCGGCACCGGCGCGGCGCCGCTCGAATTTGCCGACCATCTCGGCATGCCGCTGCGGGAAGGATTGAACTTCGTGCACAATGCGCTGATCGGCATCAATGCGCGCGACCGCATCAAGCTCGGCGCCAGCGGCAAGATCATCAGCGGGTTCGACATCGCGCGCGTCATGGCGCTCGGCGCCGACTGGTGCAATTCGGCGCGCGGCTTCATGTTCGCGCTCGGCTGCATCCAGTCGCAGTCCTGCCATACCGACCGCTGCCCGACCGGCGTCTCGACCCAGGACCGGTTGCGCCAGCGTGCGCTGGTCGTGCCCGACAAGGCCGAGCGCGTTTACAATTTCCAGCGCTCCACGATCGAATCGGTCGCCGAGCTGGTCGCCGCGGCCGGGCTCGACCATCCCAACCAGTTCGCGCCGGTGCACTTTTCGCGGCGCGTGTCGCCGCATGAGGTGAAGAGCTTTGCCGAGCTTTATCCGTCGCTCGAGCCGGGCGAACTGATCGCCGGGTCCGGCGATAAACGCTTTGAAATTCCCTGGGCGATGGCAAGCGCCAAGGAATTCCGTGCGCTACCCCGCGCCGCCTGAGGCCATGCGGGCCTGGACGATCAGTCCACCTTCAGATTGGCGACCTTGATCACCTTGGCCCATTTTTCGGTCTCGTCGGCGATGAATTTGCCGAATTGCGCCTCGTTCATCGGCTTCGGCTCGACGCCCAAGGCGGCGAGGCGGCCCTTCACCTCCGGATCGGTGACGCCGGCCAGGATGGTGGTGGATAATTTATCGACGATTTCGGCCGGCGTGCCGGTTGGTGCGACGATGCCGTACCAGCCGCTTGCCACATAGCCGGGCACGAATTCGCCGATCGCGGGCACGTCCGGCAGCGCGTCCGATCGCGTCTCGGTGGTCACCGCAATGGCGCGCAGCCTGTCGTCCCTGACGAATTCGATCACCTGCGCCATCGGGCTGAAGGCGAGCGGAATCTGGCCGCCGACCAGGTCGGTCATGTAGCTGCCCTTGTACGGGACATGCATGAGATTGGTGCCGGTCATTTCCTTGAACAGTTCGGCGGATACGTGCGGCCCGGTGCCGACGCCCTGGCTGGCGAAATTGACGGTGCCGGGATTGGCCTTGGCATAGGCGATAAGTTCCGGAACGGTTTTGGCCGGGAACGACGGATTGGCGACGATGACAAAAGGTGTGCGGCCGATGCCGGCGACCGGAATGAGGTCGTGGGCGAAATCGAAATTGAGGTTGGTGTAGAGCGTCGCATTGACCGCATTGGTCGAGACGGCGATCAGCAGCGTGTAGCCGTCCGGCGGCGACTTGGCGACGAGTTCGGTGCCGATATTGCTGGCGGCGCCGGGCCGGTTGTCGACGATGAATTGCTGCCCAAGATGTTGCGACAGCCATTCGGCGACGAGGCGGGAGATGATGTCGGGGGCCGCGCCCGGCGGATAGCCGGCGACGATGTGCACCGGCCGTGTCGGGTAATCGAGCGCCCAGGCGCCGCGCGCGAAAGCCGGCAACGCGGCGGCGCCAGCGGCCAGCTGCAGGAATTCTCTGCGCAGAAACTTCATGCTCTTCCCCCTTTAACCCGGCCGCGGCCGCTTTGGCTCATTCCGCCTTGATGTTGGCCGCGCGAATGACTTTGCGCCACTTCTCGACATCGTCGGCGAGAAATTTTCCGTAATCAACCGCCGATCCGGTCAGCGCCACGCCGCCCAGATCGGCGAGCCGCGCCGCGATGGCCGGATCGGCGAGGCCGGCATTGATCGCTTTGTTGAGGATGGCGACGATGGCGACGGGGGTATCCCTCGGGGCGGCGACGCCAAACGCCGAGCTCGCCTCGTATCCCGAAACGAAATCGCCGACGGTCGGCAAATCGGGCAGTATCGGGGAGCGTGCCGCGGTGGTGACCGCCAGCGGCCGCAATTTGCCGGCCCGGATATAGGCGATCGACGCCACCATGGTCGCGAAACCGACCTGCACCTGGCCGCCGATCAGATCGACCATCGCCGGGCCGTCGCCGCGATAATGCACCGGAACCAGATCGACGCCCGCCATCACGTCGAACAATTCGCCGGCCATGTGGCTCGTCGTTCCGACGCCCGCCGAGGCGAAGCTCAACGTGCCCGAGTGGCTTTTCGCATAGGCGATGAATTCGGGAACGGTGTTGACCGGAAGCGATGGATTGACTTCGAGCACGTTAGGCACGCGCACAATGCCGGAGACCGGCGCCATGTCGTGCATGAAATCGAAGCTGAGCTTGTCATAGAGGCTCATATTGATGGTGTTCGCCGGCGCCACCATGAGCAGCGTGTAGCCGTCGGCGGCCGAATTCACGACAGCCTCGGTGCCGACATTGCCGCCGGCACCCGGCCGGTTGTCGATGACAAACGGTTGGCCGAACTGCGTCGACAGCCATTGACCGATCAGGCGGCCGAGGATGTCGGTCGTGCTGCCCGGCGCGAAGCCGACAATAATCCGCACCGGGCGCGTCGGATAATCGAGCGCGGATGCGGCGCGCGGGAGCGCGGGGAACGCGCCGGCCACCGCCGCAAGACGCAGAAATTGTCGGCGCGGAAGTTTCATGGTGTTCCTCCAGAGATTGTCGCGCCAAGGCGCGCCGGCTCACTCCGCCTTTATATTGGCCGCGCGAATGACCTTGCCCCACTTATCGGTATAGCCGGCGATGAACTTGCCAAATTCGGCGGGTGAGGTTGCGAAGGGCTCCGAGCCCAGTTCGGCAAGCCGGGCCGTGAAGGCCGGATCGGCGAGCGCGGCGTTCACCTCTTTGTTGATGATTGCGACGACGTTCGCCGGCGTATTCGCGGGGCCGCCGATTCCTTCCCAGCCGACCCCTTCATATCCCGCCACGAATTCGCCGATCGCCGGCACGTCTGGCAACACGTCCTTGCGTTTCGGAGTCGTCACCCCCAGGGCCAAAAGCTTACCTGCCTTGATCGAACCGAGCGCCGTTGGAATGGGATCGAACATGACATCGACACGTCCGCTGATGATATCCGGCTGCGCCGGCCCGACGCCGCGATAGTTCACCGTGACCAGATCGATGCCCGTCATCGCTTTGAACAATTCGCCGTAAAGCTGCGATGAGCTTCCCGGGCCGGACGCCGCCATGTTGATCTTGCCGGGATTGGCCTTGGCGTAGGCGATGAATTCGGAAACCGTTTTTGCCGGGAAAGACGGATTGACCACCATGACAAAGGCGTCGCTGGCAATGCTCGCAACCGGCGCGATGTCGCGAATGAAGTCGAAGCTGAGATGATCGTAGATCGTGGTGTTCCACGCATTGACGGAACTGGAAAGCAGAAGCGTATAACCATCGGGCTCGGCTTTGGCCACCAGTTCGGTGGCGATATTGCCGCTGCCGCCCGGCCGGTTTTCGACCGCGAATTGCTGGCCGAGCCGCTCCGCCAGCCGTGGACCGATTAGTCTCGCCGTGACGTCCAGGATACCACCGGGCGGGAATCCGACGAGCAAACGCACCGGCCGTGTTGGATAGGTGTCCGCCCGCGCAAAATGCGAGAGAGCAGGAAGCGCGGCAGCGCCCGCTGCCAAATGGATAAATTTACGGCGCGGAAGTTCCATTACCGATGTGCTCTCCCCCACGACCATCGGCCGCCATTCTTTGATTTCGCGGGCAGCTCATCGGCGATGGTACACGAGCTTTCGTTGCAGGCGGAAGGGGAGGCCCTGACGCAGGTCCGGTGCGTCAGTGGCAACGCTGACGCGACAATGGCGCGGCAAAAATTCCGGAGGGAGGCAACCTATTGCACGCGCAACGGTTATCACAGGTCGCGGCATGGCGATCGCGACACGAACGAGAATGGAGGAGACCATATGGCCACGCGGAAACGCAAATATTCCCGCGGCGCGGGAAGCGACGTTAAGAGCGAAATGCACCGCTATAAGCGCGGCACCGCCAAGAGCGGCCCCGGCGGCAAAGGCGGCAGGGTGAAGAGCCGCAAGCAAGCCATCGCAATCGGCCTGTCGAAGGCTCGCAAGGAGGGCAAGAGGGTTCCGAAGAAGAAGGCGGCGTGAGCGCGGCCGGCGGAATCCGCCGGCGATCCCATAAGCTTCTAGATCGCGATCCGTTAAAGACGCCGCACGGAACCTGACGCGCGGAGGCGTCCTTAACATGTCATCAGCCGCTATCCCGGAGATATCCGACATGAACAGACGCTCCGCCGCTAAACGAACCGTGACCGGAAAAGCGGAAGGCGCCGCCGCTCGCGGCCGCTCCATCCAGGCCAATATCGACAATATCGATCGGCTCAAGGCGAGCAGACGAAAAAACAGGAAATCGCCGGGGCCGATGCAGGCCGGGCAACGCCGTTATCCGTCCGAATTTCCCGCCCAGCATATGAAGAAGCCCGGCCTCGAAGCGGAACTCAGGCTGCAACCGATGTTCGAGGCGCCGGCTTATTTGGGATCCGAAAAACTCAAAAATTGCGCCGCGATCATTACCGGCGGCGATTCAGGAATTGGCCGGGCTATCGCCGTGCTTTATGCGCGCGAAGGCGCCGACGTCGCCGTCGTCTATCTCGACGAGCATGGCGATGCGGAGGAAACCAAGCATGCGGTCGAGGCCGAGGGGCGGCGCTGCATCACGATCTCGGGCGACGTCGCCGATCCGAAATTCTGTGAGCAGGCGGTGAATAAGACGCTCAAGGCGTTCGGCAAGCTCGACGTGCTCGTCAACAACGCCGCGTTCCAGCAGCACGCCGCGTTCGACGATATCACCGAGGAACACTTCGATCGCACCATCAAGACAAACCTTTACGGCTACTTCCACATGGCGAAAGCCGCCGTTCCGCATATGAAAGCCGGCGGTTCGATCGTTATGACCGGCTCGGTCACCGGCATTCTCGGCAATAAGGACTTGCTCGATTATTCGATGACCAAGGGCGGCATCCACGCCTTTACCCGCTCGCTGGCGACGCATCTGGTCGACCGCGGCATTCGCGTCAACGCGGTCGCGCCAGGCCCGGTCTGGACGCCGCTCAATCCGGCCGACAAGCCGCCGGAAGCCGTCGCCAAATTCGGCAGCGAAACGCCGATGAAACGCGCGGCCCAGCCCGAAGAAATCGCGCCAGCCTATGTCTTTCTCGCTGCGCCGACGTGTTCGAGTTACATCACCGGCGAAATCCTGCCGATCATCGGCGGCTATACCGGCGGCTAAGATCGCCGCGGCGATCCGCGTTCCGCAACAGGCCGAACTCAAGTTCGATTGCGCGCGGGAAATGCGTGCCGATGGGCACTTCTCACTTCCCATCAGGCGCGATAGCCTGTTGGCGCTGCCAACGGTATGTGCCGGTGCCCCGCGCCATGACTATTCCCCGCAGACGATTCTTGCGCTTTGCCGCCGGCGCAGCCGCCGTTTCCGGCTGCGCCGGGCGCTCGTTCGCGCTCGATTATCCGCAGCATGCGGCGCGGATATTTGAGGGATTTGGCGCCGGCAGTACGCCCGACCTGGTATCGCGTCTTTTCGGTCAGTGGCTTTCCAATCATCTCGGCCAGCCGTTCGTCGTCGAGAACCGTCCTGGCGCCGGCGGCAATCTTGCGACGCAGGCGGTCGCTGTCGCTCCGGCCGATGGCTACACACTTCTGACCTGTGCCACGGCGAACGCGATCAACGCTTCGCTTTACGAGAAGCTGGACTACGACTTTCTTCGCGATTTTGTGCCGGTCGCGGGCGTGGTGCGATTTCCGATGGTGCTGTTGGTCAATCCATCGTTCCCGGCCAATTCGTTTCCCGAATTCATCGCCTACGCCAAGGCCAATCCCGGCAAGATCAATGTTGCCTCTCCGGGCGTCGGCACCCCGATGCATATCGTCATCGAGATGCTCAAGATGATGGCCGGCGTCGATCTTGTTCACGTGCCTTATCGCGGCGCATCGCCGGGAATGACCGATGTGATTGCGGGGCAGGTGCAGGCGTTCATCATCACCGTGTCCACCGCATTCGGCTTCATCAAGGCGGGCAAGGTGCGGCCACTGGCGGTGACCAGTGCGGCGCGCTCGGACGTGCTGCCGGATGTTCCGAGCATCAGCGAAACGCTGCCCGGTTTCGATGCCGCGACCTGGGACGGGACCTGCGCGCCCCGAGGCACACCGGCCGCCATCATCGATGTGCTGAGCAGCAACATCACGGCCGCCATTGCCGATCCGCAACTCAAGTCGCGTTTCAAGGATCTCGGCGGCAACAGCGAGCCGATGCCGGCCGCCGTATTCGGCAAATTCCTTGCCGAGGAAACCGCGAAGTGGGCCAAGGTCGTCAAGTTCTCGGGAGCCAAGGCGGGCTAGCCGTCGATCTCGAATTTTTGCCTGCGGCAAGAAGCCCGCCGAGTTCGGCAGGTTTGTCGCCGAAGAACGCCGGCAAGTGGGCTAAACTGGTTCTATTCTTGGGCGTGCCGGCTCGATCCGGCCCGCTCGCCAAAAAAAGTCCGAGGAGAGGAACGATCATGGGCATTCCACGCCGCCGATTTCTGCATCTGGCCGCGGGCGTCGCCGCACTGCCGGCCGCGGCGCGACTGGCGCGGGCCGACACTTATCCGTCGCGCGCGATAAGGCTGGTGCTGCCGTTCCCGCCGGGCGGCGTGTTCGACATTGTCGGCCGTCCTTGGGCCGACAAGGTCAAGGCGAACCTCGGCACGGTGTTCGTCGACAACCAGCCGGGCGCCGGCGGTTCGCTGGCCGCGCAATTGGTCGCGCACGCGACGCCTGACGGCTACACGATTTTCCTCGGCGCCTCGTCGATCAACCTCGCCGAGATGATTCTGCGCGAGCATCCGCTGCTCGATCCGACGAAGGACTTGATGCCAGTCGCTATGGTGGCGATCACCGGCTTCGCTTTCACCGTCCATCCCTCGGTACCGGCGCAGAATCTCAAAGAGCTGATCGATTATCTAAAAGCCAATCCGGGCAAGCTGTCGTATGGTTCCGCGGGCGCCGGAACAATGAACCATCTCACCGGTGAATTGTTCAAATCGCTGACCGGCATCACCGATCTGCCGCATGTGCCGTACCGGGGCTCCGGCCCCGGCATGGCGGATCTCATTGGCGGCCAGATTCCCATTTACATTGCGGCGATGACCAGCCAGGTCCTCGAATTCCATCGCGCCGGCAGGCTGCGCCTGCTCGCGATCACCAATCCGAGCCATCTGCCGATCGCGCCTGAGATTCCGATTGCGTCGGATACGGTTCCGGGTCTGGTCACGCAACAGGTGCTGGGAATTTTTGTTCCAACGGGCGTGCCGGCGCCGATCATCGCGCAGATCGCCGCGGCCAACGCCGCCGCGATGGCGGACAAAACCTATACGCAATCGCTGATCGACGCGGCGGTCACCCCGGTGCCGGATTGGACGCCGGCGAGGTTCAATCAGTTCATGACGGACGATGTCGCCCGCTGGACGCCGCTGGTAAACAAGATCGGCATCAGGCTCGATTGAGCAGCGGCGCGCTGCCGCAGATCGCATCGGACGGATCAACATGACTCTTGCACGGCGAAGATTTTTGCATCTGGCGGCGGGTATCGCCGCGCTGCCGGCGGGTGCCCGGCTTGCGCGCGCGGATGCCTATCCGTCCCGGCCGGTCCGCCTCCTCGTCGGCGCGGTTCCCGGCAGTTCTCCCGATGTCGTCGCCCGCCTGATCGCGGAACGGCTTTCGGAGCGGCTGGGACAGGCCTTCGTCGTCGAGAATCGCGCCGGCGCCAGCGGCAATCTCGCCACCCAGGACGTGGCGCGCGCTGCGCCGGACGGCTACACGTTGCTTCTGGTCTCCGCCGGCAACGCGATCAACACATCGCTGTTCGACAACCTTAATTTCGATCTGGTCCGCGATATTGCGCCGGTCTCGGGCGTCGTCAGCTTTCCGATGGTCATCACGGTGCGTTCGCAGTTTCCGGCAAAAACCCTTCCCGAACTGATCGCCTACGCCAAAGACAAACCGGGCAAGCTCAATTTGGGGACGCCGCCGATCGGTTCGCCGCAGGACGTTGCCGGCGAACTGTTTAAAATGCAGACGGCAACGAATTTCGTCATTGTTCCCTATCGTGGCGGGCCGCCGGCGATCACCGACGCTCTCGGCGGGCAAATCGACGGCGTTATCGGCACGGTGCTCTTGCTGATCGATTTCATTCGTGCCGGCAGCTTGCGCGCTCTTGCGGTGACCGCGAAGACGCCGTCCGAGCTGCTGCCGGATGTGCCGACGGTGGCTTCGTTCGTGCCGGGCTTCGAAGCGAGCCAATGGGTCGGCATCGGCACGCCGGCGAACACGCCGGCCGCGATCGTCGAGACGCTCAATCGGGAGATCAATGCCGGACTTGCCGACCCGGCTTTGCAAAAACGTTTCGCCGACCTGGGCGGCACGGCGCTGCCGGGCGCGGCGGCGGACTTCGGGACTTTCGTTGCCGCGGAAACCGGCAAGTGGGGAAAGGTGGTGAAGTTCGCCAACCTCAAGCCGGAGTAACGGGGCGGCCGTTGAGAATTTGCTTGAGCCGCTGCGGCGTGACCGGAAGCTCGCGCACCCCGCCGGGAATGCCGATGGCGTCGTCGATGGCGGAGGCGATCGCGGCGCCGACACCGGTGATGCCGCTTTCGCCGGCGCCTTTGATGCCCAGCGGATTGAGCGGCGAGGCGTAATCCTCGCGCATCAGCACTTCGGGCTCCGGTGTTTCGTGCATGGCGGGAAGCAGATAATCGGCGAAGGTGACGGCGAGCGGATCGCCGCGCTCGCTGTAAGTGAATTCCTCGAGCAATGCGCCGCCAAGCCCCTGCGCAAAGCCGCCGACGATCTGGCCGTGCACCAGCGCCGGGTTGATGGCGCGGCCGATATCGTAAGCGATGCAATAGCGTTCGACGGCAATGCCGCCGGTTTCGCGGTCGACACGCGCGACGGCGACGTGGCTGCCGTACGGATAGACTTGATGTTCGGTGGTGAACCAGCCCTCGGCGGCAAGGCCCGGCTCACGGCCGCCGCGCGCCTTCGCGGTGGGAGCGAGATTTTGCGCGATGGCGCCGAGACTGATCGACGGGCCGGCCCTCGCATCCTTGCGCACCACCTCGCCATCGACGATGTCGAGTGTGTCGGGCGCTGTCTGTAACAGTTCGGCGGCGACGTCGAGCGCCTTCCTGCGCACATTGAGCGCGGCGATATGCGTCGCCGAAGCGGTCATCACCGTGGCGCGCGAGGCATGCGCGCCGATGCCGAACGGGATGCGGTCGGTCTGGCCGTGGATGACGCGGCAGTTTTTGTAGTCGGTGCCGAGCGCGTCGGCGGCGACCTGAGCCATCACGGTTTCGAACCCCTGGCCGAGCGAGGCGCCGCCGGTGACGACCTCGACCATGCCCGATGTATCGATAGAGATTTTTACGCCGTCGGTCGGCCCAAGCCCGCTTTTCTCGACGAACATGGCGACACCGATGCCGACCAGTTCGCCGGCGGCTTTGCGCGCCGCCACCTCGGCGTTGAGTTTGTCCCAGCCGATCGTGGCGAACTGCTTGTCGAGCAGCCCGATATAATCTCCGCTGTCGTACTGGATTTCTTCGCCCAGCGCTTCGAGCGGCCGCGGATAGGGCATTTCCTCCGGGCCGATGGCGTTGCGGCGGCGGAGTTCGATGCGGTCGATGTTAAGCTGTTGCGCGATCGCGTCGACCAGCCGTTCGCGCACGAACGTCGTCTCGTAGCGGCCGGGCGCGCGATAGGTCGCCGCCGGCGTCTTGTTGGTGAGCCGGAAATGGCCGGTGGCGCGATAGGCCGGCACGCGATACGGGCCGGGCAGAATGCCGGCCGTCATGTGCACCACGCGCGCCGCATGGGTGCGCACATAGGCGCCCTGGTCATGGAAATAGACGTCGTCGATGGCGAGGATAACGCCGGCATTGTCCACCGCGGCGCGGATCTTGTGCAGTTGCTGGCGCGAATGATTCGCCGCGATCAGGTGCTCGCGCCGGTCTTCGATCCATTTCACCGGCCGGTTGAATTTCTTGGCGGCGACGCAGACCAGAACATCCTCGGGATAAAGCTCGCCACGGATGCCGAAGCCGCCGCCGACATGCGACTCGTGCACATGGATCCCGCTTAAGGGAATGCCAAGCATGCGCGACAGCAGTTCCTGATTGCGGTGCGGCACCTTGGCGCCGCCATGCAGTTCGAGAATATCGCGTGCCCCGTCATAGCGGCCGATGGCGCCGCGCGTTTCCAGCGGCACGCCAGAATGCCGGCCGATGGCCAATTCAAGCGCGACGATGTGCGCGGCGGTGCGGAATACCGCGTCGACGTCGCCATAGCCCTGGCGGATCACCGCCGCCTCGCTCGAATGCCCGGCCGAGAATTCGCCCGGCGCGGCGCTGGCGTCGAGCAGCGGCGGCAATTCGGCGATCGCCATCGTGACGAGATCGGCGGCGTCCTCGGCGACATACGGATCGGCGGCAAAAATCGCGGCGACCGGATCGCCGACATAGCGCACGCGCTCCGTCGCCAGAACCGGCTGGCGATAGGGATCGAGCGCCGGGATCGAGCCCTCGCGGAAATCGATCGGCGGCACCGCGGCGATGTCGGCTGCGGTCCATACCGCGTAGACGCCGGGCAGCGCGCGCGCCGCCGCGGTGTCGATCCCGACGATGCGGCCATGCGCATGCGCCGAGCGCACGATGCGCATATGAAGCTGATGCGGGAAATTGATGTCGCCGGCAAACGCGCCGCGCCCGGCGACCAGCGGCGGATCCTCCAGCCGCGTGACCGATTGGCCGATCCACGGTTTTTTGGTCTGAGGTGTCAGCACAGTCATCCGCTCATTCCCGCGAAAGCGGGAATCCAGCGCTGGGTCCCCGCCTTCGCGGGGACGAGCGGACATTGGATTCTCTATTCACGACTGCGCTCACGACTGCGCCGCCCGCTCCAGCGCCCGGCGCGTCACCGCGAGCACGAGGTCGCGGCGGAATTCGGCGGTGGTGACGTTGTCCTCCATCGGATCGATCGCCGCGGTGGCGGCTTGCGCCGCCGCGCGGAACGCCGCGTCACCCGGCGCCGCACCCGAGAGCGCGCGCTCGGCCTCGGCGATGCGCCGCGGATTGACCTCGGCGCCGCCGACCGCGAGCCGCGGCTCGATCATTTTGCCGCCCTCGATGCGATAGACGCCGAGCGCCGCTGCCATGGCGAAGTCGCCGGCGCGGCGGCTGAATTCGTTAAAGCCGCAGCGCATATCCGCAGCGAGGATCGGCAAGCGCGCTTCGACCAGAAGCTCGTCGTCGCGCAATGCGGTCGACATGATGCCCTTGAAGAAATCGCGCGCCGCTATGACTCGCTCGCCGCGCGCGCTCTTGGCCAAAACCTCGCCGTCGAGCGCGGTCAGCACCAAACACCATTCCGAAGATGGATCGGCATGGGCCAAGCTGCCGCAAAAAGTGCCGCGGTTGCGGATCGGATAATGCGCGATGTGCTTGACCACGTCGGTGAGCAGTGTGCCGAGGGGGCCTTCGCACACTGGCTGATGGAAAGCGGTATGGCGCACGCAGGCGCCGATGACGAGTTTGCCGTGCTCGATCCCGACGCGCTTGAGTGCCGCGAC
>Ga0209624_10002171_pt1 | contig 14715 bp, 13 predicted proteins | sample JacPinW_OM2H0_O1_FD_188565 | JGI IMG/M metagenome (GOLD analysis project Ga0209624, IMG submission 188565) | Forest soil microbial communities from Algoma, Ontario, Canada - Jack Pine, Ontario site 1_JW_OM2H0_O1 (SPAdes) (version 2) | ecosystem: Environmental > Terrestrial > Soil > Boreal...
AGTCCAGTGATAGCTACTAGTTCGGCATTGAAGGACTGTAGCTGGGCCTGCCATTCGGAGTCGGATTGCCTCTTCAGAAAGCTGGCATTGTCCCCGTCTCCAAGATAAGACTTGATGTATTCATCCTGGCTTTCTCTCTCGATCAGGAGATGCTTTAACACAATGGATGTTCGGGTGTCTTCCCAACGAGTTTTCAACCGAGCGCCGAACGTACCCTTCGTGATGGAAGCCGCAAGTCTGTTCCAGAGGCTCCAGGGCTTCGCGGAAGAGGTGGCTGATCGCGTATCCTCAAAAGAACTGGTGACGGGAGAATCCGCGGTTTCTTTCAGACTGGCATTCACAATATCTGTCGGAGTAATTACCCAGAGAATCAGATCCGGTTGAGCTACCAGCACCTGGTCGAAATGCCGCGCTGAATCCAACGTAGGGTATGGTCCACCCCGGAATTTTCCACCCGTGGCTTCGTTGTATATCTCGATCTTCCGTCCAGTCTCCATGGAGAGTTCTGCCGGGAGCAGAGCGGCAAATGTCTTTTCTCGTGGAATGAATAGTCCCTGAGTCATCGACGAACCTATCAGCACGATTCTGAATGTCCCCAGCGGCTTAGGGTTCAGTTCTGTGCCTGCGCGATGTCCTCTGCTGTTAAACCTGTACTCAGCCTTGAAAGGACTCTCAGCAGTTTGTTCCCAGCAAACGCTATTTGGTTTTACGGCCGCGGTACCGATTGGATCGTTCGTCGCAAAGCAGTCATGGAAGCCGACCTGAATCGTGGGATAGAACCACCTTGAAAGTAACTCGGCTGAAACTGCCATGAGACAGATCGTCAGCAAGCTTATCGCCGGCAAGAGTATCCAGTCTAGACGCCGCGAGTTCGGCTCCTTTACAGCCCCAGGTTCGGTCGGACCCGATTGCATCATGATACCGGCGCCTCAGCCGCAATCGGAAAACCAGTCGAGACCACCTCCATGGGCACGGTCTGCAAGCCTGTCGCTCTCTCGACAGGTAACTCCCACTTCGTCAGGCCGGACTCTTCTTCCCCCACCCTACTGAATCCAAGCCTGGGATAGTGATCGACAACTAGCTTGTTGCGGTCTGTCGGGCGGTAAGTACCGATTAGCTTACGAATGCCAGCGGCGCGCGCCTCCTCGACGATCTTACGAAGAACCATGTGCTCGACTTTGCGTCCGAGTACCCGGCAACTCATGAGCCATGTATCGATCCCCCATATTTCATCTCCCGCGGGCCGGCAAATCACGACGCTGATCATGCCGTTGTCACCGAAGATGTCCGCCAGACGAACCTGTAGGGTGAAGACTGTAGGGTCGCTCTCAGCCTCGAGAATCGAGGGCTCGGTATAGCGGCGCGTAGTCAGGTTGTACTGATTGGATTTGTTTATGAGTTGGACAATCCGTGCACGGCCTTTCCCATCAAAAGGCTGGAACGTGATGGTCATGTTCAGTGATGCCAGATACGCATCGACGCCGCCTGCCTGCTTTTGCAGAACGGCTCGCTTCGCATTGTCGCGATAGAAGCCGGCGCGTTTGAGATCTTCGGCCGCCAAGGTGACTGCTTCAAAATAACCACCGGCCGCGAGTGTTCTCGCGTAGGCGGATGCATCTTCCGGGAGTTCGGGGACAGCGACCTGTGGAAGCAGCCGGCGCACCAGCCCGCGCTCTGCCGGATTGTCGTCGAGAAAGACGATTGAGTCGAGGCCCAGCGAAAGCTCTTCAGCGATCGCTTGGATGTTGGTCGCTTTGTCGTTCCAATTGGCCTGAAAAACAGCAATGTGTTCGAGCTTCAGCAACATCTCCGGATGCTGTTCGAAGGGCGCGCGCGCAACCTCGTCGGTGTTTTTCGAGGACACAGCCAGCACAATTCCACGCTCGCGCAGATCGAGAGCCATACGTTGCACCGCAAGATGGGCCTCGCCGATGGCGTCTCCCTGGGAGATTCTGATGCCTTCCAGTCCGTCGTCTCCAATGACGCCGCCCCAAACCGTGTTGTCGAGGTCGAGGACCAGAACCTTTCCGCTCTTACCCCGGAGCGCGGCGACAATACGACCAACGTGATCGGCGTAGAGCGGAATGAACTCGTGCGAAAAGGAAAGCTTGGCCAGGTGCCAAAGTTGCGTGTCATGCCAGTTCGCAAGACCGACGGTCTCCGCAAGTCCGGTGATGTCCACCAGAACATCATTCGAACTAAGAACAAGCTCAGCAAGCTCGCGGTTGATTCCGTCAATCAGACTTCGAATTGAGCCAGGGAGCGCGCGGTCGAGATTGCCAAACAGGGTTTCAACTGGAGCCGCGAAGTTTTGGAAAATGCAAACTGCGTTCGAGTTTGTCTTAATCCCATCACGAAGCATCCGCAGGTAGCCGACGGCTCCGTCGATGGTACTGGCTGAGGCCTCGGGGTCTCCCAGGGACAGCTTCAAAGGAAGGGCACGATAATCCAGCGCGAACAGCACCGCATCCGGTTCTGAGGAATTGACCTTCGAATCGGGTGTCAGTGCCTCTTGAGCCGCCTGATCGTAAGAAGGTTGAATCACTTCAAGAGCTATGCCGCGCCGCGCAGCACTCGCCACCAGCGCAGGCACCATGAGATCGATCGTCGAATTGCTCAGTACCGCAAGGCGGAAAGGGACCAGTGGGTCCAAAGATTTGCCGTCGGCCCTGGCCCGGGCTATCGCCTTCGCCAACTTCGTCAATTGGTTCAGGTTCAAACCATATAGCGCCAACGCTCGCAATTCACTGCCCAGCGGACCAGGCGAACTGTCCAACGCTTTCAGCCTGTCAGAAAAATCCTTCGGCACCGGCAACAGCCACTGCAATTCCGAATAAAGTGGGTTCATCCCGCAATTCCTGATTTTGACTGGGTTTCAAACCCAAGTATACCTCAAGCTGAATCGAGAAAGTTCACGCACACAATTCCTCGAGCAGGTCATAGACCTTTCCGGAAGCTCATGACTGCTCTTGTTTCAAGTTCTAGCTTTGGTCAACGCCACGAGGTCTCCAACTGTTTCCATCCTACCGATCTCCGAGGTAGAGAATTTGACCTTGAACGCCTTCTCCACCGTGAGTATCAGCCGAATGTGGGCCGTGCTATCCCATCCATCCACGTCTTTGGCCGACAGACCAGGAGTCGCAACTATCACATCATCATCGAAGACGTCTTTGAATATCTCCGTTAGCCTTGCATAGATATCTGACTCGTCCATAGTGGAAGATCCTTTTCGACCTATTTTATAGTTAGTCTCGCTTTGAAAAAGCGTAGTGCAGGGCCCCGGAACTAACACCTGAAAAAAACTTTCCCCCATCCTTTCCCACCGCGACTTGGAAACCAGGCCATGATCGACCAGACTGAAAACGCAACGAACAGCACATGCTCCATGCCGATCATGCCCAGCCATAGAAAATTCCCGCTCAGAACCGGGGCCAGCGCGACAATCCACGACTCCAACTCCGAGAAGCAGTCTCGTTCCGCGAGAATTTCCAGGCCGGCCCGATCGTCCCGACTAACAGCCCATCCACCACCGCACAGTAGATTACCGGGTTGGCGAACCCCAGAAACTGATACTGGAAGGCAAGCACAAAAGTCCACAAAAGACTCGAAGAACCCGAAGAATGGGTGCCTGGGAGAAACCCGAGAACATGGTAATTCGCCAGGTTACGCGCTACCGTCTGATGAATCCAGGAATCGTCCAAAGGAAAACCAAATGGCCCCGAAGGACACTTGCAAACGCAGTGAAGCCCAGAACGCAAGAAAAGAAGATCGCAGTCTTCGCAGCCATGCAAGAAATTCTCATAGTTCGGTGATAGTACCGTCGGGTGCCTCGCCAAAACTCATCGTGGCATTTGTTTTCTGCCGTTTGCTGGATCCGAGATCAGGTAAGAACGAGCACAGAATCAAGTTGCGGGAGTTCTTGGATGTCCCTATCGTCTTGCTGCCGTTGATTGCCAGCGTCGACAGAATGGAGTGCTTGGGACCACCCAATAATAAGAAAGAACATCTGGTAGGGTTGGTCGGCCAGCCACACAGTGTACACGCAAACCGCCATGCCAAGCAGAGCTCCGAGTAGAGTGAAGACGAAATGCCGCTCCCGAATTGAGCGCGCCTTTATTCCAGCACGAACGAGGGATGCGGTGCCTTCAACGACGATCAAGATCACAGAGGTTAGTCCTACATATCCCTGAAGCAGCCATACAAGAAGGTATTCGTTATCAATAGAGTCCGGCCCGTTCCAGCGTGGATAGGCGGCCCCCCACCCAAAAGCACCTCCCAGTTTAGCAATCGGGACGTAATAGTCGATCATCTGTTCCCTGTACTGGACCGTCTGTTGTTCGCTGCCGATTGCAGCTGTGGGTTCGGAGACATAGTCTTTGAACATGGAGTGAAGGGGAATTCCCACTACAAGACCTAATCCGAACACCAAAACCGCTTGGCGGAGAGAGTTCTTTGCGCGACCGATGGAGGCGATAGTCACGGCGATGATCGCCCCGATCCATGGTCCTCTGGATTGAGTCATCAATAGCGTTGTAATAAGTACAAAGATGATGATTCTTGTATGTTTGAAGATACGATCGATATATCCAATAGCTCCCAAACTCTTAGTTTTACAGTGTTGAAGCCAGAGGGCCAGGAGCAAACCCATCAATAAGACCATGCCGGCCGTTTCGCCACCCGAATACGGACCGCCAACGCGACCGAACCCGCGTCGGATCCCCGGGTTTATCCACTGCCCCGGGAAAAAATGGCTCCAGAAATGAACATATGGATTCCACTTCAGGAAGAACTCTGGTATTGCGAGGACGGAAGCTACAGCCATGAACACGGCTATGCGCCTGACCGTCTCTACTCGCATCCCTGGCCGCTCTACAAGCAACTTCCCTGCCATGTAAGGCACCCCACACTCTAAGATCGTTGTGACCAGGATCATAAGCGCCCCATTGGTCCCCCAAGGTATCCTTTCAGCATAGGCGGATGTGGCAATGAAGAGAGCAACCCAACAGTCCATCCGCGAGAATCTCCAGCGAGAGAGATCCATCAGAACCATACCTATACCCAAAGATAGCAGGGTCGTATCCTCAAAGCTTAGAGGCATTAAATGTGGGAGTCGGACGTAGAACATGGTAGGCAGGAAGAGCAAGACCGGCAGATACACCGAGAGGAACGCGCGCTGCGCTCCTCTGAGGCTTATTACGGCCATGCAAATAATGCCCGGGATAAAGATAATTAATGACACGTAATCTAAATCTAACTTAAAGTTTAGCGATCACGGCAAAGATGAACGTAACCCCGCCCCGCATCCATCGCAGGGGCGGAGTATTGCCTTAGAATGCCTTGAATACGATGCTCCGCGCCGGTTGACTCAGCAAAACTGTCATCGCAAACGCGGCGGTGCGAGACGGACTTCATTGGGTTAGCTTCCAGTTTCGGTACGCTTGATGAGCACGTAACCTGAAAGATCTGTGCCCTAAATCCACAACCATGGAACAACGACTCTTCCGGCGGTTCTAATCTAAAATTTAAGGAGGTTTATGCCTTTCGAGTAGTTCGCATTGTCTTACCCGCGAACACCCTCCACAAAAGGTTCACCTCGGAACCGACTCACTAAGTTCAGACCGGATACCAGTTCCGGGAAATGGTGTCTCATTACTCTCTCGTTCATCTCTGAATCAAGAGCGTCAGCAACGCCAGAGAGCACTTTGTCATAGCCCCTCCTCGTCCAAGCCATCAGCCGCATGTCCATCCAGGTCATGGGTTGGTTTTTCATGTCAACGTACATACCGAACGAGTTAGGCGACTTGTGGATTACAGATCCCAGATTCCGTACGATATAGCGTCCCATGATCTTCCAAATTACTCCAGCATCGCCAGCTTGCTGCACCATAGACGAATTAGACATGGCGAAATCGAGCAGTTTGAATTCCCCGTACGCTCTACCTTTTCAGCATAGGTCATATGGCCATAGTTACAGAGAAACTCCACTCGATTTGCCTGCCCCTGTTGCTCCACAACTTGGCGTAAGATACTCACGTCGCTGTCGGGATTCTCGACGAAGACTATCCCGTCAAGTGGATGATCTATCAGGGTAAGATGAAAGGTTAGCGCCTGTGCGTAGTCCATCAGACGTGCCGACGGGTCGGTGCGCGCCAAATCGGGTGCGTTTCCGGGGGTTATTGTCGCTGTCATCAGCAGCAGGTGATTCTGCGTTGCTGTCATTACTTGAGCCTCGCACCCTTTAGGAAGCCATCGGTTGCTCTGAGACTTGACCCGCAAGGAATATCGAATTTGATCTTAGAGCGTGTTTCATAAATAGGTTTGGACTTAAGAATCGCGTATATGTGAGGCGGACGGCTTGTTGAGCTTCTGGCGTGAAACGGCAGAAGTTGTTGACGGGTGATCAGTGGGAGTTTGATAGGGCCATTGCAGCAGGTAGCTGACTATCGGGCCATGGCTCTTTGAGCAGGTGACACACCAACTTTGGTCTTCCGACGGCAGAGCGTGGTACCCGCGCGCAAGGTATGGGTTATTCGGAGCCACGTTAGACGACCGCGGGACGAACTCTATCGTGTCGCTCCCGATCGAATCCCGGGTCGTTACGCACTCTCCTCGAAGTCGTGCGCTTGGTGACCTTGCTTCGGGCGGTCATTTTTGGACCCGCAACCCGGTTTGTGTACTGCGCGAAGTTCGCGCTAAATACCTCTCTCATCACTTGGCCGCGAACAGCGAACCTCTGTCCGACCGATTGTGGCCACCTAACGCCCGGAGTGCAGGCCAGCCTACGTCGATCGCTATCCCGGTGACCGCACACTTTGAACTTCGGGGCGAAAACATCATGGTTCGGTTAGTTCATTAAACTTCAGAACTTTACGATCGATCTCGGCGGATACGCGCAGAGCATTGGCGGCAATTGTAAGCGACGGGTTGATTGCTGCACTGGTTGGCATGAAGGAGGCATCTGCTATGAAAAGATTGCCGATGCCATGCGCCCGGCAGTCCCGGTCGACTACACCGGAGGAAGGGTCATCGTTCATGACACACGTGCCACACGGATGACCAAAATTAAGCTCCACATCCTGCGAAAGAAAGACCAAACGCCGATCCTTGAACTTCTCCATCAAGAGCTCCCGAAAGAGAGCTGTCCGGTCACGCAACTCGCTCTTAATTGTGTACTTGACGCTCACGCCATCGGCTTCGCCACTGTCGACAACCACGCGATTTTCCAGGTAAGGGAGGTCCTCGATGATGCATGCGAAGATAGTTCCACGGCCCAATCTCTTGGCCGTCAGCGCCGCTGGTATTCGTAGTAACGGTCTGACAATCCTCAGACGTCTCGCCCTACTCCGATCGAAGCGGCTATAAAAATGCATCAAGAGCTCGCCGTACCCCAATTCGAATCCGGTCGATTGAACAGTTCCGCAACGCTGGCCGCCCACCTGGTAGAAATCGCGAAAGGAGATGGATTTTCGTGGCCCCGAACTTGGCAATTTCTTGCCCGGCCATAGCGCGAACGTCTGGTTCGCATGAAACATCAGGTTGCGCCCGACCAGGCCGGAGCGATTCGCTAGGCCATCCGGCCAATGGTCATTCCTGGAATTCAGCAGTAATTTCGGACTGTGAATCGCCCCCGCTGCCAAAACAAACACTTTGGCTTGAACTCTTTTCAGTTCATTTCCTTGGAGTACAACCGCACAGGTTACGCGGTCCGATAGAGACTCAAGTCGCACAACTTCGCTGCGTGCCATGATAGTTGGCTTTCTGAGGGCGTCGGCGAGGATAGAACGAACATCCGCCCGGCAACTCTTGTAGCACAATCTGCCAAGACACTCGTCGCAGCCCGGAAGATAACGGATGCCAACATGCAATCTGTAGGGATGCATGCCGCTGTCCCGGAAGAATTGCATAAAATCTGTATCGCAAGGTCCCAAAGGCGGCGGCTCGCGAAGATGACTGGCAGCATGGATACTAAGTGGATCGCGAGTGCCCGCAACATGAAGCATCCGTTCAGCCTGCTCGTAGTAAGGGAGAAGCTCGTGGTAGCTGATCGGCCATCCGCCTACCGGATGCGGCGAATCCGGCCCCGAGTCGATATCGAGCACGTCGAAACGTTCAAGCGCTGCGGCATACCAATTCGTGCTGCCCCCAACTCCTGCGCCAAATGGGGCATAGCACCGTGTCGTAACCCCATCGATCTCAAAGGCGCTCAGCGTAGGCCACCTGCTGCCAACCAATCTGGCCTCGGGATCGTCTGAGTCGGTGCCATCGCTCGGGGTCGATATATCGCCATAGCCGCGTTCGATCAGCAAAACATCGTGTCCCGCGTCGGCAAGAGCGCGCGCCGTGAAGCCGCCTCCCATGCCACCTCCGATTATGGCGACATCCCATATCCGGCTTTGAGACCGCGCCTCTGTTTGCGGCAACTAAGCCCCCTCTGATGATGGTCTGAATTATAGCGATGTTTCTTTTGCATGATCATGGATCCGCGCAAACCTGTACCATAGGGTTTGGTAAAAACAGCGAATCTCCCGGTTCGCTTATTCCGTACACGCCAACGAACTGGGATAAGCTATCAATCTAAACTCGGCTCACGCAGTAAGGCCGCATCTGCTAAGATACTCCCGCATCTCCTCGCGCGCGTGGCTCTCAGTGCAGAAGGTCTCGGCGAAGCGCAGTCCATTTTCTCCCATTCGCTCGTTCAGTTCGCGGTCGCGCCAGAGTAAGCGCATGCATGAAACCATATGTTCAGGATCAGCCGGACGGCAAAGCAATCCGGTCACGCCTTCCGCCACATAATCGTGGATTCCCGCTGAGTCGGTTGCAAGAATAGCCTTGCCCAAAAACATCGCTGAAACCAGTGTGACGTGACCGCATGGCACCTCAGCCCCCTTCAGCGGCAGCACCATCGCGCACGAGTGAGCCAGATAATTCATCGCCACCGGGTAGGATGTGTTGCAGAAAACGCGGACGTGGGGAGGCAGATCCAGTCCAGCCACATTCTCTGGACGCACCACCCAGACCATGGGGATCTCCGGCGTCTTCCAGCAAGCGGCGACCAGTGTCTGATAGTCGCGCGAGTTTCCCCCGATCGCTGCCATGTAGTCCCCGGTTATAAGCGATCCCCCTGGCTCAACCTCGGGCGGGTTCATAGACCAAAGGCTAAGGCGGATCCGGTCCTTGGGAATAGAAAAGCAGTCGTGATAGAGCTGTATTTCCATATTGGAGTGGACGCGCAAGGCGTCGACGCACTCGTAGGCATTGCTGAACAGACGCCGCTTCCAACCGCGTGGCAACTCGGGAAAGTTAAAGGAATAGGCCAGGTGCGGCGTGTCTACCGCAAGCACGCGCGACCAAAGCGCAACCCAGAAGGTGATCCGCGGATCCATAGTGATGATCAGGTCGGCCCGTCTGCGCTTCGCCATCCATGCCGTCCGTAGCCCTGCGATGAGGGTGTTGAAGTTCGGCCGTTGCAGCAGCCGTTGCCAGGGGTGCTTGACGTGATCGGTGAAAAAATACCAGCGCACATCTGGCGCAGTCAACTCCTGAGCGGACCACTGCCAGGTGTCGCCAAAAAATGGGGTGCAACACACTATCAGACGTTCCCGCTCACGAACCATTGTCGTATCCGATCCATCCTGATCGATTGCATCGATCCGTGTTTGTCGATAACGTATGCTCAACGAACTGGCGTTTCAGCGGCGCGGTGGCAAAAATTATGGGGTAACGTTAGCTAGTCTTTCACACGACTGAATCGCGGGCAATAGATTGTTACGTCCGGTGAGAATCGACGATCAGCCGCTTATCTTTCAACCGTGTCCTTGACTGAAAGGTCGCTTTTGGATTTTCCTGTGCTCCTCTTTCCTGAACATGGCGCCTACTTCATCGTGGGATTTGCGCTCGTCGCCGTGACTGCTCCACTCCTGGTGGAGCTTTTAGTGATCACTCTCGCCGCTATGATGCCCCGACACGAGCGGACGCCACACACCCCAGTTCTGTCAAAATTGGGACGGCTTATTATCCTTGTGCCAAGCCATAATGAAGAAATAAACGTCGGCCAGTGCGTCGAGAGCATCTCTGCCTCTGCAGGTGGGCCCGGTGACATTCTCGTCATAGCACACAATTGTGCGGATAGGACAACCGAGAATGCCCGCGCGACCGGAGCGATGGTGTCTGTGCTGGACAACCCCAATCTTGCCGGAAAGGGAAATGCTCTTGCGCACGGGTTTCGCATAGCGTTTCAAGATCTTGGAGCAGACGCGGTCATGGTCATCGACGCGGACTCCACTGTCTCTGTCGACCTGGTGACGCTTGTACGGAAGCGGTTAGAGTGCGTGTCTGTACTCCAGTGCAGGTATGAATGCCGTAGCACATCGAATAATTCCAAATCGCGCCTGCGCGCGCTTGCGTTTTTCTGCATGAACGTCGTTCGGCCGATGGGCAGACAAAGACTTCATCTCTCATGCGGAATCTTCGGCAACGGGTTTGCTATCCGCCGCGAGGTGATCGAGCAGGTTCCGTATGACGCTCACTCGATAGTCGAAGATCTCGAGTTTCATCTTGCCCTCGTCACTGCGGGCATCCGCTGCGAATTCGTTGAAGACGCTCGCGTATGGGCCGAGGTCCCGGTTGGCGGAAAGGGAGCAGTTACCCAGAGTGCTCGCTGGGAGGGGGGCCGCCTTCGCATGTTGAGTCGTCACGGACCATCCCTTTTTCTAAAGGTGCTTCGGGGACGCGTAGCGCTTCTTGAACCGCTCTTGGATCTTGCGGGTTTGCCGCTCGCAATGGAGGTGGCCTCCCTCTTTACACTCCTCTTGTTGCCTGTCCCCATCTTTCGAATCTATGCGCTCTCTGGGACAGCAATTGTTGTCATTCATCTGCTCTTCGCGATCTACTCGGGGCCAGATCCGCGTGCCGATCTACGCGCTCTCGTCCATGCGCCTTTCTATGTTATGTCGAAGATTGGGATGCTTCCGGCAGTCCTTCTAAAGGCCCGAAGTCGCGCAGCCTGGATAAGAACTTCGCGGCCGGAGGCACCTAAATAGTGGCTGCCCCGGTCGCCGCTCATATTAATTATTAGGCTTATGTGTTCGGTAAAGATGGTTGCTACCTCGAGAGTATCGCTAGCGACGGTTTGGGCAATATCGGGTCGAAAATACCGACTCAGGTACTGTTAGTGTTCACGAGCAGCGGCAATGCACTGGCCGGCCCTCCCTCAAAGTCGCCTGTACCGTTTTAGTGTAATAAACCGATCTGAATGAGTTATTCTTGACCAATCTAAATCATTAAGCTTACGCACTTGCTGGGTCAGGCGGAGGCCTTTTAGTTGTGGATTTGAAATGAGCGTCGAATGAAGAAAATCGGATTAGCCCTGTTTTATCCAATGATTGCGATGTGTTTCGGCTTGAGCGGTCAAGCGCAGCAACCCTCTCCTGCAAGTTCAAGTGCCATCGCTTCTCTCCAGGAGTTCGAAGGAACAGGTGACGAAGAATACAAACTGGGTTGCGGCGACCAAATTTCAGTAATGGTAGTGGGTCATGCCGAAGCGACCGGGAAGCAGATTGTCGGCCCCGATGGGATTATTACGTTGCCCTATGCGGGTAGTGTAAAGGTATCGGATCTTACTCGAAGTGGAGCTGCCAAGACGATTACGCAGGCGCTCGCCCCGTTCTATCGGGACCCCAGCGTAGTGGTCGGCGTCGATGTATACAGCTCCAACAATCTGTTGGTATTGGGCGCGGTGGCACATCCAGGGTTGATGCAACTTGATGGACCGGCCACACTTTTGTCTGTGATGACAAGAGCTGGCATGTCGACGGAACCCTCGCCCGCGATCCTGGGTAAGCCAACCGGAGTGCCCGAGCGGGTTGCGGTTTTTCGTGAAAATCAAACTATCATTTGGACCGATTTCAAAAAATTGCTCGAAGACGCGAGGCCTGAGTTGCAACTGCGGTTGCGGAAGAATGACGTGGTTTATGTCCCATCCCCCCATGAACGATATGTATCAATTTTTGGGGAAGTAGTTCATCCAGGCTTAGTGGATCTTCAGAATGGTGCGACGTTGGTGCAGCTCCTTGCAGAATCAGGGGGTATCGTCACGGACAGAGCTGGTCGGTATCCCAAGATTCAGATCATCCACGAATTTACGGGAAGCATTCAAATCGTCGACTACGCGGATATTTTGCAGTCTAAGAAAATCGAACTAAAACTAGAAGATGGCGACATCATCTATGTGCCCCAGAGCAAGTTCGAACGTGTATCCGTGACTTTTGTGAAAATATCACCTTTGCTCAGCATTGCTACTCTCGCTACTCTGCTTCATAATCCGTAGCCAAATATCGAGAGATGGACTCCGACATCGACTTCGCCTATGCGTGCAAGAGAGGGAGCCTTGCCAGACATTTCTATCCTCATCGTCTCTTTCAATACATGCTCCATTCTGCGGGATTGTCTCAAGTCCATTCCACGGCCGTCAGGCGATATAACCCTTGAAGTCGTTGTTATCGATAACGGCTCGCGAGACGATTCACTCGCGATGGTGCGCTCGGAATTCCCTTGGGTGAAGACGATTCAGAGCGAAATTAATCTGGGTTTCGGAGGCGCTAACAACCGTGCATACCATGAGGCAACGGGTCACTATATCGTATTGCTGAACTCTGACGCGTTCCTTGAACCAGATTCGTTACTGATCTCGTTTCAGAAGATGGAGGCAAATCCGACGGTCGGACTTGCGGGTGCGCAACTGGTTGGACGCGATGGCACTCTCCAGCCTTCCGCCCGAATGTTCCCCACGCTCCTCCGGGAGTTCCTTACGATGTCCGGCTTGGCGCATCGGTTTGCCCATTCTAAATTCTTCGGCCAGAACGATCGCACTTGGGCCGACCCTGATACGGAGGCTGAGGTCGACTGGGTTCCCGGAGCGTACTCGATCATACGCAGGGACGTTTTGGAGAAGGTTGGATTTTTCGACCCTGCTTTCTTCCTCTATTGCGAAGAGGTCGACCTTTGCCTTCGGATACAAAAGGCCGGGTACAAGATCATGTACTGGCCTTCCATCAAGGTCGTCCACATTGGCGGTGAATCATCGCGGCAGGTGAAAACTTTGGAAGTGTCACGATCCGGTTCACAACTCATCCTATGGAGAATGCGCAGCACATTGCTTTTCTTTCGAAAGCATAAAGGTTACTCAACAGCTGCTATATGTCTACTGGAGATTGTCTGGTATCGATTGCGCGCCATTCGGAAGATTCTAAAGGGAACCCCCGCCGGTCAAGTAGAAGCGGTGACCTTTAGAAAGTGTGCGCAACTTATGGAGCAGGCATGGCGCGAGACGAACGGCGGCCGCGTCTCACCTCCACAGCCCTGGTAGTTCGACTGACGAAAGCCCGCAACTAACGGGGTCGGACGCGAGCTGGAACTCCGACAGCAACATGTCGAGCGGGAACATCTGTGAGGACAACGGCGTTTGCGCCGATGGCAACATCATCGCCGATCGAAATGGGTCCCAGCAGCTTTGCGCCGGCTCCAATGTCGACACGGTTTCCGATGGTTGGCGAGCCACGGTGTCCGCGATGGCGAAGACCGATCGTGACGCCATTTCGGAGTACAACATCGTCCCCAAGCACAGCATCGCCGCTGACCACAATGTCGAAGGCATGCTCGATCAAAAGGCGACGTCCTACACGCGTTTCGCAAGGAAGTTCGACCGATGTCAGGATTTCACTGAAGACTCTCAGGAGCTTGTAAACCAGAGATAGAGGCTTCCTAAGAATCGGACTCCGAAATGTATAGCGCCAGTTTCCAAATCGATAGACAACCATGCTCCAGAGGCCGCGGCGGGTGATATCCCCGCCGTAGGTGCGCCAATCCTCCTTCAGGTTCTCAAACATCTTTGGCACTCTCCGGCCTTTGGGTGGATACCTCGGTTGCTGCCAGTATGTTAGCCGACCAAAACGCATTTGCAATGACTCATCACAGCCGTGAAGCGACCTTTTTCTTCCAGGCTCATCTCGACTCCACTGTCTGAGAAGTGAGTATCGCCATTTCGTTTATTTGTATTCGATCAGCTCGCTCACAAAGCGTCGCCGCTGGTTCAACAGGAATCGCGACTGGCCAATCAGGATCGGAATCTTCCCCAGATGTGAATGCAACCCGTAAGCAACCTGCAGCATTAAGCTCGACGTTTTCTTGCGTACGCTCCAACCGGTTCTCAGGATAATGTATCCGCCGAGCAGGGCGAATGCCATGAACGGGAGCGCCGCACGCAACACAATCGAAGCCGCGAGACTCGCCAGAGGGCCAAGTATCCAAAAAAGACCCCGAATCAGATTGTGCCGGACCTCAGCGCGCCAAAAAGGATCGGACGTATGGTCGTAGAACGAAGCTACCTGCGCATAGGCATACCCAGTGCGAATCGAACGCCGCCAATATTGGCGGAGAAAATGCATATCCAGGTCATGCATGGTCATCGGTGCATCAATGTGAAGAATGGTGTACCCAAGGCCTCGCATCCGCCGGCATATATCCGGCTCCTCGCCAGCGATAAGATCTCCATTAAAGCCCTCAACCCTCACCAACGCATCCCTGCGAACGAGCACATCACCGCCGAAGTAAAGTGAGACTCCCGGTGGTATCTGCCAGTCCAGATCGAACACTGCGTTATAGACCGAGCCATTGCAGTCAAGTTCACGCCGATGGCCCCACACGCCCGCGGTCGATGGA
>Ga0209624_10002172_pt1 | contig 14714 bp, 17 predicted proteins | sample JacPinW_OM2H0_O1_FD_188565 | JGI IMG/M metagenome (GOLD analysis project Ga0209624, IMG submission 188565) | Forest soil microbial communities from Algoma, Ontario, Canada - Jack Pine, Ontario site 1_JW_OM2H0_O1 (SPAdes) (version 2) | ecosystem: Environmental > Terrestrial > Soil > Boreal...
CCGCCTCCTTCGTGGTATCCTTCGTCATGGCGTGGTCTCCGTTCCAGCGCGCCAACGCCGGAATCATTTGGGTTGAACAACCCGGAGACTACGCCAACCCAATTCCAACCGCCGCCGCGACGGGACCCACTAAGGCAGCACCTCGAACTCATGCTGATGCAGTTTTGTTGTCCGATCCATTAAAGCGTTGATTCGATATCTGAGCCGCTCGATTTCTTGGTTTTGGTCGTGTTTGAACTTTTCGAGACGCTCGGCGAAGCGTGCTTCGAGCCACCGCCTGCCAAGGAACTGGAAGAAGGCATAAGCGGCCGCCACCATCGCGGTCGCGGTGATCCCCAAGCCGAGCATCCATTTCAGTGTGAAGAACAAAAAGTCCATATAACACCGTTAGAACTGTGGCGATTTAGCATGGCAGCGCCAGGACCTGGAGTGAATCCAACGTGCTGCCTCCACGATCACGGCCGACACATAATCGTTAGAAAATTACGAACGACGTCAGTTCTTACTGCGCCGTGAGCCCCCCGTCGACCATGAATTCCGCGCCGGTGGTGAACGAGGATTCGTCGCTCGCCAGGAAGAGGATGGTGTTGGCGACTTCTTCCGCCTTGCCCATGCGGCCCATCGGCGCGGCGCGTTCGAGGCCCGCACGGATCCGCTCGGGGTCTCTTGCCCGCGCGATGCCTTCGAGCACCATCGGCGTTTCCGCGAACGAGGGATGCACCGAGTTCACGCGAATTTTGTAGCCGGCGCGGGCGCAATGGAGCGCGGCCGATTTGGTCAGCAATCTGACCGCGCCTTTGCTGGCGCAATAGGCCAGTGACGAACCATCGCCGATGATCCCGGCGACCGAGGAGAGATTGACGATCGAGCCGCCGCCGGTCTCCTTCATCGCCCGCACCGCCTCGCGGCAGCCAAGAAACACGCCATCGGCGTTGGCCGCGTTGACCTTGCGCCAGTCGGCGAGCGTCGTCGTCTCGATATTGCCGAGGATCGCGATACCGGCGCTGTTGACGAGAATGTCCAGGCGCCCGAACGCGGCGCGGACTTCGTCGACCACCGCGCGCCAGCGCGCTTCGTCGGTCACGTCCTGCGCGAGCGTGAGATCGGCGTCGGCGCCGAGCGTCTTCAGCCCGGCTTCGTTGCGGTCGGTCGCTGCGACCTTGGCGCCGTGGCCATGGAAAAGAGCCGCCGTCGCCCGGCCGATGCCCGACGCCGCGCCCGTAATCAGCGCGACCTTGCCCGCGAGGCGCCCAGCTTGTCCGCCCATCGTTTCCTCCCCTCTTGCAAATTCAAGCGAGCTTATAGGCTTGAATGGGGCTTCGCGATATCGGGGACGCGCGGGACGACCTCGGCATGCGCGCCTCATGGAACCAAATGGCGCTCGCTGAGTTATTAATTGAGCGAGCGGGTTTGCCCCCTCAGACTCGCCCGTTTTGCCCCGCTGGGTCGCACACACACATTCCTCGCGGGGCTTTTTAGCGACCCGTTCGTCGCGTCGAGGCCGATCTCCGCAACCTTGCGATATACGCCCAGTCTGGTGGCGGTGCTGGTTCGTCGTCCGCGGCGCGGCGCTACTCGCCGAGATGGGCGATCGCCTCCTGGAGCGCGGCAGGGCTTATGCGAAAGACACCGGTGTAGGGAAGTCCGAGTTCGAGGATAAGAAAGAGGGCGAAAGCAATGCAGGCCGCCCCGGACGCCATCGCGGTCACGACGAGCGCATTCGATTTCGCAAAGATTCCGAAAGCGAGAAACAACGCGACCGCCCAAAGGATCAGAATGACGACCAAGCCCGGACTGACCGGGCGGCCCGCGACCTGAAGGGACATCAAGAGCCGCGATCGTGTGATCTGATCGGCGAGGGTGCTCACGGACGCGAGAGCCTGCTTCTCTTCTTCGGACGTCGGCGTGACCGAGCCGAGAAAAGCTTTGATGGCCTTTCGCGACGCGAGCGGAACGGACACGGACAGGCGTTTCGGATCGACCGACTCGGAACCCCAGAACGCGTCATAGGCGCTCTCGATCGTTTGCTTCAGCCTTTCGCGCGCGATCGCCCCGGCTGGCCCCAATTCTCCCAGCGTTTGGTCGAGCTCCAGCACCTGCGCGGCGAGCGCGTCGAGTTCGGTCTTCTGGGTCGTCTGGAAGGCGAAGCTCGTGCCGACGAGCGTTCCGAGAACGAGCGAGAGAAGGAGGCTGAGGACGCCCGAGATCTGGCCGATGACGACCCGAGCGCTCTCGCTTTTTTGCGCTTCTGGCAGGCGATGTTGAACGAACAGGCCGAACAGGCCGGACGCCAGGATCGCCGCGAAGATCAAAATGCAGACGAGTATGATCGTCACGAGGTCATGGGCTCCAGCGGGCGCGCTTCCGAGCGCGCTCTAGCAGTTTCGGGTTTGGCGAGCCACCGGGGCGCCGACCTCCGGACATCCGCTGTTTTGCGGAGATTGTTCGAGACCCTGTTCGAGGTCAGCGCGAGCCTCGAAGGCGAGGGCTCGCCTGTCAATTCCGCGGATCATGGCGGGCTCACGCCAGGACCTTGATTTCTGGCCGAATAGGGCTGGAACTGCCCGGTTTCAGGAAATAATTCAGCTGCATTAGGAAAAAAACCGCACATCTTGGCGCGCGTTGGCGCGCGCCAATCCGCAAATCAGGCAGCTTTCAGACGATTCCGAGGCCGTGACCGGTCAATCGCCCAAGCTGTGCTCGAGGTCGGGGCGCGCCTCGATGGTGGCCCGCGCGCGCTCCTGCAGTGTAAGCTGTTGGGCGTGGGGAGCGCGGAATTGGGGAAGGACGTACGGCGGCAAAAGAAGGCGTCATGGCGGCCCCCGGACTGTGATCCGGGTGTCCCAGCCATCCACGTGGTTCGGCGCAACGAATGACCGGAAGCGGGCCACACGGCCGAAGAGCCTTATTCTGTAAGCGTTTGCTACCGATCGCGGCGGTCTCGGCCTCGTCTTCGAGACGGCGCCGCGTGGATGGCCGGGACAAGCCCTGGGACAAGCCCGGCCATGACGCCAAGCTCACGGGGACAGCCACAGGATGTCGACCAACAGCCAACGCTAAAAGAGCCAGCGCATTATTGCAGTAAAACAGAATCTATGCTATTTATATTTCTGCTGGCCGCTCGACCTGGCTGCCGGCTGGCCGGTGGTGAAAGGAGAATGGACAAGGACTGCGACTGCTACAAAGCGCGAGTCACGCCGCGAGGAGATTTTTTTATTTGGATTCGCTATAACCCATTGAAAAGCCCCGAATCGGCCAAAGGAATGCAAGGAAATAAAAGGAGTTTTCCTTGGCATTTCCTTGCATTTATTTGCACGGAAGTCGCCTTCAGGTTGTGACCGCCGCGGTCCGCGGTCCTATTTGGGCGCCATGCGCAGCGCGCCGTCGATGCGGATCGTCTCGCCGTTGATATAGCCGTTCTCGATGATGTGGATTGCGAGCGCGGCATATTCCGCCGGCTGTCCGAGACGCGCGGGGAACGGCACCGAGGCGCCGAGCGAGTCCTGCGCTGGCTGCGGCAAGCCGGACATCATCGGCGTCATGAAGACTCCGGGCGCAATCGCGTTGACGCGGACGCCGAACTGCGCGAGCTCGCGCGCGATCGGCAGCGTCATCGCCACCACGCCGCCCTTGGAGGCGGAATAGGCGGCCTGACCGATCTGGCCGTCGTAAGCCGCGATCGAGGCGGTCGAAACGATGACCCCACGCTCGCCCTCGATCGGTTCGAGCTTGCCCATCTCCGCCGCCGCGAGGCGGATCATGTTGAAGGTTCCGATGAGGTTGACCCGGATCACCTTCTCGAAGTCGGCCAGCGGCTGGGGGCCTTCGCGGCCGACCACGCGCTTGGCGACGCCGATGCCCGCGCAATTGACGAGCACCCGCGCGACCCCGTGCGCCACGGCGGCTTTTGCGATCGCCGCGGCGGCGGAGGCCTCGTCCGCGACGTCGCCCGCGACCGCAAGGCCGCCGATCGCCTTGGCCGCCTCTTCCGCCGCCGCTGGATTGAGGTCGAACACCGTGACCTTCGCGCCCTTGGCGGCGAGCGCCTCGGCCGTCGCGCGACCAAGCCCCGAGCCGCCGCCGGTCACGATCGCCGCAACTCCGGTGAGTTTCATTGCGCTCCCTCCCTCAGCCCAAGCGGGCTCGAGCCGGCCATATCAACCGGCGAGGCTTCGCGCCAGAGCAACGGCGGACGCTCGCGCTTGCTGTTAGTTGAGCTTGATGAAAAGCCTGCCGCCCTCGACCTTCACCGGATAGGTCGCAAGGTTGATGCAGGCTGGCGCGCCCTTCGCTTCGCCGGTGGTGAAATCGAACCGGCCGTTGTGCATCGGGCACTCGATGATCGTGTCCTGAACGAAACCGTCGGCAAGCTCGACCGCCTCATGGGTGCACAGACCGTCGGTGGCGAAGTAGCGATCGTCCGCCGTGCGGTAGAGCGCATATTGCTTGCCTTGGTGCTCGAACGGCGCAACGTCCTCGGACAGGATCTGGTCGGCGGGACCGGTGTCGATCCAGCTCTCACTCAATTGAGCCGCTCCCGTTCAACCTTGACCGCTCGGCTCGCGGTCACCTCGGGGTGGGCCGACGGCGGCAGCTCGCGCCGCACGAAATAGGTCGGCTCCTTCAGCTGGCGAAGAACGGTTGGGATGATCTCGCGATAGGCCGCGATTGAGCTTGGATAGGGCGTCGGGCAATCGGCCTTGATCGCTTCGTGCAGCTTTGGCAGGGCATGATAGGGCACGGTCGGAAAGATATGGTGCTCTACGTGATAGTTCATGTTCCAGTAGAGGAATCGGAAGATCGGATTCATGTAAACGGTGCGCGAATTCAACCGATGATCGAGGACGTCCTCGGCGAGCCCAATGTGCTGCGTGACCCCGCAATAGAGAGCGAACCACCCGCCGTACAACGCCGGCAGACCGATATACATCGCCGGCAGAATGGAGCCAAACGCGAAGCAGGCGACGATGACGAGGGCATAAATGGCAAGGTAGATGCGGGCGACGAAATACACTTTCCAGCGCTCGCCCTCGGGCACGAAAGTCGCCTCCTCTTCGTTCAGCCGACCAGTCGCGTGCAGAAACACCTTGCGAAAGAAGATGACCGTGTTCTTAAGCGCGAAGATGTTGAGCAGGAGGGAGAGAACGTCCGGGGGACGCGGCGTGATGATTTCGGGGTCGCGCCCAACGATGACCGTATCCGTGTGGTGGCGCGTATGGCTCCAGCGCCAGATCTCTGGCTCACGCATGATCATGAAGCAGGCGATCTGATAAACCGCATCGTTCATCCATTGCGTCTTGAACGCGGTGCGATGGCCGCACTCGTGCCAGCGACTATCGGTCGAGGAGCCATAAAGAACGCCGTAAACGATGAAAAACGGGACCGCAGCCCAGGTCCCCCAAAAATAATAGCCAAGGCCTCCGGATACTATGAACGCCGCGATCCAGATCAGCGTATCCCGGATCGCCGGACCGTCCTCACGGCGCATCAGCTCTTTAAGCTCCGCGCGCTTGATCGGCGGCGTGTACCATTTCGCCGACGCGAGCCCGGCGGCGACAGCCTTGTCGGCCTCCGGACCGATGAGGCTGTAATCGCGAGTGATGGTCGTGGTGGACATTCGTCTCCGCCTCCCAAAGCGGCTGCTCACAAGCCGACCCTATCGGTAACTCGACTTCGGCTCAACGCCGCTTTGGTTTTCATTGTTCTCCACCCCTTAGAGAGTGGAGGGCCACTAGAATAGAAGCCCCGGCCCCATTCGTCTGACCCAGCGAGCCCGCTCAAGACCTACTTTGCTGCCCGTCCGACAGTATGTGTCGGGCACGCAGGATCGCTAGGAAGAACTTGCCTTCGCGCGAGCTTTCTCTGCGATTTCGTGGTCCGCGGGCCCGATCAGATGTCGCCGCCGCCTTTTGGGCGGCCCATCGCGAAGACCTTCTCGACCGCCGCGTAATCCTGGTAGCCGCAGCGGGCGAGCAGGTGCGCGCGGGCGGTGTCAAAACGGCCGGCGACAAGAAAGCGCTCATCGATATGGAAGGCGACCACCTCGCCGAGCGTGAGCACGGCTCCGCTTAGGGCCCCGCTCAAAGACCTGATTTCGACCACCTCGACAACCTTGCACTCCAATGCGGCCGGACTCTCAGCAACCCGCGGCGCGGCGACCAGCCGGGATTCGGCCATGGTCAGTCCGGCGCGGGCGAATTCGTTGTCGCCTCGGGCGAACGGGGCGGAGGTTTCGTTCATCGGGCCTTGCAGATCGTGTGTCGCCAGGTTGGCGACGAACTCGCCGCTCTCCCTGGCGAAGGACGCAGAGTCCTTCCAACCTTCGCTGGAGAAGCCGACAATAGGCGGCGCGCTCGAAAAACCGTTGAAGAAACTGTAAGGGGCGAGATTGATCCGCCCGTCGAGCGCACGCGTCGAGATCCATCCGATCGGACGCGGCGCGACGATCGCCTTGAAGGGGTCGTGCGGCAGCTTTATCCGGTCGCGCTCTGCGGTTGCGTAGAACATGGCCTCAGGTTTCACTCTGGAAAGTTGGTCACAATCTCATCGAGCGCCGGCCGCGGACGATCCTCGATCGCCGCCGCCGTCCGGCCAATGTGAATGAAGCCGGCGACACGCTCATGTTCGGCAAGGCCGATCGCGGCGCGAAAGCGAGCGTCGTAGGCCATCCACTCGGTGAGCCATGTCGCCGAGAAACCGAGGGCGCGGGCGGCGACAATCATGTTCATGCACACGGCGCCCGCGGACAAAACCTGTTCCCATTCGGGGATCTTCTGGTGCGGCGCTGCGCGGGAGATCGCGCCAACCACGAGCGGCGCGCGGGTGAAGCGGCGCAATTCCTCGGCTCGGGCGGCCTCGTCCAGGTCGGGCCTGTCGGCGAGGCGGATCTCGAGCGCGAGCCGGCTTGCGCGATCGCGTGCACGCCCCGCGAAGACCAGGAATCGCCAAGGCGCGAGCTTGCCATGATCCGGTACGCGCGAGGCGACCGTCAGGATTGTGGCGAGTTCGTCCGCGCTCGGAGCCGGGCCAGCCATCATCGGAGGCGGGACCGACCGGCGTCGTTTGAGAATCTCGATCGTATCGTTCATCGGCATTCTTCTTAAACGAAGCTCGCTCCTTGCCAAAACTCGGGAGGCGGAAACCGCCTTCGATCCGCCTCAATGTGTGGTCACCAGCCGCTTCCGCGACGAAGCAGCGGCGTCATTTTTCGACTAACGCGAGGCGGGTTGGCAGCGACTTGGCGAATTTTGGCGGCTGCGGTCGCGCTGATGTCGTTGTTCGCGTCCGCCGGGGCTCAAACGCCGGCGAGCGAATCGGCCCAGGCGACGCTCAGCCTTTCCGCGGTTCTTAGCGGCGGCGGCGCGCCGCTCACGGGCGGGTTGCGCTGGCGGGTGTTCGGCGCGCGGGCCGATCCGGACGGCTCGCATCCCTTGATTGTCGAATCCGGTCTGGCCCAGCCGACTCTGACCATACCGCCCGGGGACTATGTTGTTCATGTCGCTTTCGGACTCGCCAGCGCGGCCAAACGTTTGACGCTCGGCGCTGGGGTTCGCTCCGAACGGTTGGCTCTTTCGGCGGGCGCGCTTCGGATCGAAGGCACCCTGGCCGACGCGCCGATCGACGCATCGAAGCTGTCCTTGGCCATCTATGTGCCGCAAAACCGCAATCCGATGGGCAAGCTCGTCTACGCCAAAGCCAAGGCAGGCGATATCATCGGACTGCCGGAGGGCTCCTATCATATCGTTTCGACCTATCTCGACACTGTCGGCGCGCACTCGGGAGTCAGCGCGCCGGCTAATTCCGGCAAATCGGCGACGGCCGTAGCGCCGACGGCGATCCCGTCCAATTCGATGATCAACGCGGATATTAAAGTCACCTCCGGCAAACGAATCGACGTCACGATCAAGCATCGCTGTGCGACGCTGACGCTCAAGCTCGTCAATAAACCCGCAGGCGAGGCCCTTGCCAACACCACCTTCACGGTGCTCACGCCGGGGGGCGACGTCATCCGCGAGTTGGTGGGCGCCTTTCCGTCGCTCGTCCTCGCCGAAGGCGAATACGTCGTGATCGCGCGGCACGAAGCCAAGGTCTTTCAATCGACCTTCCAGGTTCAGACGGGGATGGACCGCGACGTCGAAGTTGTTGCAGAAGAGAACGGCAAGCAGGGGCCGTGACCGGATGCAGACCTTCTTTGTGCAAATCAAATGCGCCCTCGGCCGGACGTACGAGGTTGCGAGCGCGCTTGCGGAAGCGGAAATTGCCTCCGAGATCTATTCGATCGCGGGGAACTATGACATTCTGGCCAAATTCTACGTGGAATCTGATGTCGATATCGGCCACTTCGTCGGCCACAAGGTCCAGGTCATCCCAGGAATTGCCGACACCCGCACCATAATCACGTTCAAGGCCTTTTAAGCTGAAGCGCCGGGCGCCCGATTTCGCCGCGCCGTGGCTTTCCGAGGATCTCCCCCATTGTCCAGCAGCAAGCGGTCGGTTTCCAAGATGCGCCTTCGTCTCGCTTTCGCTCTCTTCGTTCTCGCCTCCGCCGCGAACGCAACGGAAGCCGAGGCGTTTCTGTTCGACGCGCTCCACGGCAAAACCGCCTACCACGCCTCGTGGGAAAAACTGATGAAGCTCGTTCAGCCGACGCCTGACTGGCTGGTTCAGTTCAACAAGAACTTCGACGGCGTCGCCGGCCAGATGACAACCCTCACGATCGAGGGCAAAAGCTATCAAATCTCCTTCGTCTGCAAGCCCACGGAATGCGGGGAACACAAGTTCGTCGTGCTGTTCGACGCCACCGGCGAGCACGCCTATGGCGCGCTGGGCGGCAAGGACAATGAGCCCGCCTTCTTCGGTTCGCCATCGCAGGCCGAGCAAGATGCGATGGTGAAGGCCGTGAAGGGCTGAGGTCGCCTAACTTGCCGGAATTGTCGCTGCCCTGCAGGTCTAAAAATTAGCGCGCCGTTTTCAGCCGTTCGAAAATCTTAAGCGCGCATTACCCCTCGATTTCGTTCCCACTTTGCGCCTCGGCTCGCTCTACAGGCTTGAGTTCTGCGTAACAAGACTTATAGCAAATATTTCTGAGGTTCGAAACACATTTCTTCAGTAAGCTGGCCGAGCGAAGCCTCCCCCACCGACGAGGTGGGCTTCGAGAGGCAGATAGCGGTCAGTTCAGCTCCAACGTGAACGGCTCTCCCTCGGAGCATTCCTGGCCCCGGCCAATCTCGGCGATCGCTTCGTTCATCCGTCCGCCACGTCTGAGCGCATCGTCGGCGAGCGCCACGAGACGGGCGTTGGGCGAAGCCGTTGGAGAGGCTGCGCGCAGCGCGCGGGCAATGGTGAACTCATCACGCTCAGGCGCCAGCGCGCATGCCGCGATGTAGGCGGCGGCGGTCGAACGGCTGACGCCGGCGAAACAATGAATCAGCATCGGCGACTTGCGGTCCCAGGCACGGACGAACGCCAGGAACTCGTCGAGATGCTCCGCCTCCGGAAGCACGTGACCCTCCATTGGCTCGACGATGTCGGAAACGGCTAGGTAAAGATGCCCCTCCGCCTCAATCGCTGTTGGCCGCTCGACCGCCGTGCCAGGGCTCAGCAGGGTGACGAGCGAGCGCGCGCCCGTCTTGTTGACGGTTTCGGCGATCAGGGCGAGCGAACAGACGTGAAGGCGCGGCATGGGGGGTTCTCTCTGGCCGCCTTATAGAGCGCCGCTCCCCTCAGCGTCGAGTTCACCGAAACGGACCAGGAACTCGGCTTCCACATCGGCCGGCCGCCGCGGTTCGAGGAAGGCGGCGAAGTCGCGGATCGGCAGGTCGGGCTCGCCAAACAGTTTTCGCGCTTCCGCGATCGAAAAGCCGGCAAGCGCAGTCGCCTCGAGATAGGCGGAGGCGCGGTCGGCGACCTTGATACGGCGCTCAAGATCCTCCGAGGGTTCGGCGGTCAGGCCGAAGCGGATCAGGACAGCACGCTTGAGGCGCGCCTCGACCAGCTTGTAATCGCCGCCAACCGCCGCCTTGAACGGCGAGATCATATCGCCGATCACATATTCCGGCGCGTCATGCAGCAGGGCCGCCAGCCGCGCCTGGGGCGAGGCGACGTCCCGGGCTGCGAACAGGGCTTCGACCAGGAGCGAATGTTGCGCGACCGAGAAGATCTCGGGCCCCTTCGTCTGACCGTTCCAGCGAGCCACACGCGCAAGCCCATGGGCGATGTCGCCAATCTCGACGTCGAGCGGCGACGGGTCGATAAGATCGAGCCGCCGTCCCGACAGCATCCGCTGCCAGGCGCGGCGAGGCGCGCTCTCGCTCACGGGTCGCGCTTGCGCGCCAACGCGCGGCAGGCCTCGTGACGGCAGCAATCGACGAGATGATCGTTGACCATGCCGGTCGCCTGCATGAAGGCATAGACGATCGTCGGCCCGACGAAATTGCCGCCCCGCGCGCGCAAGTCTTTGGCGATGGCGCGCGAGACCTCGGTCTCGGCCGGCACGTCCTTGAAGCTATGCCGTGCATTGTCGATCGGGCGTCCGTCGACGAAACTCCACAAATGGCGCGCGAAGCCGCCCTTATCCGCAAAGTCGAGAACAATCCGCGCCAGCGCGACCGTCGCCTCGATCTTGGCCCGGTTACGGATGATGCCGGCGTCCTGCATCAGCGCGTCCTTTTTCTTGTCGCTCCAGCGCACGATCTTATTCGGGTCGAAGTCGTCGAACGCTTTGCGGAAGGCCGGGCGCTTGCGCAGGATGGTGATCCAGGAGAGGCCGGCCTGGAAGCCGTCGAGCACCAGCTTCTCGAACATCGCCCGATCATCGTATTCGGGCACGCCCCATTCCTCGTCGTGATAGGCGACGTAGAGCGGATCGAAGCCCGGCCACGGACAGCGCTTCAATCCGTCGGCGCCCTTGACCGCCGTCAAGACGCGCGGCGGTTTTTCCTTTTCGAGCAGCAGCGGCGTTTCTTTTTTGGCGATGAGCGGCCTCCCCTCCTCAAATGCGGGTCAAGTCATTTGACCGGCCCGGAATCCGGCTCATAGACTTCGCCTTCTCGTCAGCCAACTCAAGGGGCATAGCCCATGACGTTTCGCGCCATTCGAGCGGAGAAGACCGACGCCGGGCAGGTCGTCAAGTTCGTCGACATGGACGAGTCCGAGCTCATGGACGGCGACGTGACAATTGGCGTCACCCATTCGACCGTCAACTACAAGGACGGGCTGACGCTGAGCGGCAAATCGCCGGTTATCCGCCGGTTTCCCATGGTGCTCGGCGTCGATCTCGCGGGGATCGTCGAGAGCTCGCGCCGCTCGGACTTCGCTCCAGGCGACGAGGTCGTGCTCACCGGCTACGGGCTCAGCGAGACCCATTTCGGCGGCTATGCCGAGAGAGCGCGCGTGAACGGCGACTGGCTGGTCAAGCTGCCGGCCGGCCTCACTCGGGCGCAGGCGATGGCCATCGGCACCGCCGGCTTCACCGCCATGCTGGCCTTAATGGCGATCGAGCGTCACGACCTCACGCCGTCCGCAGGCGCAGCTTTGGTGACCGGAGCGGCCGGCGGGGTCGGCTCGATGGCGATCTCGCTCCTCGCCGACAAGGGCTGGCGGGTCATCGCCTCCACGGGCCGCGCGAGCGAGGCGCCATACCTGAAGACGCTCGGCGCGGATGAGATCATCGACCGCGCAACCCTGAGCGCGCCAGGCAAGCCGCTCGGCAAGGAGCAATGGGCTGCCGCGGTCGACAGCGTTGGCTCTACGACGCTCGCCAATGTCCTCGCCCAGACCCGCTACGGCGGCGCCGTCGCCGCCTGCGGGCTTGCCGCCGGCATGGATCTGCCCGCGAGTGTCGCGCCGTTCATCCTACGCGGCGTCTCGCTCTTGGGGATAGACAGCGTCCATTGCCCGATCGCGCGCCGGCTCGAAGCCTGGCGGCGCCTGGCGCTCGATCTCGACCGCGACAAGCTCGCTTCGATGACCGAGACCATCCCCCTGGTCGAGGTGTTCGAGGCCGGGGCCCGCATCCTCAAGGGCGAGACCCGGGGGCGACTGGTGGTGACGATCGCCTGAGCCTATGTCGGCGGGGCCGGATACAACCTCAGGCGCGAATTCGATTCAAATAAACGCTAGGGAATGCAAGGAAATGCAAGGAAAAAGGCTTGCATTTCCTTGCATTCCCTTGGCCGAAATGGGTCTTTTCAAAGGGTTACGCGGAAAAAAATAAAAAAATCTAAACCCTGTCTCGAAACCCGTTCTGGTTGCAAATTCGGCGCGCGTCGTCCGTCACCGCATTTGTTGGTCGGGTCTCGGAGGTTGCGGCGGTCGAACCTGTCATCACCGACATGATAGCCGCAGTTTCTCCTTTACGAAAGGCAATGTCGCTATATTCGGTAATTTCGTTCCCGTCTCGCTCGCACTCGCGTGGCTGCGTCAGCGCCCCCGAGGGCAGAAGCAAGGATCGGCGGCCTGCTTCACCTTGCGATAGCCGCCATAGCCGAGGCCAGCGAAGCCGCGATATCGACCATGCGTTTCGCCCATTGGCTTAAATCACGGGGGCGATTTGGGGCCTTAGACATACATGCCGCCACCGTCCGTGCGCCACACCGCCGAATTTTCGTCAATCCACGTTCTTGCTTCGGCCTCCGTTTTGAAAAAGCTAATGTGGCTTTGCACTCCGTGGGGGAGTGTAATTCGAACGCGCCATGCCGAATCGCCCTTTAGCTGTATCGGCTCGAACTTAGTGTGAGGCTTCTCCATTTTCTCAAAATGGGGATAGGGGGCCAATTGCGCTAGGGCAAAATTTGGCCGCGACAATCAAACCGGCCCACTACCCGCCAGCCGACGCGGCAATACGTTTGAATTATTCATGCAAATTCGCCCAAAATCCCCCGCCGGACTTCACAAAGTGAACAGGTGCGGCGCCCGTCAATTGTGCACTCTGCATCCCCTATTCGAGACGAACACTTTTCGGGATCGCATTCGATGCGTCAGCTCACTCATCTTGGGTCACCACGCGAGGCGCAGGCTTTTTTTTTCGCCGATTCGCGCCTATCCGACTTGCCACGCGTTAAAGCTAGAATCCCGGAGATGCGACTATCCCCCAGAAGCCGAAGAAACGAAGGGCGAGGCCGGTGGTCCGCGTCCAATATGGCGCGCTGCCCTATCGGTTCACGCCCATGGCGGCGCTTGAAATCCTCGTCGTCACGACGCGACAATCGCGGCATTGGATCGTGCCCAAGGGCTGGCCGATCAAACGGCTGACGCCATCGAAGTCGGCTGCCCGCGAGGCCTTCGAGGAGGCCGGCGTGAGGGGGAAGATCGGCGCACGGGCGATCGGCAATTTCACCTATAAGAAGACCGCCCGCCAGACCGACGCCGGCCCAAACTACGAGGTCAAGATTTTCCCGCTGCTGGTGAAAAGGCAAAGCGCGACCTGGCCCGAACACGGACAGCGCGTGGTTCAGTGGGTCGATCCGGAAAAGGCGATTGCGCTCATCCGGGAACCGGAGCTGAAATCCATCGTGGCGAAATTCGCCAAGCGCGCGGCGGCCTCGGCGAGCAAACTCATTTACTGACGGCGCTCAGTCGGTAATGAGATTGCCGTCGCCGACTTGAACTGAAGTCACGCCGGGGATTTCGCTCAGACGCTCGGCGAGCCGGGCGACCGACTTCGCGCCGCGAACCTCGACGCGCAGCGTCACGATGCCCTTGGGCGGCGGAGTCGAACCGCCGCCAACGGCCTCTTCAAGGCTCAAAGCGTCTTCGCCCGGCGTGCGCGCGAAGCCGACCTCATGGGTCGGATCCCGCTCGACCTGCACGCGACTGACCGCGAACTCGCTCCCGGTGCAACACGCGAGCACCTCGCGAAGGACACCGCGTCCGTCCTGATAGGAAATCTGCAGCGACGACGGCGCCCAACGGGATTTTGGCAGGCGGCGCTCGATGGCCGGAAAAACGGCGATGACGATGAAATGGCCGAATGTCACGGCGATAGCCAGGATCGGAAGACCCGCCCCGCAGGCCATGCCGACCGTGGCGGTCAGCCAGACCGTCGCCGCCGTGGTCAGGCCCCGGACGATATCCTTGCGAACGAAAATGAGGCCGCCGCCGATGAAGCCGATGCCCGAAACGATCTGCGCCGCGATACGCGAGGGATCGAGGACGATCCGGCCGGACTCGAGAATATCGGTGAAGCCGTATTTGGAGACGAGCATCACCAGCGCCGACGAAAAGCCGACCAGCGTATAGGTGCGTAAGCCCGCGCTCTTCTGGCGCATTTCGCGCTCGAGGCCGATTGACGCCGACAAGACGAACGCAAGCGCGAGTTCAGCGAGCTGAACCCAGCCCTGCCCGGTCGGCTCGCCGAGGAGCGATCGAAAGTCCATCACGCGCTTAGATCGACAATCCGGCAGCGCACGGGCGCGCTCTCATCGAAATAGACGACCGCGCAGATCCGGTGATAACCGTCCGCGACCATCAGAGGGAGCCCGTTTCCCATGTCGCCACGAACGAGGAGAACCGGCGCGAGCGGCTTGCCCTTTTGAATGCGCTTCAGGTCGTCATCGACGTGCGGCTCGTCGCGGGGCAGAAGCGGGAGTTGCGCGGCGCGCAACAAATCCTTCGCGGCGTGTTCGAGAAGCTTCGAGCCGCGAAGGCTTTTGACGAGCGCGTGGGCTTTCCTGTCGGAACAGAGAAGCGAAAGATATTTGAATGCGGCGTCGAAA
>Ga0209624_10002173_pt1 | contig 14707 bp, 10 predicted proteins | sample JacPinW_OM2H0_O1_FD_188565 | JGI IMG/M metagenome (GOLD analysis project Ga0209624, IMG submission 188565) | Forest soil microbial communities from Algoma, Ontario, Canada - Jack Pine, Ontario site 1_JW_OM2H0_O1 (SPAdes) (version 2) | ecosystem: Environmental > Terrestrial > Soil > Boreal...
TAATTTCCTCTAGCCCCGCAGCAGTAACCGTCACGACAGCGGGCGGCACCGGAAGCACGGTATTAACCGTCGTCGCGGTCAACGGCTTCAGCGACACAGTCGCATTCAGCGCATCCAGTTGCTCCGCCCTGCCCACAGGCGCGACCTGCAGCTTCAGCGCCTCGCCGGTAAACGCAGGCGGCACGACCACGCTCACCATCACCACGGCCGCTGCCGCCACCGCGCCGCCGTCCGTCCAGCCGCTCGGTGTGGGCCGCTGGACGCGAGCCACGTTCGCATCGCTCGCCTGCGCATTCGCGATCGCAATTATCTTGCTTATCACTCGCGGCAAGAATCGTCACTGGAGCACTGCCGCAGCCTGCGCCGCCTTCCTCATGGCGGTCGGCATCGCGGCATGCGGTGGCGGAGGCTCTAGCAGCAGTGGAGGCGGCGGTGGTGGCGGAGGCGGCGGTGGTGGCACCACCACCACGGTGGTCGAGCCCGTGGCAGTGACGATCACCGGCACCAGCACAACCGGCCAAGTCGCTCACACGACAACCGTGATGCTCACCGCGGAATAATCAGAACGCGCGGTCGGCGTAGCAGCAATCCGCGGCACGGGCAACCGCGTGTCATCTCGAACCAAGTCCGGCGCTTTTTCTTTCCCGTCGCGGTTTGGCGGGCGCGGGACGCAGTCGGGAATCTGCTTTCTTAGAGAATTACGCGAGTTCCTGGTGATCGGGAACTCGCGCTGCGACCCAGCGCCCGCAACCCACTTGTCGATAAGCCCTTGCGCGCCCTTTACACAATCCTTACGCTTCGCTTATTCCTTCCTGACGCCTGCGCGTTACCATCAGCCGATTCAGAAACAGCTCAACTGTTTCGGCGCGCATGCGCCGGGCAAAACGCCAGCGCGCCATGTGGCGCGGTCCACGGGAGTGTCCCTATCCGCAGGGAGAAGACGACATGACTATTTTCAATCGGCCAGACAATCGTGATGTGGAATTCGTGCAGCGCAAGACCGTCGAACATTTCCGCGGCTTGCTGATCGCGGCGGCCGCTATTTTCGCCGTGGTCGTGCTGGTCGTGTTCCTGCTGCGGGTCACGCGAATTGAAGCCGGCCACGTCGGCGTGGAAATTAATCTCGCCGGAAGCCAGCGCGGCGCTTCGGAAATTCCAATTCGCACGGGTTGGGTGGTTTACAGTCCGTTGCGCACGCAGATCATCGAGTTTCCGACGTACGTGCAAACCGTGAAGTGGACGCGCGACACGGCCGAAGGACACCCGATCAATGAAGAAATGGGATTCAATTCCAAGGAGGGAATGGAAATTCTGGTGGACGTTTCACTCTCGTATGCGATCGATCCGAGCAAGGTGCCGGATTTCTACGTGAAATACCGTGTGAGCGATCTGGAGCTGTTCACGCACGGCATCCTGCGCGACATCGTGCGCAATTCGCTGAACGAAGTCGCCTCCACTTTCACCGTGGAAGATATTTACGGAGAACGCAAGGCCGACTTTCTGGGCAAAGTGCAGGCGATGATTGAGCAGAAAGTCGCGCCGGTAGGCGTCAGCGTTCAGCAGTTCGGTTTCATTGGCGCGCCGCGCGTCCCGGAGGTGATCGCGGCGGCCATCACGGCCAAGGCCCAGGCCATTCAGCAGGCCGAACGAGCGCGTAACGAGCTCGCGACCACGCAAGCGGAAGCCGCGAAGAAAATCGCGGAGGCCGAAGGCGACGCGAAGTCCATGGTTACGCGCGCGCAAGGAGAAGCCGACGCCAATCGCATCCGGCAGAACTCGCTCACGCCCCAGCTTCTGGAGCTGCGCCGCATCGAGAACTCCCAGATGCTGATCGAAAAGTGGAACGGTCAACTACCACAAGTCGAATCGGGCCAGGGCAGTGGCATGATGCTGCAGCTGCCGCGCCCACAGTAGATCCTGCCGGAGTCGAGCCCCCGGCAGTTACCTAGACGCCGCGCTAGTAGCACAGATAGCGCGGCGTCTCCCGTTATTGTTTTGAGTTTTGGAATCCAGGTGCGGCGGGAGAATCTTTTAGGTCGACGCTTCAGCCACGACTTTAACTCCGCACAACGAGGGCGGCGTTCGGGAACTTTCTACGGCAGCAAGCTGTCGCCACCGTGCGCAACGGGACGAATCGCCGGAGCTGCGGACGACGCCTGCGTCGTAGAAGACGCCCCGCCTCTACGTGCAGCCGCGGCAGCAGGCTGCGGCTCCGACTCCGGGTGCGTGCTTCGTTCCGCCGCCACCGCCAGCCCTCGCACGCGAATGTCCGAAAGCAACTTCCAGTCCTGATTTAGATCGAGCATCGTCTCGCGGCTATGCTTGGGGCTCTTCAGTTCGCCTTGCATACGCGCCAGCATAATCTGGTAGGCGAATTGCCCGTCAGAATCCGGCGCGAACACGTTGCTGGCGCTGATGCCCACGCGTAAGGGCGGCTGCTCGCCGCTAAAATTCATCCACAGCGCTCCACTCGCGTCAGCGGAAATCGTGCTGCTTTCTCCCAGCTTTATAAAGACTCGCTTCAAATACATGCGGTCGGGAATTACTTCACTGCGTACGGCTTCATCCACGGTCTCATCGAATCGGGCCCGATTTTGTTCCCACTCTTCCTTGGTGCCTACAATCGTTTCGCGCTGCGTGCTGTCTTCCGCGGCGAGTTCCTGCACGCTGACCGTAAATCCGCCGCTAATTTCCGGGCTTTCGTTCGTGGCGCTTCCCGTTGCCTCCGCCGAGGGATGCGCTTCGAATTGATGCTCCGGATTGAAGTGGCCCGTGATTGCGTAGGACGCAGCCACGGCCGGAATTCCCTGCCAGGCGAAAGCCGCCAGCGGAATGACCAGCTTTTTCGAGTGGTATAGCTGCTCGGTGCCGCTGCGGCATTCACTGCTGCGCTTGATCGTGCCGGGCACTTGCGAAAAATGCAGCACACGGAAATCGCTCTCGGGATGCTTCTCCGCATAGTGAGTCAGCGAGCGCGCGACGGCCTTCGGGCTGGTCATGAAAAAATCGTTCAGGTAATCGGGCTTCACGGCACCGGGATAGTAAGTGTTCAGCACGCGCCGCGTGAAGTCGGCGCAATTGCGCGTCATGCCATTGAAGTGGTTTACGTTCGGCAGGGAATTGAATGCCGCCATCAGCGCCTGGTCCTGCTCCACCGACGTCTTCACCACGAACATGTACAGGCTGCGCTCCAGCGTCGCTGCCACCATCTCGCGCCACTCAGAGCTCTTGCCCGAGCGGCAACGCTCTTGCGTGCAAATCGCCGCCAGGTATTTGTCGCGGTAACGCTCTTCTAGCGCCGCCTTGATCGCTTTCGAGCTGATGAGTGGACGATCGCCCGGATCCTCTACGCCATAAAGATAAACGCTCAGCGGAACGATGTTCCACTCGTAAGGCTGGTCTTCGCCTAGCGTTGTGTAATTGCTCAGGACCGAGCCTTGCTCCCCAGGTCTGCACAGACGCATTTTCACCGGTGAATCGTCCGGGCAGATCCGCGAGAGATACACAGCGCTGTGCCCGGACCCAGTAATGCGCGCTACGCTCGTATCGAGCGATTCATTCAACACGACGCCGGCGTCGGCACGTGCCGCTGGCGAGGCGATAAGGCAAGCCAGCACGAGCACGAAAAGCGAAGCGGCTGCTGACCGCAAACCTATGAAACGCAAAGATTTCCGTCCCGACAAATCAAGCCTCCCCGAATCGTCCAAGCCTTCCTATCCCTCACTATCGTGAACGCTGGCTGGGCTAGGGGCCTATCCCTGAGAGTAAGTACAGACCGCGATATATCGCTGTAGTAGGGCGCCGGAGCCGCCCCTCAAAGGCAGATAGCTCCAGGGTTGTAAACCCCAATACGGATCCAAAGTTGCAGTCCTAATCCGGTCACGATTGGGATGTAATCCGGCAGGTTTTGGCTTTTCCGCGGGGAAGCAGAGTGCGATTAAGAACGTCCGTAAGTTTAAGAAACTAAGGGCTCTACCGAGCCTTCGTAATCGACAGATTTTTTGGGCGGTTCATTCGGATCCGCGCTACTGCACCGCGAAATTCACGCTGCGGATCTGCGTAAGGCTCCCGCCGGATTCGCTCGCCTGGATTTTCAGCAGGTACTCGCCCGGCGGTAAATTCTCGACGGGCAGCTTGAGCGCGACTGGAATCATGGTGTTGCCCTTTTGAATGTAGGCCGTCATATCGATGCCCGCCACTGAACCCAGTGTTTTCCCAGTTTTCGGGTCAGCGACCAGGTAACTGCATTTCACCGTCGGCGGATTCGCGTCCGCGAGTTGCGGCACGTAAATCTGCGCATACACCGCGACCTTGTCGGTCTTCTTGAAATGATTATCTGCGGACGGCGTTATTTCCATGTTGCGAACCATTAAAGGCGCGCGGTCCGCCAGCAGATCCGCGTCCAGCGTGCTTCCCATTTCAGAAACCGGCTGGAACTGGTTGCTCAGCGCCACGGCACTGATGCTGAATTTCTTTCCGTCATAGGCATCCACAGCCAACGGAATTTCAAACTTGGCGAACTTGTCGCCGCCGCCGCTGACCACTACACTCAGGCGATATTCTCCAGGAGCGAGCGAAAATTGATTTTGATACGGCATCGGCGCCTTGGTGAATTTCTCCCACTGATCCTTTTCCATGTCCAGCGTCACTTCATCGCTGAACCGCGACGCGACGGTTCCATCCGGACGGTACGCAATGCCCAGAATATTGACATCCGCGTGATATTTTCCCTTCACCTTGGGGCAATCGATCGAAGCTGCGGGAACTTCCATCGCTAGATGCACGCGCGCTTCGTTCGGCGACGTGTAAAAGAATGGCGCCTCCAGCGAGCCTGCACCGGCCGCGCCAGCTCCGCTGGCTGCGTTAGAGGCCGCACTCCCAGCCGTCGCTCCGGAAACCGACGCGCGCGATTCCATTTCCTTCTCGATGGGTTTCCCGGCGAGCATATCGTTGGAAACAATGTTGCAGAATCCGCTGCGCGCGCGAACATTCGTCCCGCCGCGATCCACTTTCACCTTCAGGGTGTGGCAGCTTCCGGCCGGCGATTCGGCCGGCGCGTAGCCCAACAAATAATATTCGCTCTGTTCGCGCGCAATCTTTTCCAGACCCGCCATCAAGTCATTCGTATTCAGGATCGGAAATCCACCTGTGCCGCTCGCCAGCGCGTACATCACCTGCTGATTGGTGGATGCAGACGGGGGAAATTGCGGAACAATCTGCCGCGCCTGAGTGTAAGGCGAATTGCTGTACGGGTTGATACCAGACGTGCCACCGGTCCCGCCTTTTCCGCCGCCCGTGCCTCCGCCGGTGCCGCCGGTACCCCCACCTTTACCTCCGCCTGTCCCGCCGCCCGTTCCGCCCCCTGTGCCGCCACCGGTCCCGGTTCCTGTGCCGCCACCAGTGCCACCGCCACCGCCGTGTCCACCACCGCCTGCGCCACCGCCTCCGCCACTATGTTGCGCCGCGAGAAGGAGCGCAGCCGCCGCCGGGTGATATGCAGCGAGCTGAAATCCAGCTTGCGAAGAGGATTGTGCCGCCGCGTTCGCAGAATTTGCGCGTCCCGACCCGTGTGTCGAACCCTCGTCGGACCGCGCCGCGTACCAGCCCGATCCGTAACCGGGGTCGCCGGCCCATGTCTGCTGCGCTCCGTCGCGCAGCATTTGCCCCATCGTTGTCACTAAGCCGCGCACATCCAGCGGATATACCGCAACGTTCGCCTTGTTGCATGCATCAATCGTGGCAGTCAATTCAGAAAACCGCTCTGGGTTGAGCTCGAATCCCGCCGTGAAGAGAATCAAGCTCTTTCTGCCCGGAATGGGCGTCAGGCTCTTCGCCAATTGCCGCAGCGAAAGCAGCAACGTGTACGCGCCGAAATCGCCTTCGGCATTCCCCAAACTCGGCAGGCCGCTTTGCAGTCCCGAAGTTGACATGCCGGCATTCATGGCGCTCGCAGGCGCTGCTCCCATACTCCCGGCATTGGAGCCAGCGGCGCTATTGGATGCGCTGGCATTCGGCGCAAGGGAGGAGATGGAAATGCCCGAAACCGCCTGCTTCAGCCGATTCACATCCATCGTAAAGTTCTGCGTGAATTGCAACGAGCCGCCAAAGTTTACAACCGCCATCACGCGATCGGGACCCGCGTACGCGTCAATGAATTTTCCAGCAGCAGCCCGTGCCTGCGGTTGGTCTCCTAGATCCATCGAGGAATTGTCGAAGAACAGCACCATGTAATGACGTTTCGCCTCGATCGGCGCATTGGGGTCCGCGCCGAAGGAAAAAGAATTGATGGGTTGCTGTTTGTCGTCCTCGAAAACTTGAAAATCCTTGGTGGCCAGGTCCTGGACGTAGTTGCCCTTCTTGTCCGTCACCACCACGTCCACGCGCACTTCGCGGGTTTCCGCTTTGATCGAGCCTCGAGCAGGGGACTGCGCTTGCTGTGCGGCGTCCGGCGTCGCTTCCTGTTGCGGAGGAGTCTGGGCTTGCGCCGACGGCGCGGACGACGCTTGTTGCGCGCGTACGATCCCCGGCGAATGAAACGCGCGCCAGCCTAGTCCGGCAGCAACAATCAAAAGCAGCATCGTAAGGGTGGTCGTTATGCGTCGCCGGTTCATTTTTCACCTTCCTGCGTCGAACATGTGCAATGCAACGAATACCCAGCCGATGTCTAAGGAATCTCCACCACGCCATTGCGCGCCGAAAGCTGCGCGGCCTTGCTGTCGCGCACGACCAGGCGCACCAGATATCCGCCGGGTTTCACGTCAAAACTGGTCTTCACAGTAACGCCCGTCTGGTCCAGACGCTGCAGCGTCGCATCCTTCAATCGCAATTCCAGAGTCTTTTCCTCGCCAGTAATAAAATTGCCGTTACGATCGAAAAGCGCGGCCACAATCGTCAGGTCGTCCCAATTGCGCCCTTGCGATTTCTGGAAGCCCACGTGATTCAGATCCACGTGTGTCAGCACCGAGAGCTTCGCGTTTTGCGCGTCCGACTTGTAATACTGCAGGTGCAGCTGAATGGGCACACTCAGCTGCTCCTCCTGGGAGAACAAAGCATCCTCGATGTCCTGCTTGGCCAGCTGTTCCGGTGTCACGCCGCGCTTGGGCGCGAAAAATCCGCGCCGCGCCTGCACCGTATATTTTTCCTTAGTCGTCAACTTCACGCTCAAAGCATGGAACCTGCCGTCATTTTTCAGATTCGCAGGAACGAACGCAAGCAAATAGGAGACTTCCGGCTCCGCGGCGGTCATGCGGAATCCCGCATCCAGATCGTTGTTGTTTCGAAAATAGAAGCCGCCGGTGCTGTACGCCAGATCGGCCAGCACCTCGGATTGCACGCGTTGTTCCTCCGAGCGATATTGCAGGTCGAGGGCCATGCTGGCGTTATCGAGGTGGGGTGAGGGCCGCCGCGTTACGTCGCCGATCGGATCAACGGTGTAAAGCCCGCGTGCGTCCAAGGTGTTGACGTAGACATTGGCATGATTTGCTTTGTCGATGATCTCCGACACCTCATATTCCAGAGTCGACATCAGAAACCCAGGAGAAACCAGCACAATGCTGCGTTGGCCGGGCAGCGCGGAGACCCGGCGCACCACTTCTTGCAGACGCCGCACCGCGTACTGCGAATTTGTATATCCCGCTTGAATCGTCATTTGCACCGTGGAGGAGACCAAGGCGCTGGCTTGTGCGGCTTGTTGTTGGGCATTTCCCCCCGGCATAGTGGCCTCGCACGCGATAGCGTCCGAAAAAGCCGCGGCGGCGGCTTGCTGGTCGCCCTTATTCTCAATCAGATCCGCCTCGTAATAGGACATTTGCAGGCAATCTTGCTGTGTTTTCGGATCGTAAGCTCCGACCGGAATAGCCATTAGCGCGGTGATGGAGGCCCGAATGGCGGAGCGATCGTCCGTGAAATCCACCTGGTGCTGCCCGGATATCGTATAGATCGCGAGGCGCTCGTTCGGTTTTACTGACGCATCGATGAAGCGCAGGGCGGCAGTCCTGGTGCGCGCCAGGTCGCCCACGTCGAGATGGACATCGTCGAGCAACAGAGCCACGAACCGCGTCGGCATCGTGAGCGCGCCGGGGGGAGCAGCAACGGGTTTCGCAGATGCATCAGGCGCGGATTCGGTGACCGACGAAGTCGAATCCGTCGGCAACGGGATAGCCGCTCCGCGCACCACCTGTTTGTCCGTGCTTCCGGCCATCTCGGTCGAAAAATGCGTGATGAACTGCAATTGGCCGTCTTGCTTGATTTGAAAGTCTTCCTTGTGGAGGTTTTCCACCGCGCGGCCGGTTGAGTCATGCACCACGACGCGCACCGGCACCAAGTTCACGCGCGATTCGAGCGGCACCGTTGTAGTGCGCGTATTGATTTCCGGCGCGGAAGCCGCGGAGTCGGAAACGGGTACGGCAGCAGTCTGCGGGGCCGGGGGCGGCGCAGCAGGCTGTGGCGCGGCTGATTGGGCTTCGCTGGATGATTGTCCGCTCTGCAATGGTTGCACTGAGCCCGTTGATGCATCGCCTGCCGGAGTCGGCGAGCCGGCTGCCGCAGTCGGAGACTGCGTTGCGGATTGCCCAGGCGCGGGATTTTGCGCCGGAGGAGGTGCAGGCGAAGCGCCAGATTGTGCCGCAGGAGCTTGCTGCGTGGGCGTTGGCGTCGAACCAGACTGCGGAACAGGCGCGGTAGCGGGTTGCGGCGGCGCAGGAGGCGGTTTCGAGTGCTTGATCAGGGAAGGAGGAGGATCATCGGTCGTTGCAGGGGGCGTCGAGTTATTCTGCGGCGCGGTTGATTGCGCTCGGCACGGAGGTGCAAACCACGCCGTGGTGCGTGCTAAACCCACGCATAACGTTAGCGCACAGAGCAGGCGAACTGTACGCCGATTGGCTGCCCAACACTTGCCCGCAACAGTACTCATTCGGCTACTCCTCGCCGCCGCCTCTGTGCGGAACCCGTGTGTTCCATTCGGTTACAACTCAGTTACTTTTGCAAGGAAGTCTACTCTCCGCCTCCGCGCCCGTCAATCGCGCTGTACAACGCATACAACGCACCGAAACGGGACCCGTTCGCAGGCAGTTTCCCTTACCTGATAACCTCGGCGTCGCGCTAGAATTCCGCGGCACCACTATCGGCGACGGGAGGCAAGTTCGGCATGAATCGCAACCGGAATTCGGAGCAGGGCATCGAACTCGAGAAGAATTCTACCGGCGGGGGACCCGGCGTTAACGATGAATTGAACTGGAGCCGCCGTGAGTTTTTGTCGAACTCCACGGGCCTCGCCATGGCTGGCGCGATTGGCGGCCTGGCGGGAAGCCGCCCTTTGTCCGCGCATGCCGCAGCAGGTGCGAGCGCGACGAGCTCACCTATGTTTACGTCGGCGCCGGGCAAACCGCGACGCATCATCATTGATACGGATCCCGGCATTGATGACGCGATGGCCATCTTCCTCGCGCTGCGCTCGCCGGAACTGAAAGTCGAGGCCATCACTCCCGTCGCCGGCAACGTTCCACTGGAATTAACCCTGCCCAACGCGCTGCGCCTGGTGGAAATTGCCGGTCGTACGGATGTCCCGGTAGCGGCGGGCGCCAGCCATCCGCTCCTGCGGCGCCTGGCGACGGCGGGGCACGTTCACGGCGTCAACGGTCTGGCGGGCGTTGATTTTCCCGAGCCAAAGATTAAGCCGGTGCGCGAGACCGCGCCGGAAATCATCCGCCGCATCGTGCGCGAAAGTCCGGGAGAGATCACCGTCGTCGCGGTCGGTCCTTTGACCAACATCGCGCTGGCCCTGCGCGCCGATCCGGAACTCGCCAGTATGATTCCCGTGATCGCCATCATGGGGGGGTCGCTATCGGGTGGCAACATGACCCCCGCGGCCGAATTTAACCTGTACGTCGATCCCGAAGCCGCCCGCATCGTCTTCGACGCGAATATTCCCCTCACCATGGTCGGCCTGGACGTGACCCGCAAGTGCCTGGTGAGCGAGCAGCACATCAAGCGGCTGGAAGCCGCGAACAACCCGGTAAGTCAGGCGGCGGGAAAAATCCTGCGCGCCACCTACGAACGCATGCGCCATGGCGGGGAAGTCACGGACATCGCCCTGCACGATGCGCTAGCCGTCGCTTCGCTGATTGACCATGACGTGATCACGCGCAAGAACTACTACGTCGAAGTGGAAACGCTCGGTGAGTGGACCGCAGGTCAAACGCTCGGCTACGACGGCCACGCTCCCGTCCGCAAATCGCCGCAAATGGAAACCAGCGCACCCGAACCGCCGCCCACCGAGCCGCCCTACAAGCCCAACGCGCAAGTCGCAGTCGGCGTTGATCCCGCTCGCTTCTTCGATCTGTTGATTCAGCGCCTCACGGGAAGCGAAACGTAAATCGCGCGACGGCCATCGCGACCGGAGCGGCGCTGCAAAAAGCGGGACGGCATGTTAAAGGAGTGGCAACAGGTCGCCATGTCCGCGGAACAACGGTCGACTAGATGGCCTGCAGTGGTTGTTCGACATCTTGGCCCAGCGCGTCGCGCATTTTTTTCAATAGCGAATCGCGCGAGAAAGGCTTTTGCAGATGGGCGGAATCCGCGACGAAGCCTTCATCGGAGTTGTGCTCCAGGTAGCCGGACATATACACAATTTTTATGCGCGGATGCGCGCGTTTCAACCGCTGCGCCAGCTCCGTGCCGCGCATGCGCGGCATGATCACATCGGTCACCAACACATCAATCGTTGCGGTTTCCTGCTCCGCTTTCTCCAGCGCGTCCAAACCGTCTTTTCCCGCGATTACTTGATATCCGCTCGAGCGTAGGAATTCGCACGCCAGCTCGCGAACTGCTTCTTCGTCTTCCACCAGTAGCACGGTGCCCACGCCGCGCGAATATTTGGCCGCTGGCTCGTCCTCGCAGGGAAGCAGCGGTGCGGCAGCGCACTGCGGCAGGAAAATCTCAAAGCGCGTGCCTTGGCCCGGCGCGGAATCCACCCAAATGTAACCGCCGCTTTGCTTCACCACGCCATACACGGTCGCCAGGCCCAGCCCCGTGCCTTTACCCAGTTCCTTGGTCGTGAAAAATGGTTCGAACACTTTCGCTTTGGTCAATTCGTCCATGCCGCAGCCGGTGTCGGCGACGGTCAGCAGCACATAATGGCCGGCGACCGTGGGTGGGTGACTGCGCGCGTACGCCGCATCGAGCAGCACATTTTGTGTGGTAATGGTCAGCCTGCCGCCCTTGGGCATGGCGTCGTGCGCGTTCACCGCCAGATTCACCAGCACCTGTTCAATCTGCGACGGATCCGCTTTCACGCGCGCCAGCGATTCGCCCGGGTGGAAGGTGTATTCGATTTCTTCACCGATCAGCATGGGCACCATTTTGCCCACGTCCAAAATCAGCGAGTTCAGATCCAGCACGCGCGGTTGCAGCACTTGCATGCGGCTAAAAGCCAGCAGTTGCCGGGTCAGCGCCGTCGCGCGGTCCGCGGCTTTGCGCACTTGCGCGATACTGGATTGCGCCGGATTCAACGTTCCCAATTTCATGTCCAGCAGATCGCTGTGGCCCTTTATCACCGTGAGCAGATTATTGAAATCGTGCGCCACGCCGCCTGCCAGCCTGCCTACCGCTTCCATTTTTTGCGCCTGCCGCAGCTGGTTTTCCAGCGATGCGCGGTCCTCGTCGTTTTTCTGCAGCGTGCCGCGCATGCGCTCGAACGCGGCAGTCACTTCCGAAACCTCGTCCCCGGTGTCCGGACCAAGCGGATACTTATAGTCCCCGCGTTCCAGCGCGCGCACGCCGTGCACCAGCAGCTCCAGCGGCTTCGTGAACGTCCGCGACAACAGGAACACCAACGCCCCACCGGCGAATACCGCCAGGGACCCCAGTGTCAGCAGTGTGTGGTTCAGCCGCGTGAGGAACGCCATCGCGTCGTCGTAAGGTTTAAGCACCGTCAGCGTAAGCGGCGGGGAAGACCCGGGCGTTAAATTCACCGAGCTGACCAGGTAACTCCTGTCTCCCAGCTCAATTCTGTCTCTGCTGGCGGCGGATTTCAGACTGTTTGCCGCCATGGCGTCGTCCATCGTCGAGAGCGAGCTGACCACCGCTTCGTCGCCGTAGCGAAACGCCACCTGGCACAGAGCGATGCGGGCCACGTCGGCGGCCACGCGCGAATCAATCTCGCGCCCGACGACCACCGTGCCCAAATACATTTGCGACGACGCCCCGCCCAGTTGGATCGGGCGCACCGCAACTTGATACAAATGTCCGTCGCTAAACCACCATGCACCGGATCCGTTCGAGCCAGCCGAATGGGCCAGCGCTGTTTCGGCGGCCTCTCGCGAAAATCCGGGTACCAACGTGTGCAGCGCGACGATTCTCCCTGTCCAATTGGCGAGTGCGAAAAGTTCGGTGTCGCCCGAACGCCACATTTGCTCGGACGCGTCCTGGATGCTGGATACCTGGTCGTCCGCCATCATTGCCTTCAACTCCGGCAGAGTGGCGAGCAATTCGGCGCTACGCTCGAGCTGAATCTGGCGTTCCGCGCGCAAATTCTGAAACGTCAACACGGAATTGCGCGCGTCCTGCTCCACCGCCGCGCGCACCTGTTCTTCGGCGGCATGGCGCACCACTGCCAAAGTGGCAAACGTGAGTGCTGCGATCAGCAAGGTTAGCGAGAGAAGAAATTTTGTCCGCAGGCGCGCCTTGGCCAGCCCCAGTTTGGAGTGTGCCAGCGAGCGAAGATAAGCCGAAGAGATGTTATGGCCCATAGTCCTGCCTGCACCGGGAGTGAGTGGCGCTCTTGGAGAATAGCGAGCAGGGCGGTGCCGGGGGAATGGGCCATTGGTACCGAAGTTTTCAGATGTGCTCTTCTAAGGGTTTCGTACTAAGGCCCAGCGAATGCCAGCCAGCCGCTGCGGCGGACGGCGGAACGCCTCTTTTGCCTCCCGCGCGCTGTCGCGAACGCGGAAGATTAAAGACAGTTCCACCGCCCGCCGGGAGCCATTCAGCGGAGGTGTTAGGCAACCGCTACATCGCGCCTTCGTCCGCCGATGGGCCGTAAATCGCCGGGACTGCAATGCTGTTCAACCGCAGATACACCCCCAATTGCGCGCGATGATGGATGCCATGGTTCATCACCCAAGTGCGCAGGCAGGCCAGGCGCGGCATGGCGATGATCGTCGCGCCGTTGCTCTGCAACGACCAGGTCTTGTGCATCTCCGCGTCGCTGGCCTTTGCCAGCAACTCGCGCGCCGCCGCTACGTTCTTGTCGAACTTCGCCAGCAATTCCTGCGTGGTTTTGGGCGGTGGAGGCGGCGTGGGCGCAACTCCGTTAGGAGCCATGTCCAGCGACTCTTGCTGCAGCGTGTACACCGCCCACTCCGGGACGTCCGCCAGGTGGTTCGCGAGCCAGCCCATCGTTCCGGACCTCTCGTGCGGCTTCCAGGAAAACTTGGCCGTAGGCACGCGCTCCAGCGTCTTGCGCGTATTGGCCATTTCGGCGTCAAACTCGGGGAGCAGCGCTTCGTTCAATGCCATAAATCCTCCAAAGTGGTTGGGGTCACAACGCCGGAGAGTGTAGGCGAAGAAAAAGCGAAAGTCAAGAAGCGCATCAAAGTCCGTCACGGCCGCCGCGGCGGTGAGGAAGGGAAGCCTTGTCGCATCCCAGGTCGGCGGTGCGAGATTTCCAGAAGCTTGCTCCCGCTTCGTGGCATCCTACGGTTAAACGGTTTGCGGATAAAATACCGCGGCTGTCATCCCGGGCGCTCCAACCGCCCTCGGAATGACAATTGGAGCGTTTTTCCTCAAACTATATAATCGGATCAGAATTAAGGGAGGTTTCGCTTGCCTATCATTCGCGCCTGCAACCATTGCGGAAAGCAGAACCGCATTCCAGCCAAATTTCTGGCCAGCACGGGCCGTTGCGGCGTCTGCAAATCTCCGTTGCCGCCCATCGCCGAACCTCTTGCGGTGGACGATCAATTATTCGATGAAATCGTGCAGCACGCCTCCGTGCCGGTACTCGTGGATTTTTGGGCGGGATGGTGCAGGCCGTGCGTCGCCGCCGCGCCCGAAGTCGCCCGCACTGCGGCGGACATGGCGGGCGATGCGATCGTCTTGAAAGTGGATACCGAGAAATACCCGCAAGTCGCAGGCCGCTTCCGGGTCAGCAGCATCCCCAACTTCGTGGTTCTCTCCGCTGGACGCACGGTAATGCAGCAAGCTGGTTTGGTGGACCACCACGAAATGGAGCGCTGGCTCAAATCCGCGGCCGGCGTTTCGGCATAACGAGCAGTTTCTGAAGAATGTGGGAAGAGCTAACCGCGTTTCATTGGCATAATCACGCCATCTTTCTTGATCCCTATGCGAATCCGACGCGGCGGGCCTTTTGCCGGCAAGGTCGCTTCGACCGAGATTTCCTGCCCACGCTGCATTTGTGGAAATTCGGCGCGATCGGAGATGAAAAGCAGCACAGGCTCGTTCCCGAATGCGACGATGCCACTCGCCGGCGCCGAACCCCTCCTTCTCGAGTTGTGTACGTGGATTCACCGCGTGACTTTGAGCCCCCGGCCCTTGGTCGCCAGTTGAGACACCGCCAGGATCTAGCAATCGGCTGCAATCATTCGCCCCTGCAGGGTATTCTCACAGGTAGTTTGTAAAGGAGGACGCAATGAAATTTGCAACCCGGGTGAAGTTATTTCTAGCAGCGCCATTACTTTTGGCGGGGCTC
>Ga0209624_10002174_pt1 | contig 14707 bp, 22 predicted proteins | sample JacPinW_OM2H0_O1_FD_188565 | JGI IMG/M metagenome (GOLD analysis project Ga0209624, IMG submission 188565) | Forest soil microbial communities from Algoma, Ontario, Canada - Jack Pine, Ontario site 1_JW_OM2H0_O1 (SPAdes) (version 2) | ecosystem: Environmental > Terrestrial > Soil > Boreal...
GAAGGAACTGATGAGGCACAGCACGATCAGCATGACAATGGATGGATACGGTCGTGGAGTTCCAGAAATGAATCGGGCTGCGAATGCTCGTGTGGTGGAAGGGCTGTTGCAGTGAAATCCGCTAACGAACTGTTAACGGACTGTGGTGGCTTGTAACTGATTGAAAAATTGGTGCGGAAGGGGGGATTTGAACTACTCCATCACATTGATAACACGCAACTTATTCATTTTGCATCCGGCCTCAAGCCCCCAAATGCCCCACAATCCCGCTTCGATTGTACGTTCATTGTACGATGCCCATGAGGCAGAACACAAACCCGACGGATCGGATTGAATGCCAGATCTGGCCGACGACAATTTTGTAGTAGCAGCAGCAAACGACTTCCGACAATCTGTTTGTCCCGATCAAGTTTTTCATACGGGAGCCGTCTCCTTTTCGCAGAGGCCGAAGTATTGTCGTTAATGTTGAGCGTCGCCTGTTGCGTATGCTAATGCTGCATCTGGCGCACGGCCCATTACTGATCTTCCAAGGCTCCATCGTTGTTCATCAAATCTCTACTCCGGCTGCGCCCTTCAGGACGTTGCCAGGACGCTTGGACTGGGTACGTAAATCTCCCGTCGCCTGCTGGTCCCCCGTCATGTGAGTTCGTAGAGTCAACGAGAACATCCTTCACTCCTGCTCCAAAAGAGCGTTTACGTGGAAAAACGAAGTGACGAGCGTAAGCGTCTTCAATATTGTGGTCGCCTGTCTTTGAAAACCGCAAGAGGGGGCGAGAGCCCTTGCTCCATCGTTTGTACTCGGTGAGCGAGGGCTTGAGATCCAGATCGTGCGCGTGCATCCGCAAAATACGCAAGATTCGGCTGGCCTTGGCCAAATTGCAGTGCATGACCTTCTCGAGATGCGCAATCCGGCCGCGCCTCCAGTTTTCCACCGATTCCGGGGAAAGCAGATCCATACGAATAAAGAGTTCCAACGGAGCAACGAATCCCTTTTCCCGAAGAAGACCCTCAACCGCTTTCACAATCCGAGCGTAGTATGGATCCTGCCGGTACTTGGCCACGGTTATTTTCTTCAATAGAATGTCCTCGCTATCCCGGAGTGTCTTTCCCATCCACCTAGCACACCGCGTGTTTCCAGCTCAAAAGACCGATCCGGTCGATGCTTGCTTGCTCCGCGAATCTGCTCTTCTCGACTGCAAGAAATCGGATTCATTCACAGGGAGGTGAATCGGTGTATCGCGCAAAAGATCTGCCTCGGTCACAGTGACGGGAAGACGTTCGAATGCGGTAAATTCCTGAAGCAGAGCCTCCAGCACGGATACATCGACGGCTTGGGGCGAGGTGTAGGTAAAGCACTGGTGCATGACACTCCGAGGAGGCAACTGCTTCAAGCGAACATCATATATGAGCACACCATACCGCTTTCAAACTTATTCGCGGACGGGGATGGTCGGGCATCATTTCAGAAATGGAGCAGCTTCCGTACGGTGAAACGGGAGCGGTGCGGATCAACGCCCGGCGAGTTCTGCAGATGGAATGAGTGATCCAGTGCGGGCTCAAAGGTCGCGGCTGGCAAAAGAGACTCGCGACATTTCCATCCGATGACATTCTGGCGGTGCACAGCCGTATCCGCGTAGCTGTCCTATAGAACGAGCACGTCGTTGCCACGCGACTTCAGAGCGCGGTCAAACGTGATCAACTTTAAGCCTGCCACCGCCGTGAAAGCCAACATGTATGCGTCTGCCCAGACCTTTGGAGAGCGACTTGGCATTCGAGAGCGCGCACGGAACTCCGTCTCGATATCCTCCGGTTCTGGCACGAAAACAACTCGATCATCAGCCCAGATCCGGTCCCACAGGCTCCAGGCTTCCGCCATAGATTTTGTGTCCACTCCCATGATCTGTTCGGTTGTGAGAAGCCTAAGAACAGTGACTTGCGTGAACCGCCCGAAAAGGAATTGCTCCTGTCCGGCCTGCTCAAACCAGGATCGGGCTCTCTCGGAATGTATATGCCGGCTCCAGAGAAGCGCCAGCCAGACATTGGCATCAAGGAAATTCAACGTGTTCATAGATCTGCTCATTCGTCAGGTCTACCGGTGGTCCTTTGGAAACAATCAGAGGAAATTCGATCCGCTTTGGCCTCGGCCGCCGTGCCTGCAAGACCACACGTCTCACCCCGAGAAGAACCAGATCACGAATCGAAGAACCAGTTCCCGCCGCCTGTTCCTTTAATTTCCGGTAAAGGGGCGCCGGAATGTCCACCGTCGTCCGAATCGATTCTTGCTTCATAAACATTATTATTTCATATGTGCCATAAATATGGAAGATGCCGTTTTTGCCTAAGGAAGTGGCAAACTGGCGAGTCTTCCCTTAATCCTAAACCGAGCAAGGGTTCACTACCAACTCATCGCCATCCCTGTTGAGCACGGCACAACAAGGTTCCGGGCTTTCTGCGCCGACGAATCTGGCTCGATTTGGTACGACAAAGCAGGGTCCGCCACAAGTTGCTTAACCTCCCGACTTCCTCTCCAGTGATGTGAATCGTGGTTGTCGTTAAAGTGCGCCGTGGAAATGCGCTGGACTCCAGCGGGTGCGGTTCCCGCCCAGCACTGGTTCACTCCACCGCTCCCTACTGCGTTCAGCGACCGGCGGGCAAAACGTGCTAATTTGAGCAGTTGCTTTTTCATTATCAAGTCTGGGAGGGGAGATTTCCCTCTCGTGAGCTATCAGTGAATTTCAGGGGCGCAGTCAGCCCAATGTCTCCCACGATCATCAAGAACGGAAATGGCATCCGGCAACAGTTGGCACAACTCCTCACAGCGGTTAAATGATCGTAGACAAGCCTGATTGATGTGACGCGCCTGCAATTCTCGGGGTTCGCTATCCGGTGTTGCAGCGATTCTGATGCCTTTCCCTCCCGGAAGACTTGTGATGCTGTAGTCGCCAATGTATGTGCGCGACCGATCTGCCACCGTGCTGGATTCTTCAATGAATCGCTGCGGCATGTTGTCGTTAAGCTCCCACGCCGCTCCGAGCGACTCGCGCCCGGCTACAACAAAAGCGAGCAGATGGAGACTGTGAATCTGACCGTCAGGGATTGAAGCATCAACCGTTTATGTACCAAGGCTGAATACCCAAGCGCCTAAGCCGCCAAATGACTGGCAGGTAGTATTCAGAGGGTATGTGAGGCACAACTATCTTCCAGTACCACGCTCCCACCGCAAGGATTCCACAGCTATACCCTTTCCAACTGGCTCAACGTGCACTGCGGTACCGCTCTTTCAAGGCTGGAAGCCGGATCGCCGATTCGGATCGCTTCCAAAGCGTCCAGCATCTTGGAGGCTCGCCTCGGTGAGACTTCCTGAGCAATGAGGATTGAGATGTACGACATAACGAGAATTGCAAACAATAAAGCGACGGAAAATATCAGCACCCGTAGCCATCGCCTTCGCAACCTCATTGCCCGATCATACCCTTTGCGGGATGGCTCCTCGTTGACTATTGTTAAATCCCGATTGTCCTCAATGACCGGCGGGTCAAAACGCGCCGTCGGCTGATAGCTGATAGCAACATTTATCCGCTAATACTTCGGAGCAAAGAAGCTTGGCTCGTGGTATTCGCCCTCGTCCTCGTGGCAGGCGACGAGCAGCGCCGTAACGTGGCCAACAAAATCCGTTCCCTGAACCATGAAAAGCTTTATCCCGTCGTCCGGTGATAAGGATTTTCGTAAACTGCATACCTTCTGAACATCACTATCAGATGCTTCTGTGATCGAAAGTCCATGCGAGGTTGTCGGCAAGTGGAATTCGCTCACTCCCTTGAAAAAGACATCGATGCGGGTCCTAAACTCAGGACACTTTGTACTTCGGAAGAGCAATTCGCTATGGCTTACCGTGTACCTCCAGAGCTGAAAAAAGCGGCCAGAATTGATGATCTCAGTGGACATGTTTTCTTCTCGCTCAACCTGATTTGCCAACTGTCTTTATCCTGTGCGAATGCGCCAAAGCGTGGGAACAACATGGCCTTGCCCTACATATTACCTGTTGATTGGCGGAAAAGTGCGCCGTGAAAAGCCGCTGGAATTTAGCCAATGAAAACTCCCGCCCGGAAACTTGGTTCGCTCCACCCGGCAGTCGCCAAACGACTGGGGCGTCTGCGGCAATCCTCGGAGTCATCGAGGATGGTCTGCTCGCAGTCGAGCATCAAGGTTGCCGGATTCCTGCGCCAAAGCCATCGGCGTAGTCACGGCTTCGCGTTTGTACCACGTTATAATTAGTCTCGGTGACGGTGATGAACGACACGGATAATCCCTGCAAATGCGGCCATCCATTCGCCTCGCACATAAGAGACATTATCGAAAATGATGAAATGAAAACGGAATATCCGGTGCCGCCACGAGGGGCAGACATATTTTCAGGCGGCGAAGTCGGCAAGTCGGCTTGCACCGACTGCTCCTGTCGCCAGTGGATGCCAGCCGACCATTAATTGGCGGACTGCAACCTTGGGCTGCCTTTTGTCATGCCTGCGTCGTTTATTGCTGCCCCCTACAGGGAACAAGACGTTTCTCATTTGCACAACCCGCCATAACGGGATGCAGCAGAATACTCGCCCAGCGCCAGTGGTTCGCAAGGGGTCGAATTTCGATTCGCCTTTTGGCGGCCTTTCGCCCCCTGTTTTGGAGGGTTGGGTCGCTGGCCTGCATCTATACCTTATGAGGCGAGAACAGGACATTCGATTGCAGTTACCCTGAGACTGTAGCGCGGAAGACACTTAACAAGCGGAAAACAAAAGAAAATAGAACGAATTTCTCATTACCGCTATTGATGGCAGCGGTGTGGTGGCAAAGCTACTGCGGCACTCCAGCAATGGCGCAGTCGGATTTCTCGATTGCCTTCCACCGCTGGTAATTATCCTCGTCTTTTGCCTGTATATAGGCCGCGGAAACCAGCCCGGCGTGCACACATGCATCCATAGACGTTCCGCTGCGCTTCGCAATCTGGTACTGCTTAACAGCGTCTTCCGCAACCTATTGTTCAATGCGGTGCATGTCCGTCGACGCTTGGTGTTCAAGACCGGCTCCGAAGAAAAACCAACCGGCTACTGCTGCCAGAATGATGCCGATGACGCCACGTGCTGCATTCACGGACTGACTCTCAGCCATACGAAAAGGCCTCCTTGTGCTCTGGGTCGAACAGCCCTCTTCCGTTAGCCGCTCGATTTTAGCTTACGCTCCGATCCGCAGCTCGGGAGTGAGACCGATCACTGCTGTTTATACAAAACCTCCGGTCGTAGTGAACTCTCGCGTGGATCACGGAAGATGTTGCGAGATGTGCGGAAATTCATCTTTTTCGGAAAAACTCCGGCAAGTGAGTTTCGTAGGTGAAGCGCTCAAGAGGCGGTGATGCGAGTCATATCTGCATGTGACGGGCCGAACCCGCATGTCGCGATGGACTCAAATCTCGGACAGCAAGTTAGAAAACGAAAGCGCCCCAGACGAAATGATCACGGGACGCTATCGGAACAGCGATCAAAAGTTGCTCACGAGCACCCTACGTTCTGGCCTGCACTGTTGATATGGCTCTGACGTGAATGTGGCTGCACTGCTGGGCTACTCGCACGCAGATCACGATTCGCACCCGTTCCGCACATCACTGAATCTGGTGACGGGAGCGAGGATTCAATTCGCAACTAAACGGACCGAGATCGTGGATACTATGACGTGGAGTGCTCTGATGCCCCGAACTGCGAAGAAAATCGCCCTAGTCGTTTCCGCCTTCGTACTGATTGTGTTCGCTATTTTCCTGTTCAACCAGACGATGCAGATCGTCCAGTCGGCACGAGGGGTAAATGTCGTTTTCGGCAATGGAGTGATGTGGGCTCTCATTTTCACCTACTGCATCCTGCTGACGACTCCGCTGGTGCTTTGGTTCCGGCTGCCCAAGCGGATGCTGCCGCCAGAAACGACCGAGGGTGCTACGTATGACCGATTTCTCGCCGATTTCAAGAAACGGATGTCACGCCATCCCCGCCTCCATGGACACGCGCTGAATTCGTCTGCGGACATCGAAATCGCCCTTCAGAAACTCGACAAGCACGCTGATGGTGTAGTCACGTCCACCGCGTCAACGGTATTTCTCAGCACAGCCGTTTTGCAGAGTGGTCGATTGGATGTTCTGGTCGTATTTGCCGCTCAAACACGGCTCATCTGGCAGGTTGCCCACGTGTACTACCAAAGACCGTCGCTTCGGGATTTCGTGCAGCTATATGCAAACGTGGCATCAACCGCCCTCATCGCTGCTGGCATCGAGGACATCGATGTCGATGTGCTGGTTGGAACGATTTTTGGTTCGACCGTTGCTGCGATTCCGGGCATGCATCTTCTCGCCAGTTCCATCCTGTCCGGTTCCGCGAATGCCTTCCTGACGCTCAGGGTCGGAATGATTACCAAGGAATACTGTCGCTGTACGGTGCGGGTGGAGAAGGCCGGTCTGCGTAGAGCCGCCACTGCGAAAGCTGCGAAGCTGCTGGGCTCGATTGTTCGGGAGGGAACGGTGAAGTTATCGAAGGCTACGGTGAAAGCTTCGACCATGAAACTGAGCCAAGCGTTCCGAGTCGTAACCGGGCGGCGTGCAAAGTTGGAAGCCCCGTAGGACTCGTCTCAGAACGTATAGGGGCTGACCAGCAGCGATCCCAGCGAAACAGGGGGCGAAAGGCCGCAGAAAATGGACTCAAAATCTGACCCCTTGCAAACCAGCGGGGCGAGAGCGACGGAAATCCACAAAATCTGGGATTTTGGTGTTGCGGCGCACATCGGTACCCCCCTCGTTGACTCTGCCCCGTCCCAACCCTAACATTGCACCCTGAGTCCTGTGCCCACCCATGATCGGCCAAACCATCTCGCACTACCGCGTCGTCGAGAAGCTCGGCGGCGGTGGAATGGGTGTGGTCTACAAGGCGGAAGATATCGAGCTTGGTCGGTTCGTCGCTTTGAAGTTCCTGTCTGAAGACCTAGCCCAAGACCAACAGGCTCTCGAACGTTTTCGACGCGAGGCGCGTGCGGCATCCGCGTTGAACCACCCCAACATTTGTACCATCTATGAAATTGGAAGGCACGGCGATCAGACCTTCATCGCGATGGAATTTCTCGACGGGGCGACCCTGAAGCATCTGATCGGCAATCGAGCGATGGATTCTGAGCGTGTTCTGGACATTGGGATCGAGGTCGCCGACGCGCTCGATGCCGCCCATACTGAAGGCATCATTCACCGCGACATCAAGCCCGCCAATATTTTTGTAACCAAGCGCGGGCACGCGAAAGTTATGGATTTCGGCTTGGCGAAAGTTGTTAGCCCTAAGCAGCAGGCAGTGGGTATAGAAGCAACCGCCTCCATCAATGAAGAGCACTTGACCAGTCCCGGCAGCACGGTTGGAACGGTTGCTTACATGTCCCCAGAACAGGTCTTGGCTAAGGAACTGGATGCTCGCACCGACCTGTTTTCCTTCGGCGTCGTGCTGTATGAGACCGCGACGGGCACCCTTCCGTTCCGTGGCGACAGTTCGGGGGCGATTTTCGACTCGATTCTCCACAAAGTGCCTGCGTCTCCGCTGCGGCTGAATCCTGACCTTCCCGCTAAGTTCGAAGACATCGTCAATAAGGCGCTGGAAAAGGATCGCGAGGTTCGCTACCAGTCCGCGAGAGAGCTACGAGCCGACCTGAAACGTCTGAAGCGGGACACTGAGTCACAACGAGTTCCGGTGATCGCACCCGAAAAAAGAGGCGCTTCAGGGATAAGCCGATCTCGCTGGGTATTGATCTCGCTGGCGTCTGCATTAGTGGTCGTGGGTTTGATCGTGGTTGGCGTGCGCAGCCGGGAGTCTGGCGGTCATTTTCCCAAAACCACAGCGAGCCTTTCGCCCTCACCAGCGCCTCAAACCATTGCGGTGCTCCCGTTTCATGACATCTCGGCAACCACAAGCGACAGTTGGGCGATAGGCATAACCGACGCAATCATCAGCCGCCTGACTTCGTTGCAAAACCTAGCGGTGCGACCGACAACGTCCGTGCTGAAGTACGCGAAGGAAGCGCCGGAACCTGTAGAAGTCGCGAAGACATTGGGCGTGGGGAGCGTGCTGGAGGGGACATATCAACGCGCTGCGGGCACAATCCGGGTTACTGTTCAATTGATCGACGGTAACACCGGAAACACGAAATGGTCGCAGCGATACGATCTGAAAAGCGCAGACATTTTGAGTTTTGAAGATCAGGTCGCAGCCAAGGTGGTGGAAGGGCTTCGAGTCGAAATATCTCCAACGGAGAGGAAGTCAATTGAGCAGCCCGCAACCGCGAATATTGACGCCTACAACGACTATCTGCAAGCGCGTTTCTATGAGAATGAATATTTCGTACACTCCCGGCTTGACAGCATCGAGCATGGAAAGCGCCTGCTTTCGCACGCAATTTCTCTGGACACGAATTTCGCTGATGCTTATGCTCTGCTTGCCGAGTTCTACGCTTATCAGGCAGCGAACTTCTTGGCGGACGGCGCAGCAAACATCAAGCGGGCGGAGGATGCAGCCCACAACGCTCTCAGGATCAACCCTCAGTCGGCGGAAGGATTGACCGCATTGGCCTTTGCTTATGGCGAGGGCGGGCAAGTGGGTGAGGCGATCCGCACGGCAAGGCAAGCGGTCGCGGCGGCACCGAATAGCGCGGTTGCTTGGCAGGTGCTGGGATATTCGTGTTACTACGCAGGTCTTAACGAACTCGCCGAGCCAGCGTGGAGCCGGGTGGTCACACTGAATCCCACTCCTCAGCCGCACTGGATGCACGCTCGCATGTTGCTGTACAGCGGCAAGGCACAGGATGCGGAAGGAGAAATGCGCTCGGTGGTCGAGGCGAATCCCGATCAATTCAAAGCCTTGGCGTACTTGGGAATGGTGCTCTATTACGAAGGCAAACTCGATGAAGCCGAGTCCAAGTTGGATCGGGCGGTTGTGCTCGGTCACGATTCTGAGGACGATACGCCGCGTCTACTGGCAGCATTTCTGTATGCGTCACGCGGACAAAAGGCGAAGATTGATTTCCGCGTGCTCCAATACCGACCTGAACAGATCATCGACGGTGACGGTGCTTACTGGCTGGGCGGAATCCACGCACTGCTCGGCGATAGGCAAACTGCGCTCGACTGGCTCAAACGCACGGTCGCTCTCGGAGATGTGAATTACCCTTGGTTTGAACGGGACAAGAACTACGACACTCTGCGAGGCGACCCGGAATACCAAACGATAATGGCTGAAGTTCGGCAACGCTGTGAGGCATACAAGAAAGAGTTCGATGTTGCGCCTTAAAGCGGCTCGTCGATTCCTTCACTTGTCTCACGAACAACGCCGACCCCGACATCGACAGTCTGAAAGAAGCCAAAGCGGAGTACGCGAAGCTGCAATAGGTTTTCCTGCGGTTTGACAACAGCGTTCTAGAGGGCTAGTGTTGCTAGCGAGGTGGCTTCCACCTCTTTCAGGTTCCCTGAAACTAAGTCAGCCCATCTGAAGTTCTCCCCTCTTAGCGACAACAACCCATGGAGGTTGATATGTTTGCACGCAATGTAACTTTTCATCTGAAATCGAATACGCATTCCGACTATACCCGGACTCTTGAAAACGAAATTCTCCCCTTACTGCGCAAGCAGAAGGGCTTCAAAGATGAAATCACGCTGTCGAATCCCAGCAGCACGGACGCGATTTCGATCAGTCTGTGGGACAGCAAAGCCAATGCCGATACCTACAACACCAATCATTACCCGGAAGTGTTGCGCACACTTGCGAAAATGATCGATGGAACGCCGAAAGTTCAGACGTTTGAAACCGTCACCTCTACCGTCCATTCCCTTGTCGCAGCTTAGAGGATAGTCCGTCACACGGGGCGGACCCTGTAAGGGCCGCCCTTTTTAACTTTGCTTCTAGGGGTGACAGAACAATGCATCTAATGCAAAATGCGGAAACTATCAATCGACTAGTGGCACAGGGCGAAATTCTTTTGAAGAGTTTTCATGTCGAGTACAAGAAAGACCCCATAGGGCGCAAGACCGAGTTCCTGTGTGGCAAAATCGCGGGCTGGCGGGATACTTTGCACACGTTGTACCACGATTTGGCCGAAGAAATCGTTGACCGCGTTGTCGTCAAGACATGCTTATCCATTCCCGATAACCAAGGTCGAAGCGTTGGGTTCACTCGTTTGCGCTGCGAGGATTTCAGTCGGCAGAACGAGGAATCGACGGTTGCGTAATCGAGGCAATTTTGGTGCACCGTGAAAAGCCACTGGCAAAGCCATCGCCCCACCAGCAATCGGAGCGGCAGCGGAGCGAGCCAGTTTCCGGGGGGGAGTTGCACCCGCTGGAGTCCAGCGCCTTTTCACGGCGCACTGTTTCGCCGACCATCCTTTTGCGATACCATTTCTGCCCATGGAAATAGGAAGTGGGAAGCGCGTCGTGGCCGGTTTGCTTTCGGCAATCGTCCCCGGCTCGGGGCAAATTCTTAAGAAGGAAATGAAGAAGGCAATTCTCTACCTCGCGGTGCTTGCTCTCTTCCTATTCCTTACGTGGACAGCGACATTGTACGACAGGTTAGTTGGCTTAGTGGTCCTCAAGATTGGTGCCATTGGCCTCGCGCTCATTGCAAGTCTGGATGCATTTCTGACAGGCGCCGCGAGTAAACCCCGGTATTTGATTCTTGTGCCCATTTTGGCCGCCCTTTTCCTTGGCGATGCGCTGGGTGGCGGAATCATGCTGGCCAAAGGAGTTCGAGCTTTTTCTGTGCCATCAGAATCTATGCAGCCGTCTATCATGCAGGGCGACCGGATTTTCGTCGACTCATACAACAAAAACACACCACCACAACAGGGTGATATTGTGGTATATCTCTCGCCCGAAACTCCCCATCTCTTCGCCGTGAAGCGCATCATAGGGGTTCCCGGCGACCGCATCCACCTGCGGGACGGCATCGTCTACCGCAACGGCGACAGATTGGATGAACCGTATGCCCAGCACAGGGTGGGAGACTACAATCCCTACCGGGACAATTTTCCGGCCGTGCCGCCGTCGGAAATGTACGGCGTGCGAAACGAGAGGTGGCAACAGGAATTCCGTTCTCATTTAGAGGGCGGTGACATTGTGGTTCCTCCGAACAGCTACTTCGCCATGGGTGACAACCGCGACGTGAGCTATGACAGTCGCTATTGGGGCTTCGTCCCGCGACAGAACGTGATTGGACGTCCCATGTTCATCTATTGGCCGTCCGCGCGGCTGGGTCATCGTCTTGCCGGATAATTATTCCCCCCACCTGCGGGCATCGCTCGTTCGGAGAGACCAATCCGAGTCAATGCATTATGAGAGAGCGCCCCACTTCAAGGGATTGAATGTGGGTATGGTGCCGCCTCCGTTGCCGCCTCGATTGCTGCCGGGTGGTGCGAACCGATTCGGGGCGGGAGTTCGCCCCGGCTGAAGTCCAGCGGCTTTCACGGCGCACTTTTTCGCCAAGTATCCCTCGGTATGGGCGTGGTTCCTCGCTGGCAACTGGGTCACTTGTCCGCCAGTTCAAAATCCACGCCGCTGCCAATGTTCTTTAGCTGTAGTGGCAAAGAGTCACTCTTGGCGCTTCGCATCACGTCTATGACTTGCCTCGTGACATCGGCATCCCCGTAAAGCGACTTCATTCCGCCCGCAATAGTTAAGATGTAGATGCCGTCTGGTACATCATCGAAGAGAAACGCGCCAGAACTGTCGGAAATTGTATGACGCTCATCTTCAGAAAAAGCACTTTTTAGTGTTATCGCAACACCGGGGAAGACAGTCACGTTAGGATGTACGATGTCCATCAATGGGTGGCCGGTATCTCCCGGAACAAGCCCTGTCAGAGTTCCCGCTATATGGCTCGTTTGATATGACCAATCGGCCCACTGAAGTTTGAGGCGTTTCTTTGCCTTGGCATTGGGCACAGTCGCGACCTCAATCCATTCCTTTCCCACATCGAACCCTTCGTGTGAGGCAGTGAGAAAGTATCGGCCTGCCATCAGGCCACCAATGAGCACCCTGCCGTTGGCATCGGTTGTCTTGGTAAAAATGGGATCAGAAATTCCTTGGGGAAAAACTTGTACTTTGATTCCTGCGATGGGCTTTTCGCGATGTGTGACCACAACAGTAATATGGGAAGATACTTGTCGCAATTCCAGAGGCCGCATAGAGGTGCCGAATGCTGCCTGCACACAGCACAACAGCAGCAGAAATACTCGCAGCATTGCGCCGTTCATGGTCAGTAGTCTACGCCGACGGAGCCGAGGGTTCCAGTTGAGTGTTGTAAACAGTCGATTTTCCGTTTTGTCCGCTGCTGATTGGGCGCAGTGGGGAGCGGCGGCGGGGCGAAACTGTTCCGGGCGGGAGTTGCAGCGCTGAAGCCCTTTGATTTTGAGGGCGCACTTTTTCAGATACCTGCCCATCGGAGCGAACCCGATGACGTTGGTCAAAGTTCCGACCGTGAAAGCCGCTCCCAAGGAAAAGCCTCGCATCGTTCTCAGCAAAGATGAATTTCGCCTGCTGCTAGCACGATTCGTGGGGATGTATCGGGTGATGGTTTTGCTGGCGGGTTGGGTCGGTCTACGCAGAAGCGAAATTTTCGCTTTGGTATGGTCTGATTTCGACTGGCTGCGAAAGGAAGTCTTTATCCAGAGAGCCAACGTAGAAGGTTACGAGGACGATACAAAATCAGAATCCTCGAACGCCAAGCTGCCGTTGCATCCGGCAATCGTGGAAGCATTGTTGGCATGGCGTCAGCAATCGCCATTCAACGCGGACACCGATTACGTGTTCGCCAGTCCGACAATGATGGGGAAGCAACCGCTGAACTCTAATTCCGTCCAGCGAGATTATCTCCGTCCGGAATCGATCAAGGCAGGATTAAAACCACTGGGCTGGCACGCACTGCGTCACTCTTATCGCACGTGGTTGGACGAAATGGGCACAGGGCCGATGGTGCAGAAGGAACTGATGAGGCACAGCACGATCAGCATGACAATGGATGGATACGGTCGTGGAGTTCCAGAAATGAATCGGGCTGCGAATGCTCGTGTGGTGGAAGGGCTGTTGCAGTGAAATCCGCTAACGGACGGTTAACGGACTGTGGTGGCTTGTAAGTGATTGAAAAATTGGTGCGGAAGGGGGGATTTGAACCCCCACGCCTTTCGGCGCCACCCCCTCAAGATGGTGTGTCTGCCAGTTCCACCACTTCCGCACTTTGTAAGTTATTTGTAATCAATAGTTTAGCAAGTTCGCCCTGCGATGGCATTTCCAACCGCACCGGATTTTGCACCGACTTGTTGCACTCGACGCGCTCTTCCGGCCGCTGCAACTCCGCCAGTCGCGCAAACAGCTTGTGCACCACAGCCTCTCGCGGGTCTACGTGGCGCATGGTGGACTTAATGTTATCGTGTCCGGCGACGTACTGCAACGTAAACGAGTCCGTATCGACTATCATGGTCAACGGGTTAAATCTCTATTCCTTATGCTGACGACATGAAACGTCAGCAGAAGACCACGAGCAATGGACCTGGCGAATGGGTTTCCTGAGCGCCTGCTTGCGGCTCGGAAAGAGCGCAATCTCACTCAGCAGGACCTCGCGGAGATGGTGCGCTGTGCGATCACCCAGTTGAAGCGTTATGAAAGTGGCGCTTCACAACCCACTCTCGATGTCATCAAGAGATTGGCGCAGGCCCTTCACGTCACTTCGGATTACCTGCTCTTCGGCAAGAATGAACGAGGACCAGCGTTCGCAGTTTGAAGCGGTCTCTCGTTTTGATCCTGAAGCCAAGAAAGTTGTAAAGCAGGTCCTCGACATGATCTTGCAGCAAGAGGCTCGCCGCTGATCGTCATCGACTTCCTGAGCGAAACATAGTTGGAAAGGATTTTTTTCGACCTTCTTTGTCGTTACAGTGCTAATCTTCTTTATTGCCGGGCTCCTTTGTCTCCTTGCGCTTCGAGCGCGTCGACAACTTGGGAGCTTGTCGCATCCCGCCGAAGACCGGCATTCTCATCCCATCTGATAACAGAAGTTACGACGCTACTACCTACTCCGGCGTGATGCGAAAGAAAAGCCGCCCAGGTATCAGGCGGCCTATAGTAATTGTTTAGATTCCAGTCGGTCGTCCGCAGGTTAAAGGCTCCGTCTGGGCTGTTTTCCTAACTTTCCATCGATGCAGGTCCTGCCGCTTGCCACGTTTCTCGGCGCGGCTACTTGATCGTTATTCCGGACGGACTACTTGGTACGAAGACAACTGCGCCGTTGAAAGTTTGTTCATCTCCACTTTATTGCTCACCGCATCAATGGCCCTGGCCTGTTCTTTCATTTGCCCCGCCATCGCGTCGAGTCGAGTTTCTAATTCCTGAACCCGTTGATGTTCTTTCAGAAATTCGTTGAGCAGCATCGCGTTCACCGCTTCATACCGCACGGTGAAAACTTGTCCCTTCTCATCGCGAACGACCAAATCTGGATCTACCTTCTCCACCTGCTCGGCCACCAGCCCAAACTGCGGGATGCCTTGCGGGTCGAGTTCCTTCTTATAGCGGAAGGTCACGGGCTTGAGGGCCAGAATCGCATCGCTCGCATCGTCCATCGGCTTGATTGCTTCCTTGAAGCGCGCCGACGAAGTTTTTACACCCAGCTGC
>Ga0209624_10002175_pt1 | contig 14705 bp, 12 predicted proteins | sample JacPinW_OM2H0_O1_FD_188565 | JGI IMG/M metagenome (GOLD analysis project Ga0209624, IMG submission 188565) | Forest soil microbial communities from Algoma, Ontario, Canada - Jack Pine, Ontario site 1_JW_OM2H0_O1 (SPAdes) (version 2) | ecosystem: Environmental > Terrestrial > Soil > Boreal...
GGGCTAGCTGCGGCCTGCGCGCTGGCGGACTCCGGCTTTCACGTTACCCTGTTCGAACGTCGTCCTTATCTCGGTGGACGCGCTTCCTCCTACGAGCATCCCGGTACCGGCGAGGTCGTCGATAACTGCCAGCACGTCCTTTTCCGCATTTGCACCAACCTGATCGAGTTCTACCGCCGCATCGGCGTGGAAGACAAAATCCGCTGGTTCGACGAAATGACTTTCATCGAGCCCGGCGGCCGCACCAGCGTGATGCGCGCCTCTCCACTGCCTGCTCCGCTGCACACCGCGCCGTCGTTCCTCGGCTTTCCTTTCCTCTCCGCCAAAGACAAGCTGGTAATTTCGCGTGCCATCGCGGCCCTCGCCCTGACCAAGCAGAGGGACACCGGCCAATCTTTTCTGGAATGGTGCAATCAGCAGAGCCAAACCAGCAACGCGATTGAACGTTTCTGGAAGCCGATCCTGGTCAGCGCCCTGAGTGAGGATCTCGACCTCATTTCAATCTCCGCCGCGGCGCAGGTCGTACGCGAGTCGATGAAGTCGCCGTTCGCGCGCCACATGGGCGTTCCGAGCATCCCGCTGACCGACCTCTACAACCGAGCCGGAGAGTACATTCGCGCCCGCGGTGGCGAAATCCGCTTCCGCACTTCGCTAGAAACGTTCTCCCCGGACTCGTCGCAAGTGCGGATTCGCGTAGGAGAAGGGGAGCAAGCGTTCGACTATCTAGTCCTGGCGCTGCCCTTCGAAAGCCTCGACCGCGTACTCCCGCAAAGCCCGGAAGCCGCACCGCTGCGCGAACAACTCAGCCATTTCGAGTCCTCTCCCATCACCGGCATTCATGTCTGGTTCGATCGCCAGATCACCGACCTCGACCACGCCGTCCTCCTCGACCGAACGATTCAATGGATGTTCCACAAGTCGCGGCTGCTGGCAACACGAGGCGGGGCCGACCCAGAATCATTGGGCAGCTACATCGAACTCGTAGTCAGCGCCTCGAAATCCCTAATCGACAAGTCGCGCTCGGAAATTGTTGACCTTGCATTGAAAGAGGTCCGCGAATTCTTTCCGGCGGCGCGCACAGCGAATTTGGTGAAGTCAACTGTGATCAAGGAAGTTCGCGCCACCTACTCCCCACGCCCCGGCATCGATGCCTTCCGCCCGCAGCCCTCGACGGCCTGGCCCAGAGTTTTCCTCGCCGGCGACTGGACCGCGACCGGTTGGCCCGCCACCATGGAAGGCGCGGTCCGCAGCGGGTATCTGGCGGCGGAAGCGCTGACCCGTGCTGCAGGTACCAAGGACAAAATGTTTCTGTCGCCCGACTTGCCTGCCTCCGGACTGATGCGGCTGTTCGGAAAGTGACCGTTTGCTCTAGTGAATCTGAATGACCATGTCCAGAAAAAAGCCCCACTCTTCGCGAGAACAAGCGCGAAGAATGAGGCAGCCAGGATGAAGAGATTTACATCCCGCTCTGAAAAACCAGGGCTTCCTTGTCACGGCGGAAGTCGATCTCGTTGAGTGTTTTATTCGCCGAGTCGATTTGGATCGCGTCTTGCGTTACCGCACTGTCGTTCGTCTTCAAGGTTCCTGGCACCGTGGCCACCGGCTTACCACTGCGCAGGAAAGTCACTTTCACGTCGGGGCCGGTTCCTTGCCATTCCAGTTTGTAGGTCCCGGGTTCGAGTAGACTGCCCCCGACTTGCACGGCGTCAGGAATATCTACCGAGTGCTGATTCTTATCCCGTGCAAACGCGCTAAGCGGCGACAGAACAGCGAGAATTGACAAGAGTGCAACGTAGTTTGGAAGTTTCATTCTGCAAATCTCCTCAAGATTAAAGTCGAAGAAGCAGGCTAATCCCTCTTCGCATTATGAGACGGTCAGTTCAGAAACTGAAGGTCGCTTTTATATAGAGATGCTCATCTACGGCCGCTGGATGCAGTGATAGACGACCCAGCGAGCTGACGTTACGCAAAGTTTTGTAATGTTTTAATCTGACCCTGGCCCGGGTCAGGAGCTAGTGGTGAGTAACGCGCTCTTCGATCCTGGAGACAAACGTCGGCGTGTGGCTTTTCATCAACTGCTGAATACCGGGCCCAAACTCGTGCCACAGGTTCATGCCTGCGTCATTGCCCACGGTCGAACCAAAATTGTTGAGCGGGGCCGCCGGAGACCGCCTCCAATATGGCGTTGAGGCGGCGTCCTTGGCGACCACAGTGAGCGCTCGCAGCAGATATGAGGTGTTCAGCCTTGCCTTTCCCGAGTCATCCCGAGCGATAAGAGTGCGCGAAGCTGCGGACGTGGCTCGGCCCATCAAGCTGCCGCTGCTCAGAGAGTGATATCCCGATTGCTGCTTCAATGATGAGGGATACAGGTACTTGCGAAAAATAGCATCGGAGTCTTTTTGACTGGATACCGCTTTGTCAGGATCGGCGAATAAGACTTGGCGCGTGAGGCCTGCATCACGACCGGTCGAGGCTAAACTGAAAGGCGAGCGGGCTGCCTCGGTAAGCTCGTTAAGGTTCTGTTTCCGGGTTGAAACCTGCACCGAAGGAGCATCAGGAAGGGATTGACGTGCGTTCTGGCACACAGCCCCGCAGACCGCTAATAAGACGAAAGCCACAACCGCAACGGGTCCGATGCGTTTCACCATACCAGAATCCTGCCGGCACCAGGCTCCTACCGTCAGCCCGACGACTCGTCCAAAAGCCTGCCCGGAAGTTAGCACTCCGCGTGCCATACTTCTGAGCAAGAACGCTCACTTACACGACAAAAGGTTAGTTGAAGAGAAAGACGCTTTGGTTGCACCCAAACCCCGCTTCCATGGCCGGATTGCGCAGCCTCCGCGAGATAGTGCAAGTGATTGAACCAGTATGAGCAAAGTCTTTCTCTCGAAAACCTCAGTCTGTAAAGACGGGGCGATGTTACGCCAATTGAGAAGTGGCTTTAGGTGGTGCTAAACTTCACCACCTCGGTGGAAAAGATGGGCGACGCGGACAAACCAGCGAAGAACACTAACGCTGAAGCAGCTCTCGCCTCTTCGACTTCCGACCCTGACGCAACCATAGATTCTTTCGGAGCCGCCGCCCTGGCTGACGCACAACGCGCCAAGCTGGAGGTCATCGGCCCTTATCGACTCGTTAGCAAGCTCGGCCAGGGCGGCATGGGACAGGTCTGGCTGGCCGAACGCAGCGATGGCAGATTTGAACGCAAGGCCGCCGTCAAATTTCTGAATGTCGCTTTGATGGGCCAGGTCGGTGAGGACCGCTTCAAGCGCGAGGGCGCCATCCTCGGCCGGTTCTCCCATCCCAATATCGCCGAGCTACTCGACGCAGGCGTCAGTTCCTCCGGGCAGCCTTATATCGTCCTTGAATATGTCGAGGGCAACCCAATCGATCGTTATTGCGACCAGGGCGCGCTCGATGTTAAGGCTCGGATCTCTCTCTTTCTTGATGTGCTCGGCGCGGTGGCGCATGCGCACGCCAACCTGATCGTGCACCGCGATATCAAGCCCTCGAATGTGCTGGTCAACAAAGATGGCCACGTTAAGCTGCTCGATTTCGGCATCGCCAAGCTGCTTGAGGAGGAAGGCCAGGAGAACGCCGCCACTCTGCTCACGCGTGAGGGCGAATCTCCCCTAACCCCTGAGTACGCGGCCCCTGAACAGGTGACCGGCGGGCCAGTCACGACCGCTACCGACGTCTATGCGCTGGGCGTGCTGCTCTATCAGTTGTTGTGCGGACAGCACCCGGCGGGAAGCGGCGTGCGCACGCCCGCAAGCCTGTTGAAAGCAATCGTCGATACCGAGCCGCCGCGCCTCTCCGACGTAGTCACTCCCACAAGGGCGAATGCGAAGGAAAACGCCACGAATGCCGCCCAACGATCCACCACTCCGGAAAAATTAAGTCGGCAACTCCGTGGCGACCTCGAAACGATCGTGGCCACAGCGCTGAAGAAGATCCCGCAGGAACGCTACGCCTCGGTCACCGCCCTGGCCGACGATCTCCGCCGCTATCTGAAGCATGAGCCGATCAGCGCCCGCCCGGACACGTTTGCCTATCGCACCGTGAAGTTTGTCCGGCGCAATCGCGTCGTGGTTGCCCTGGCGGCGGTGACGCTGCTCGCCTTGGCTCTCGGCCTAAGCATGTCCCTGTGGCAGGCCCACATCGCGCGTCGCGAAACGCGGGTGGCTAATGCCGTTGAAGATTTTCTCGAGGGTATCTTTCGCGCGAACAGTTCCGACCAGTCCGACCCCGTCAAGGCGCGGCAAACGACCGCGCGCGAACTCCTCGACATCGGCGCCCGCAACATCGATGGAGAACTGTCTGGAGTTCCGGAAGCCAAGCTCAATGTCCTCGCAACTCTCGGCTCCATGTACACCGATCTCGGCCTTGCCGATCAGGCTGTCAGCATGCAGCGCAAGCGCGTCGACCTCTCTCGCGCACGATACGGCAACAATTCAATCGAGGTCGCGACCGCTCTCGTAGCCCTCGGATCTGCTCTGTTCGAGTCCAGTTCGCCGGGCGAGGGTGAACCGGTTCTGCTCGAAGCCAATCGCATCCTCGACAACCGGCGCGATTTCAGCTCGCAGCTCCGGGGTGACCTGCTGACCAAACTCGCGCAACACTATCAAAGCTCGGACTTGCCGCGAGCGTTGGAATATTCACAGCAAGCAGTCGGCGTCTATCGGCAATATCCGAACGATCCGGCGTTGGCCGAATCGCTCTATATCGAGGGCGTGCTGCTCAATTACTTGGGACGGTACCGTGAGACTGAGCAGCTTGTGGCTGGGGCCACCCAGGTTTCGATAAGGCTGAAGGGTGATCCGAATCCAAGTCTACCGCGCTTTTACGCTTACCTCGGCGATACCCAGCAGGAGTTGCTGGATTTTCCAGCCGCCGAGCAGAGTTTGCGCCGGGCGGCGATCGCTGCTCAAAAATTGAATGGGGACGACCACGTCGATACCATGGAAACGGAACTGCGCTTGGGCGGATTTCTGGCTGGCGCCTCCAGAACCCAGGAGGGCCTGCAGCACATCGAGCGCGCTCGCGACATCCTGCAGCGCACCCACCGCGATGACGATCCGTTTTTCGCGCCTCAGGTATTTCTCGTTTATGGTTTCGCGCTGGCCAACGCCGGCCGCCCGGAAGACGGTCTCGTTTACATCTCGAAGGCAATTGAAAACCGCCGCAAAAACCGCCCCGGCACCCGCTACCTGGGGCAAATGCTGGAACAGGAGGCGGCGGTGTTGCTTGACCTGGGGCGTTATGCGGAAGCCCAGCGGGCAGTGGATGAGGCCGGCGTCATCGCAAAGCGTGTCAATGTCCCGCCGACCTACCTGCAAGCGAAAGATCACGCAAGGCTGTTGATCGCTGCTGGACGGGCCAGTGACGCCGACGCCGCGTTAGACGCTTTCCATCCTCAAGCGCCGGAAGCGGGCACGCTCTCGCTCGACACAATCAGGCTGCTGACCGCGCGAGCAGAAGTAGCACTGGCACGCCACGACGGCGATTCGGCGCAACGCCTGGCCGCACAGGTCGACCGCGACTTGTCGGGCAGCACGGCGCGCATTTATTTGAAAGCTCTCGATGCCTCGGCCGCGCTGGCCCAGGGACGAGCCAACCTGCTGCTCGGTCACCCCTCCGACGCCTTGCCTCCGCTCCAGCGCGCAGTCGATCTGCGCGAGACCTTTCTGGAGCCGGCCAGTCCGTCGTTGGCCGATGCGCGAGTGGCCCTCGCTTCCTGCCACCTCGATCTCGGCCACGCGCGCCAGGCTAAGTCACTGTTGATTGAGGCCAAAAAGGCATTTGCTTCGCACCGGGAACTCGGCCGACAGTACACTCAGCCGCTCCATGAACTGGACCAACGATTCCGCCAGAACCCTCAGCCTTAACGCCATTGCAAATCATCAGCAATAACCGAATTCAGCCTCCCCGGCATGGGTCAGCCAGGTGCCCCCAAAACCCGCTTCCATGGCTGGTTTGCGGCCCGACAAGGTAACCGAGCTGTAGAGTCCCCCCGCTCACCCTCGCGAAATAGGGCAAATTGTTGAAAGTGTGAGCAAAGTGTTTCATTCGGAACTGGGGATCATTCGTGCAGGCCCCGCTTCCCGAGCAAGTTCCAGGCTTCGCGATATTTCTCAAACCGCTCCTCACCATCCTTCCTACAGCCAAACGGATAGAGATTGATAGTCAGCCTCCCTCCCAGCGCGCGCACCGGAATCAGATACCAGATCCGCCGCCCCCGCATCCGCCGGCCCTGCACCACCACCGCCAGAAAGTCGATCTGCTTCGAAGTGTAAGGCATGTGTTTGCGCGTAGTCCTCCAGCAGGCCCGCACCGCGAACCCCCGATGATGCGACGCCCCGCTCGCTTTCACCTGCACCCGCCACAACCGCCGCGGCGCATCCAGAATCACGTCATAGCGCTCGTTGTTGCCGAACGGCTTGGCCACCCCAAACCTCCGCCGTGCCGCATCCAGCATGAACTGCATCTCCGCCATTTCTCCGATATGCTTGCTGTTGTTCCGCCCAGTAGCTCTCCCCGAACCCGCACTTCGCCCACCCTTCCGACCCTTCCCCATATTCGCCCGCCTCAAGACGCCACAAGCACAGCGGAGCAATAAGGAAATGCAAACACCGCCGTGGAAGAGCGGCGCTTCAGCGCCGCGTAAAGGATTCGGCTCCAGCAGGGCTTTAGCCCTCGTCCGCCTCATCCCGGACCCCATAGACCGCTACCACCGCCGCCGCCAACAAAAATGGCGCAAGCCCATAGGCCTGCGCCATCTGTTTTTGCCCTCTATTATTAGGATATCAAGTTGAAGGGGGTAATTGTGTCATCTCCCCCGAGTTTATATTTCCATCCGAATGAATGCCTTACGCAGAAATCCTCAACTTCGGGGTCTTGACAGGTTTTCGGGCGAAGGACGAAACAGCCAACTTCTACCGAGCGTCATCCTGAACGCTGACCGGTTACGATGGCCGACCCCGGTCAATGAGTGAAATGGCGATTTAACGTCAACCAGCCGCGAAGCAGCAATGAATTTGCCTAAGTTCCGTGTCGTCCGACTCAGGGAGTTGTCGGGTTGTGTGTCTACTTTCGATCTTAACCGCATCTGGCTGGCGAGAATCTTTTGTGGAATATCAGTCGCTTGGCTATACTTTTTCCAATCAGAAGGAAAGATGAGGCCGCCCTTCGATGCGCTTTAGCGTTGGACTAATCTTCGCGTCTCTTTGCCTGACCTCCCTCTGCCTCCAGGCCGACGGACAGGCGCAGCAGGAATCCAGCACAGGTGGAGGAACGCAAACCGCCACTCCTCAGGCGCAACCAGAGCCATCCTCCGATTTTGAGGTGAAGCTCACTCGCGAAGGGGTTCTGGTGCGCAAGAAGGAAACCCAGGAATGGCTACCAAGCTCTAAATTCAATGAACCGGTTGACGTCGGTTTGTTGGATGGTCACAAAATCTACGTGGTAACCCAAGTCATAAAGGCTCCTAAGGCAAGGCACAGTGAGGATCTGAACTATCCGCCAGGCAAGGAGGGCAAGCCGGGCCAAGCGGTATTGCGCCTAGTCGTGGACGAGAAGGGATCGGTGCGCTTCCCGATGGCCGTGTCAAGCTCGGGTCCAGAATATACCGAGGTCGCCATTCGAGCCGTGAAAGACTGGAAGTTTGCGCCTGCGACGCTCAATGGGGAGCCCGTCGCAGCTCTAATCCTCGTCACAGTAGAATGGGAAGCTCTTCGCTCGCACTGAACCTCGGAAGCGCATCCTGACCTCGTTGGCGAAAACAGGCGATTACACCCATTGAGAATTGTGACCGGGCGGACTCTCGGGAGGTTACTTAGAGGAATTTCCCAGTCTGTGAAGAACATACGTGTCCCTCAAAGTAACTGCGTCACGGACAAGCATCAGTGAGAAATACGCCGCCAGGTAGCCCAGAACGACTTGGTATAGAGGCCCTCTTATCAACAGGAACGCAATCAGCAGAAGAACAACCTTGCAAAAGTATAGCCACGCAATATATTTGCGACCCCACGCTGTGCTTGTAAGAGCGCGGCGCACTCCGATGAGCGACGAAGCAGCCACAAATCGAGACGGGTCTTGACTGATGCTGAGGTGTTGCATCGTTCCTGCTATCGCACCCAGTAGTCCCCCCACTAAGCCCAAGGCGGAGGGTAAGCGCGGTTGGACAACCACGAATGCAAGAACGACACCCATTGCCCACACGAAGAGAAGCAGCAAGTTCGTTCGCGGCGACAAGGTGGAGTGACTCTTCGATACTGGGATGTTCCCTTGCCCAGCGTTCACGGGAAGCGATTGTATGCTGATTGCGTTCTTGCCGCCAGTTGACGAAAACAGGCGTTTATCACTCAATGACCGGGCTCATTCCCGGGCTGCTGAAGCGTCACGGAGCGGGTGGCCAGCTCTCCACGTTTTCGGTTCCCGTTCCGAAAATGAGGGCGCCCCATCCTTGCGTTTTCTCAGGAGTTTGCCCTGAGCTTATCGAAGGGGTAGGGGGCGATACTGCCCATGCTGCTCGCTCTCCAGATCTTGCTACCCAGCCAGCAGCGCTACTCCCGCCGCCACAAGCCCAGCCGCAATCCACCGTCGCCGATCCACTCTTTCATGCAAAAAGATTCTCGCGGCGACAGCATTTCCGATGAAGGTGAGGGAAGCGGCCGCAGGAGCGACCAGGCTCACGTCTCCCCAGGAAAGCGCGAACAGCAGGCTGAAGAAGGCCACCGCCATGGCCGCAACCCCAAAGAGAAAGTTGGGATTGCCCAACGTGCGTCTGATCACGGTGCCGAGACCAGAGCGGCGCCGCAGCGCGCCAACATCCCCGACCTGCTTCATGGCGCGAGCCAGAAGAACGTCACCGATTACCGAAGCGAAGACGATAGCCAGGATTGCACTCCACGTGTAGATGCCTTTCATACTTCGACTCCGGGTGCCCCATTTCTCGCGTCCTTTGCGAGAAGCTTGCCCTGAGCGGAGTCGAAGGGTGGGGACGCCGTCACAGCGCATGGGTTCCCCACAGGCGCGTCGCCGTGCGGATGCTTCGTAAGCTCCGGACCCCCAGCCACAAAGCCCACGCCTCCGGTAATCAAAGCGATTCCCAGCCAGCGCAGCGGACTGACATGCTCGTGCAGCACAAATCTGGCAACCAAGGCGAGCATTACGTAGCCGAGCGACGTCGCCGGCAGGACATAGGTAAGGTCCGCCCAGGAAAGCGCGGTCATGTAGGTGCTGAAGAACGCCAGAAGAAGCAGAATTCCGATCGCGACCCAGGGATTGAGCACGGCGTAGATCACGCCTTGAAGGTGATTGAGAGAGATGCTGCCGGTTTGCTTCATCCCGTGCGAGAGCATGGAGTCCCCAGCCGCGGCGAACACCGTTACTCCGGCCAGCACTAGATACTTGCGAAAGGTCACTGGAAGTTTAGACGGTAGTAATCTCTGGTTGTCATCCTGAGACAAGCGCTCTTTGCTTGGCGAAGGGCCTGCCCCGAGCTTGCCGAGGGGATCTGGGCGAGCCGCGCGATGTGTCGCGTTCTTTGCGACACAATACTCGCGCGTTTGGCTCGCATCCTTGTCAGGCCTTGGCGAGTTCGGCTGCGGCTTCTTCGCCGTGTTGCTTCACCATCTTGTTGCGCGCCGAACGCAGCTTCAGGAAGGTCTTGGCTTCCTTGTAAAGGCGCTTGCGGTCGTTGCTGTCAAATGCAGCCTTCTTCAAGATGCGGAACACTGCCTTGGGCCGAAAGTAATATTCATCGTAAAAGCGATGCACGGCGGAAAGAATGTCGTCGGCGGGCAGTCCGGGATACTGGATGTGCGCCAGTTGGTGGCCGCCTTCATCCACCATCTTGTTGTCGCCGACCATGAATCCATTCTTGACCGCGTAGTCGTAGAGTTCGGTGCCAGGATAGGCATGGGCCACCGAAACCTGAATGGTCTCGACGTCCAGTTCTTTGGCGAACTTGATGGTGTTGTTGATGGTTTCGTGAGTCTCGCCCGGCAAGCCCATGATGAAGTCGCCGTGGATCACCAGGCCCAACTTGTGACAGTTCTTGGTGAACTCGCGGGCATGCTCGAGAGTTGCGCCCTTCTTGATGTTCTTCAGAATCTGCTGATCGCCCGATTCGTAGCCCACGATGAGCAGTCGGCAGCCGGCTTCCTTCATCGCCTTGAGCGTTTCGTAATTGGTAGTCACGCGAGAAGTGCAGGACCAGGTCAGGCCCAGAGGCTTCAGTTTGGCGCACAGCTCGATGGTGCGTGCCGCCTGGATATTGAAAGTGTCGTCGTCGAAGAAAAACTCCTTCACCTCCGGCCAGTATTGCTTTACCTTCGCCATCTCAGCCGCCACATCGTCGGTGGAGCGCTTGCGCCACGGATGTCCGCTCAAAGTCTGCGGCCACAGGCAGAACGTGCATTGCGCCGGACAGCCGCGAGTGGTGTAGAGAGAAACGTAGGGATGTAGCAAGAACGGCACGTTGTAGCGGGTAACGTCGAGATCGCGTTTGTAAACGTCAGTAACGTGCGGAAGCGCATCCAGATCCTGGATTTGCGGCGCGTCCGGGTTGTGAACGGCCTTGCCATCTTTCAGGAAGGAAACGCCAGGAATCTCTTCCAGCGGCTTGCCCTTGGCGTAGTCGACCACAGCAAAGTCAAACTCTTTGCGGGCTACGAAATCGATCGCCGGACAATCGCGCAGAGACTTCTCCGGCAGCACGCTGACGTGCGGTCCCACAAAAGCAATCTTGATATTTGGATTGGCAGTCTTAATAGCCCGCGCCAGCCCGATATCGCCCGGAAAGCCCGGAGTCGAGGTAAACAGCACCAAAAACTCATAGTCCTTGGCAATCTCAATCGTCTGCTCAGCCGAAATATAGTGCGGAGGTGCATCCAGCAACCGCGCGCCCTCCAGCATCCCAGCCGGATAAGCCAGCCACACCGGGTACCAGTAAGACTCGATTTCGCGGGTGGCGGGCCAACGGGAGCCGGCGCCTCCGTCGAAGTTTTCAAAAGATGGCGGGTTCAAGAACAGTGTTTTAAGAGGCATATTGGGTGAGCCTCAATTTTATCATCCGGAGGCCGCTCATGTGTTGAAAAACCAGTGTTTACGCAGGTTCGTCGTTGAATGAAGGGTTTGATGCAGCGAATGGGAGAAAAGGAGCATCGGCTAGCTATTTGGTGCTCAGGGCCCAGGCTTCCAGGTCTCCGGTGGCACGCATTAATGCGACCTGGCTGCGTTCGAGTTGGAAGGTGACATCCTGCAGCGTGATCAAGCATTCGCTGGCTTGAGAGCGGGCGTTGTCCAGATCATGCAGGTTGGCGGTGGAGGACTCCATGCGGGTGCGGGTGGCTTCGACATTCTTCTGGGCGATCTCATATTCGAGTTCGGCCACATCGCGGGCGGCCTGCATCTGGGTGACAGAGCGCTGCAGACGAAGGGTTTCTTCGGAGACCTGGTTGCGGGCGGCTTGAGCCTCGGTGGTCGCTTTGCGGGCTTCTGACTCTGCCTCTTTCACGCGCTCGTGCTGGGCATAGTTGAGAAAAGGCAGGTGGATGGACACTCCGACGGTGGCATTGTTTGGCTGGGTGTGAACGTAGAACGAGCTGTAGTTGTTGTATGAGGCGAGTAACGCGTACTGGGCGGCGAAGTCCACACTCGGCCATAGAGACCTGTGTTCTCCCGCCACTCGCAAGTACTGCGCGCGCGCATGTTCCACGGCAGCCCGCACCACAGGGTTCGCGTCGGCGGCTTTGGCCAGGGAATCCTCGGTCTCTGCGTCTTGCTTCACCACGGGAAGAACAGGGACGGAATCCGGATCTATCTCAATGGAGGCAGTTGGCAGTGCTGTGAGTTTGGAGAGGTGCTCGCGGAGAACGTCGGCTGCGCCGGCGGCTTCGGCCAGGCGCAGGCGCAGACGGGCCACTGACAAGCGGGCTCTGCTGCCATCCATTTCACTGTCGATGCCCTCCTTCACGCGTTGCGCGACGGCTATTTCCGTCTGCGCCGCGGCGGCTAAGGTTTCGCGCAGACGGCTCAAGCGCTGCTCCCATTTTGCCAGCTCTGCGTAGGTCAACACGGTGTCCTGAATGACCTGATTGCGCTGATCTTTGGTGCGCAGGGTGGTGACAGCGACGTCGGACTGGGCGGCACGAATGAAGTCTTTGAGCGCGGGATTGATGAGCGCGGATTGGGCGGTTACGTTGACGAGGGAAGGAGCGGCGCCTTCAAGGCTGAGGGGAAACCCATCAGACCAGCCAATTCCGGCTCCAGCATTGAGCTGTGGGATATAGCTATTGCGGAGTTCGCGGTAGCTGGCGGAGGCATGCTGTTCGTCAGCGGCAGCGACTCTAATGCCGGTGGCATGTTGCAGCGCGAGTTCCACCGCCTGGTGGAGCGTGACCGGCTCGGCCAGCAAGGGAGCGGGCGAGAGTACAAGCACCGCCAGCAAGAGTTTATGAATGCGCACGCTAGTCCATGATTTGATTGTCATTGGTTGGCTCTCCGCGTTATGGTTCGGCACGTTATTGTTTTCCACCCGCGTGGGATTCGCTCTCAATAGTAGCTGGGAAGATTCTACGAACAATCTGATGCGAGAGAAATGATAAGGGTGAGTCGGTCCACAGCTGCGCGATCACTCCGGAGGATATAAGTCTTGCGCGGAATAAACATCGCGTGAGCCTGCCCACCTCACATCATCGCAGGAAATGGTCATTAAGGCCGGTATTCGCCGAGGAGATCGGCGAGAATCCATGCAGTTCCGGCAATCGCGAAGGTCTCGGCGGTTTCGCTCCAATTCGTAGGATTGTGAGGACCCGAAAGAAGCAACGGTACCCACACGACTAACCCAAAGATCAGCAGCATCATGGTTAGCAGGCGAGTTGCGAGAAGCGCCATTCGATGCGTAAGCAGAGCCACAGCCGCGAATGCGAAAAAAACGGTCGTCGTTACCGCCCAAAACATTTGACCGGGTGGAATCCACTTCGGAACAAGACTGGCGGTAGGCTGAAGATAAATACCCTGTTCGAGTGCAAAGGAAGCGGTACAGATGCCTAAGAGAATGCGACCCAGCCGATTAAGCGTTTCCGGCGACCCTGCCGATGACAAGCGCGCATAAACAATCACCGCTCCGGTCAGGAGCGAGAACTGCTCGAAGAAGTTGCCCCAGCTATTGTAGATCTTCGGTGCGGCGACGATTCCTGGCACGCACAGTGAGACGAAGACGAGATAAACAGCACCAAGGACGGCAGCGCCCGTTTTGGTGGCCCGACGGAACTGAAGCGCAGCGCCCCCGAAGATCAAGGCAGCCGCGGCGGCGGAGATAAGGTAACGCGGTTGACGCCAGTCGTTGTATTCGTGCCAGGCCAGCATGATGAAGCCGGAAGCCAAAGCCGCCGTTCCAAACAAATGACGGCCGAGGTTCGAAGCAGGCGTTGATCCGGATGCAGTCATTGGTTTTCAGCGTCGTGCCACTATACCCTTTGATCCGTCCCGTTGTAATGCTCGCGGGCTGTAGCCCATGCGGGCGTTGCCCAAGTCCCAGTAGATGTGCTGGCGTCACCTTGCTTCCTTGGCTGATCGGGGCGGACCACGGAGCGTTTTGGAGCGCGCGGTTGTGCAAATCTCAACGCCGGGCAAGCAATTGGGCGTACAATCCTTACCGCTTTCGAAGTCGAGAGGGAATTCTCGGGTCTAACAAAGAAAGAGGTCATCATGCGCAGGCGCGAATTCCTGAAGCTCGGAGCGGTTGCAGGTGGGACGATCTTACTGGGCGGCACAGGCCGTTTCGGGAGCCTCTTGGCTGCTCCCAGGGAGATCCCCACCGTAGGCCGGCTGGTCGTGACCAATCTGGTTGATAACGTTTATGACATTTTCGCCAAAGGCGGGAGGATTGGGAATATCACGATCACTCGGAATACTTTGCCCTTTCCCTACGGCTCAGAGGTCTCGTTGTTGTCGGAGCATGGGCTGGCTTATCACTTGCAGTCTTTCCGAGGAGATGAGGAAAAACAGATCCTGTTGGACTTTGCATTCACTCCACGCACGCTGACAAACAACTATCAAGGGTTAAGAGTCGATCCCGCCAAAGCTGACGCCCTCATCATCAGCCACGGGCATGTGGACCATTACGGAGGCTTGCTCGATGTGGCTCGAAGCCTCCAAGGACGGGCCAAACCAGGGCTCACCCTTTATGCAGGAGGACGCGATACGTTCTGCCACCGCTGGGTCGTGCAACCGGACGGGAAAAAGCTTGACTACGGTGAACTAAAGCGGGATGAACTGGAAGGACGAGGATTAAATGTCGTCATCGCGGAGGAGCCGACCACAGTGGCTGGCCACGCGATCACCTCAGGTCACATTCCGCGAGTCACCGATTTTGAGATGACTCCACCGGCAGCTCGACTCGAAGCCGGCGCCACCGGTTCGGCCTGCGAGGCCAGCTTTCATTTTCCTCCCGGCACGGTAAAGATTGAAGCCAAGCCGGGTGACTTGGTGAAGGACATCTTCTGGGGAGAGCACGCCACCGCATACAACGTGAAGGACCGGGGACTAGTCGTGATCTCATCGTGCGGCCATGCGGGCATCGTCAACTCTGTCCGCCAGATCCAGAAGTCCACCGGGATCGAGAAGGTGCACGCCGTCGTTGGCGGGTGGCACTTGGCCCCGTATCCTGATGAAATTATAGCCAAGACTGTGCAAGC
>Ga0209624_10002176_pt1 | contig 14698 bp, 15 predicted proteins | sample JacPinW_OM2H0_O1_FD_188565 | JGI IMG/M metagenome (GOLD analysis project Ga0209624, IMG submission 188565) | Forest soil microbial communities from Algoma, Ontario, Canada - Jack Pine, Ontario site 1_JW_OM2H0_O1 (SPAdes) (version 2) | ecosystem: Environmental > Terrestrial > Soil > Boreal...
CCAGCAGTACCTCGTCAACGAAATCCAGGAAGTCTACCGTCTGCAGGGCGTCGCCATCTCCGACAAGCACATCGAAACCATCGTTCGTCAGATGCTTCGCTGGGTCAAGATCGAAGAAGTCGGCGACACCACCTTCCTCATCGATCAGCAGACCGACCGCTTCCGCTTCAACGCCGAGAACCAGCGTGTGTTGATGAACGGCGGCAAGCCTGCTATCGGCCGCAGCCTGCTCCTCGGCATCACCAAGGCGTCGCTCTCGACCGACAGCTTCATCTCGGCCGCCAGCTTCCAGGAGACCACCCGCGTCCTTACAGAGGCTTCGATCAATGGCTCTATCGACACGCTCCGTGGCCTCAAGGAAAACGTCATCGTAGGCCGCTTGATCCCCGCCGGCACCGGCATGGAGTACTACCGCAACGTCCAGCTCTCCCCGGAACTGGAAGCCGCGGCAGCCCAGGTCCAGGCCGAGGTACAGGAAGCCCACGACGCCGAAGAGCGCGAGCTAGAAGCCATGCGCATGGAAGGCGAACAAGAAGAACTAGCCGCCGAATAACTTCGCGTTATGTCGGTAGCGCTTTCCCAAGAAAACAAAAGGGCGGATTCGAAAGAGTCCGCCCTTTTCTTGCCTTTCTCCGAGGTGTCAAAACGGGATCATGTCCTAGTTTTCCTCAGCCTATCTTCGCGATTTCTACGCCTTGTCGCATAAGATACGTACATGCCTGAAGCCCCCAACATGCCTGATGTATCAGAAGATCTTAGATCATTTGTTAATGGCCGCCGGTTTGGAGCTATCCTGGCTGATCCGCCATGGCAATTTCAGAATCGTACAGGCAAGGTTGCACCAGAACATGGAAGGTTGTCGAGGTACAGCACAATGTCGCTGCAACAAATAAAGGCATTGCCTGTTGTGCACGCGGCAGCCCCAATTTGCCACCTGTATCTATGGGTTCCCAACGCATTGCTTCCAGAGGGACTCGAGGTTATGAAGTCTTGGGGTTTTCAATACAAGAGCAATATCGTCTGGCACAAGATAAGGAAAGATGGAGGTCCAGACGGTCGGGGAGTAGGCTTCTATTTCCGGAATGTCACGGAGCTCCTACTATTTGGAGTTCGGGGCAAGAACGCAAGGACACTTGATCCGGGTCGCACGCAAGTCAATTTCTTAGCGACCAGAAAGCGCGAACATTCGCGTAAGCCAGACGAGCAATACGCCCTCATAGAAGAGTGCAGTTGGGCTCCCTTTCTTGAGATCTTCGCACGAGGACAGCGTCGCAACTGGGCCTCTTGGGGCAATCAAGCTGAAGAATATCAACCAACATGGTCCACGTACGCCAACCACTCTCAGCGTGAAAGCCCACTCTTTAGGGGAGTGCAGTAGATGTCTCTCAGTTCGATCGATGCGGAGATATACGACAAATTTGAAGTGACCGAAAATCATCACGCCGCGTCCGTTTTACGTGTCGATTTTCCAGCAGAGTGGAACGACCTTTTGGCAATGTTAGCCAATTTCACTTTACGCAAAAGCCACATTCTGAAAGCCGGTGGGGCAAAATCCGACATATCGGACGATATCGATGCGTTTTTTTACGCGCGCGGCTGGAAAGAGCATAAGTTTCAAATCAATGTTCAGGCCGATGGGGTTACGACTCTTGCACCCACTCACAAGGTCGATTATTTTCGGAATCGAGTAGCAATCGAAACGGAATGGAACAATAAAGACCCATTTTATGACCGAGATTTGACCACCTTTAGGCTGCTTTTTGAACTGAACGTGTTGAGCGTGGGCGTTATTATCACCCGGTCAAGTGAACTACAAGACATCTTCGACGAACTCGGACGTGGAAAGTCCTTCGGCAACTCTACAACTCATATGGGAAAGTTGATCCCTAAGCTAGAGAATCGGGCTTCTGGCGGTTGTCCGGTCATTGCATTCGGCATAAAGAAGTCAGCGTACGATCCGAACTCATAAGTTTTGGACGGTGGCCAGATCTAGACAGGCGGGTGACCACCCTTACGCTCGGCGATTTGAGAATCGGTAAAAATGATTGTTGAAGCACTCGTGATTCGAGAGGGAGAACTATGCTCGACCACATTATCTTGACTGTCAGCGATGTCGAACGTTCGCTAGCCTTCTATGAGGCAGCGCTGAAGCCCCTTAACATCAAATTCTTCATGCCGTACAAGGGCAAAGACGGTCATCCGGATCTGTGGGGATTTGGTGATGGCAAACGGGCATTCTTCTGGATAAAGCAAGGGAATCCTGATCCAGCGGCCATTCACTGGGGCTTTATGGCCGAAGATGAGGCTAAGGTCGATGAATTCTACAAGGCCGCAATCTCAGCCGGCGCCAGAGACAACATCTCACCCCGCGCACGACTGGAATACTATCCGGGATACTATGCCGCTGATGTATTCGACCCTGACGGGTATTCGTTCGAGGTCGTCCATAAAAGCTAATGATGGAACAGGACGGATGGGCCGGACCTAAGATTCGATCATCCGCGGAGGAATCGGCGGCGGGCGAAGCCAGCCATGCTTAGCACGCCCGTACCTAGCAGCACGATGCTGGCGGGTTCCGGAGTCACGGCCGTACTGGCGAAAGTGAAGTTCGGTCCGAACAAACCGGGTGCAAACGCGCCGTTATCCGTCGGAAACGCGAGAGTTGAACTGACACCAAAGGCAGAGTTAACGTAGGTTATCTGGCTGGCGGTAGTCTCGGACGTTACTTCAATGTTTTGAAAGTCCGTATTGCCATTAGGCATCGTCATCACAATCACGTAACTATCACCTTGGATGAGCGAAAACGGAGAGACACTCTCGAATCGAAAGCCGTCAATCAGCGTGCCGCCTGTGCCGGCAGGAACCGTAGTGGAACCCAGTAAAGCCTCGGTGGTCTCATTGAAAATGCCCACGTCGTGCGAGACAGCAAGGCCATCGCCGCCCACATCGAAGACTCCGAGAGAAGTCACGGTAAGAGGCGCGTTGACTGTGAAAATCCACCCGTAAAGTTGGTCGCTGCCTGAAGTAGCCAGGTTTCCACCGGTGACAGAGGTTAACGCGACAGTATCCGCCTTCGCCAAACTCGAAAACGAGAGGAGAAGGGTGGACACAAAAAATGCCATACGCAAAAGCTTTTGCATGGAAACACCTCAGGTGAAAGATTTTTTATCGAACGGCAAACTTGTACCGAAGAAGTCTCTGGCCCGAGTGCAAAAATAGGAAATGTATTGTGAAGAAGAACTGTAGCGTAACACAAACCAGGAATTGCGGCCAGAAGGCGGTTGGCCCAGATCTAGCCGATCCTCAAATCTGGGTGCCCTGAATTCGAATTGGAATTTCCCCGCAGACCATGGTGCTTGTGGTGAAGGAGTCTTGCATCGTCCAAAATTGCATGATATTTCTTGTTTATGCACGTTATGCCGGGAGGAATAAGAAAAAACGAGATTGAGAGTCGATTGCTACGTGGCCTGCCAGTCAATGCGACCGCTCTTGCAAAGGAGTTCCTGGTCTCTGAGGACGCCATCCGTCGAGATTTGCGTGCGTTAGCTGCCGAGGGCAAGTGCAAACGGGTTTACGGTGGCGGACTTCCGATATCGCCCGATGGAGTTCCGCTTGAGCACAGACTCTTGAATGACTCGAAAGAGAAGCGCGCTCTGGCTTTAGCCGCCGTGTCCTTAGTCTCTGAAGCTTCGACCGTGTTCCTCGATAGCGGCAGTACCAACTTGGCATTGGCCAGAGAAATGCCGTCTGATCGCTCTCTTACCGTCGCGACGAATTCGATCTCAATCGCAAGCGCTCTCCTCGAGCGGAAGAATTTCAAAGTCATCGTCATGGGAGGAGAGATCGACCGTGAAACCGGTGCGGCCATCGGGCTGTCTGCGATCCGCGAAGCAGAACGATTGAGCTTTGATCTGTGTTTCCTCGGAGCTTGCGCCGTTTCAATGTCTCTGGGAATTGGTGCGTTTCAATTGGCCGACGCTGAATTCAAACGCACACTTATTGCGAGAAGTGATCGCACCGCAGCGCTCGTCACTATGGACAAAGTTGAGACTCGCGCACCGTTTCAGGTGGCCGCACTCGCAGTTCTTGACCATGTCGTTCTTGAGAACGGCACATTCGAAGAGATCGTCTCGACTTTTTCAAATGCTGGCCCCCAGGTAATCATTGCGCAGCCCTAGGTTGCATCTCGTTCGACCCGACTGAGAGCGGGGATTTTCATGATAAGCTCCGCACCACCACAACGATCCCTTCGACCGTCTCTCATTGCCGAGGCCTCACCGAATCCCCACCCATCCTCAGCGCTCACGCTCGGATGCGCTGGATTTTTCGGAACCAGATCAGAATCGCGCCTCCGCTAACCGTGAGCCACCAAGTGGAAGGCTCAGGCACAGCAGAACCAGTCACCGTGACATCCTGGTATGAAGTTCCGGAGTCTATCAAGTTGCCGTTCAGGAGGAAGGTAGACGCGGGTGCATAATTCGCATCGAGATCTCCGCCATTCGACGCAAACGCGTTGCTGATGGTAACGCCTGGGGCCGTTGTGATGACGGACGGGCCAGCATTCGGTTGGACCCCGAGCCAAATGGGACCGCTTGGCTGAGAGCCATAAAGAGTCAGATAATAGGTTCCCGGGCCCAAGGTGAGACCGGAGAACAAAAGGGCATCCATAGGTGCTGTAGAACCCGGGGCCGAAAACGAGGTGCTGGCGATTGGCGGCGGCGAAGTGCCGGGACCGCTCGTGCTGGTGAGATAAGCATTAATGTCAAACGCTGCACTGTTGGCCGAGAACAGCGGAACCGAGATGGAGACATCCTCAAATTCCTGGGATTGGGTCCAGTAAAGCTGAATCGCATTCGAGTTATCGACGTTCGGACCTTGCTGGAGATACCCGTTGGATACATCGACGATCACCTCTGCGGAAGCCACAACACAAAACGCCGCCAAACATATAGACAGCAGGCAGAGACGAAGATGACGAAATGAGCGGCCCATAATGGGTACCTCTCTCGAAGTTGAGTATACGCGGCGGGTGGCCCACATATGGAATTACCGATACATCGGGTGCCTCATTCATGCGGTCTCATCGCATGAGTGCGCGTTCGCGCTCGCGCGAACCAATTCGCTCAATGCTTGGGAACCGGCACTGGAATTTTCCCAGGGTTCGCCTGCTCTGGTTATTCGCTCTTGTTCTCGCGAAGGATGGCTTTGCTGCCGAAATAGCTGATCAGATAGAACGCGACTCCGAAAGAGATAATGTCCTTGAAGAGAAACAGGCCGAGATTGTTCATGTAGTGGATGCCGTGAACCACGACGGTGTCATCCGGAGTCGTGATCAACATCGTGCTTGTGGTGAAGAAGATGACGACTAGAATCATCCCGCCCAGAATGCCTGCTTTAGGTTTAAAGTAGCCAATGACCAGGAGGATTGCCGCTGTCCATTCAGTGGCCCCGATCAAATCCCCCAAAATATATGGTCCAAAGAACTTGAATTGCCAACTGGTAAGTGGGCTGTTCGAGACAAGCGGGATGATGCCCTCTGCTCCGGGCGCTGTCATTTTGAACTTGCCTGCCCACAGCAACATCACGATCATTCCAATGCTGCAAATTAGGAAAGGAATATTTCGATCTGCGACTACAGCAGCGATCTTCGTTAGAACACTCTTCGCCTGAAGTCCATTACCCGTGTTCGCGTGAGATCCACGCGTCCCACCGCCCGATGCCCCGCCAGATGTGGTGTCGATCATGAAAGGACTCCTTCATCGAATGATCTCATTCATTAAATGTTGAAGGGCGCGAAGCCCACCCTTAGCCTCTTACCCGTTCACTCTCCCACCAATAACCGGGTGCCCCATCCTTCGCGTAGTTTACGAAGGGTGGGATGTAACCCGCCGAATCAGAATCAGTTTGAACTTAATTGGAGCCTATCTCTCATCTTTTCTTGCTGTTGAGAGCGAGAAGCAAATTTGCGACGCCGTCCGAACCCCAATTTTCCCTTTTGGGCCAAAAATTGCCCTTAACCCCATAAATATCTTCGATTTGGTGTCGTGAAAACGGCAATTATTTTCATATTTGCAACAGCCAACCGCACTGGCTTGGCAGAGCATCCTCATTGGTTAGTACTAAGAAAGTATCCTTCCACTTGCTTTGCCCACACGGAGATCGCCCATGCTCAAAAAACTCATCGTAGTCTCTGCTCTGGCAATTAGCACCGCTGCCATTGCCCATGCCGATTCCATCAACGGCTTCTTTTCCGTCGATGGAACCGATGCCTTTACCGCCCCACCCGGAACCCTTACGTTTCAACCCGGCGCGACAGTCGAGGGACCAATTGGAGGAACCTTCGCTACCTATTTGACGGACGGCAACCCAGTCACCTTTGCTTCCAGCGCCATTCCCTATGCGGAAGGAAACAATATCCCAGGCGTATCAATCCCCATCTTCTCGACTAAGCAGAACGGGGAAACGTTCCTCTTCACAGTAAGCAGCTTTAACGCAATGTTCGAGACTGGTGGAGCTGTAGGTTGCCTTGCCGGCAATACCTGTCTGCTGATCACCGGGGATGGTACCTTTTCGGGAGTGGGAGTTGTGAACTATGACCCCACCCCGGGAGTCTTTGAATTTGAGAGTTCCTACGTACCCGGTCAGACAATCGGCCAGGTCACAACATTCGCTGCGCAAGCCTCGGCTACTCCTCTCCCATCAGTTCCGGAGCCAGCATCGCTCGCTCTCTTCGGGACCGGTTTGGTCGGGATCGTCGGGATCGCTCGCCGCAAACTCAGAGTCTAATTAGTTCTTGTCTTCCTTCAAAGACGGGAGCCGCAACTGGCTCCCGTCTGTTTTTAAACACCCGTCATCAGATAGATAGTCCTGGATAACCGTAAAAACCGAAACGGAGAGGTCTCTCCGTCCTGCCGAAGAGGTTCCAGGAAATTGCGGATGCGAACGGTTGTTCCCTTTACTATGCAAAATGTTGCACTAAACGGGTTGCCTGGCAGGGAAAGAAAAGATTAACTCGTTCTTTCCACAGCCTTAGCCGGATGTAATTTGCCACATCAATTTGGCACGGCACCTGCTCATAGTCACTGCGCAAGCCGTTTCTTCGAACGTAAACCGTTCTTTCCCTGGAGGAGAACCATGTTCAAACGCCTCGTCGCAATCACCGCCTTGGCCGTTGGCACCGCAGCCTTTGCCCACGCCGATTCCATCAACGGCTTCTTTGCCGTCGATGGAACGGATGCCTTTACCCCCCCACCCGGAACCCTTACGTTTTCACCCGGCTCGACAATCAATGGACCAGTTGGAGGTACCTTCGCTCTCTATTTGACGGATGGCAACGCAGTCACCTTTGCTGCCGGCCCCATACCCTATGTGGAAGGAAACAATACCCCAGGCGTCTCGATCCCCATCTTCTCGACTACAGAGGCCGGGGAAACATTCACCTTCACAGTAGCCAGCTACAACGCAATGTTTGAGACTGGCGGAGCCGTAGGTTGCCTTGCCGGCAATACCTGTCTTCTGATCACCGGGAATGGTACCTTTACCGGAACGGGAACTGTGAACTATGACCCCACTCCGGGAGTCTTTGAATTTGAGAGTTCCTACGTACCCGGTCAGACTGTCGGCACCGTCACAACATTCGCTGCGCAAACCTCGGCTACTCCAGTTCCAGAGCCTGCATCGCTCGCTCTCTTCGGGAGCGGTTTGGTCGGGCTCGTCGGGATCGCTCGTCGCAAGCTCAAAGTCTAATTAGTTCTTGTTTTCATTCGATACGGGAGCCGCTTTGGCTCCCGTATGTTTTTAAACATCCGTCATCTACCACTGAAGCAGAAGAAGTTCGGTGCAGAAGGCTGGACCCATGGACCCCATCATGCTGTAACAACCTGGGCTTCCGGGGCGATTCATCAGATAGTCCTGCATAACCATAAGAACCGAAACGGAGGAGAGATTTCCTCGCTGCCGGAGAGTGTTCCAGGATGCAGCCAGAGCATGGGGAGGCAGACAAAGACTATTTTCCATCGCTCGGAGAATCTTGGGACCGCCGCCATGAAAGATATAGCTGCAAATGTTTCCCATACTCAGGTCGTTGTCAGCGAGAAAGTCCTCGACGGTGTCACGAAGCTCTGCTTTAACCAACTCAGGAACTTCAGGGGACAGGACGATGCTGAAGCCCTTGTGATTGATGTTCCATCCCGTCAGATGCTCCGTGTCGGGATACATCGTCGAGCGCGTAGAAACGACACGTGGACAAGGATTCTGCACGCTGGTGGGCCGTTGGGCGTGCGGTGTCTCCTCTCCAGCCAGGACCACAGCTGCGGCGCCGTCACCGAAGAGTCCGCTGGCGACGATATGGGCCATCGAGTAGTCGTTCTCCTGCCACGTCAGGGAGCAGAGTTCGACGGAGAGCAGGATCGCATATTGTTTGGGGTATGCACGCACATAATCAATGGCGCGCGAAACTCCAGCGGCTCCGCCAACGCAGCCCAGACCGAAGATCGGGGTCCGCTTAATGTCCCTGGGGAAGCCCATCCGGTTGACTAGACGGGCGTCGATGCTTGGGCAGGCGATACCGGTGTGGGAAGTAAAGAAGATCGCGGAGATATCCGATGGAGCGAGTCCGGCGTGATCGAGCGCATTCTGGATACATTGCTCACCAAGGTCCACAGCGCCCTTGATCCAAAGATCGTTGTTTGGGCCGAAGCCGGAGAGCGTTCCTAAGCTTTCAAGGGGAAACATAAGATTGCGGAAATCTACGCCACAATTCGAGTGAAGGCGATCCATGACGCCAGGAATCGACGGGTTGTCTTGTACACGCTCTTTTAGAGCCTCAGTAATAACAGCTTGTGGATAGCGGTGGGCGGGAAATGCCGTACCTACAGATGCAATACGCATGGAGACAAAACCTCATGGGGGTGTCGGGGGGAGGTTAAACTGCCGACGCCTACGATCAGCAATCGATATTTAGATTTTGCAGGAGTGGAACAAGCCTCTGGAGCGGGTAGAAGCACCGCACCCAGTATGGGCAAGGGGGAGGCCACATGGACTCTATAGCTAATATAACCAAAAAGGTTGCCCGGCGCGAGAAGTTTTTCAGGCTGGGGACTATTTGTCGATACGTTCAGGGAGCCAGTCGAAAAGTTTTTCTCTAGTTTTCAAGAGAGCATCACCAAAAAGTCTTCACTTACTAAACTTTGTCTCCAGGGGCGGAGTTGACTTCAACTCGCGGGACCGTTGCTCCACCGCACGCATCACCCGCAAAATATTACCCCCATAGATCTTCTTGATGTCCTCAGCGGAATACCCCTTCTCCAGCAGAGCCCGAGTCAGGGCAGGGAATTTGTCATATGAACTGAGTTCCTTCGGCACACACCCGACACCATCGAAATCCGTCCCAATCCCAACGTGATCGATCCCCCCAACCTTCACGGCATGATCAATCTGTTCAACAACATCCGCCAAGGTAGCTGGCGGCAATTTCGCCGTCGACTCCTCTTCAAGCTTATCGATCGCAGCTGCCCGTGCTACCGGGTCCTCAATCTTCATCGCCTCCTGAAAACGCGGCCGCAACTCAGCCATAATGGGCTTCGAAGCATCCGAGTAGCGTTGCGAAAGATACGCGCAGTCGAAGTTAATCTGTATCGTTCCGCCCTTTGCCGCCAGCGCGCGAATCATCTCATCGGTCATATTGCGAGTATGGTTCGAGACTGCGCGGCAACTCGAGTGCGACGCGATGATGGGCGCGGTCGAGACCTCAAGCGCGTCATAAAACGTCTTATCCGCCGTATGAGAAATATCCACCATCATGCCCAGGCGGTTCATCTCGCGTACCACGTCTTTGCCGAACGGCGTCAGGCCGTTATGATGCTTCACCTTGGGATCGTCAAAGTCACCCTGCGAATCCGCCCAGTCATTCGTGTTGAAGTGAGTGAGCGTCATATACCGCACTCCGAGCGCATAGTAATCGCGCAGCAGGCGTAACGAGTTCTCGATGGCATGACCACCCTCGATCCCCATCAACGCTGCGATCTTATGCTCCTTGTGGGCAGCGACGATCTCGTCTGCTGTTGTCGCAAAGACAAAGTCGTTCGGATGGGCCGCAATGATATCCGTGCGCGTCGTGTCGATCATTTGCAGTGCACGGTTTGCCGAGTGGTTGCCCTCGACATACTCCGCTCCAACATAGACAGCGAAGAACTCCGCGCCGAGGAAGCCTTTCATCCGCGCAAGATCGGTTTGACCCCGCTTGTTCGGCGTCGCGATGTTGTAGCCGTCCACGGTCTTCGAAGTGACGTCGTCGTGTGTGTCAATCAGGATGGCGTCTCGTGTAATGCTCGCGATCTCGGCGTCGCTGACGGGCTGGGTGCGGGGCTTCTGAGCCATAAGCGGCAGGGCAGCAGCAGCAAAAGCAAAAACGGCGGCGAGCGAGCGGGATCGGCGCAAGGGAATCCTTTCAATACAGGGTGTATAGGAATAATACGGGGAGCATTTCGATTCCAGAACGTTCAAACCCTAAAAAGTTTCGGATTCTCGTGGCCACGGGTAAAAATCTAACATCTGCAAATTCCACTCCCGCATTGTTTTATCTCTGACTACTGCAGCGAATGAAGTTCACATCAGTACAAGGGTTGCTTGGTACCCTTCAAGGAGACGGAGAGAAAAGCCTTGACTCAGAAAAATCCGGAGCCTGTCGCAATCAGACCCAGCTCCTTGTACCCTCCTCTTCTGTGCGTGCTCGCCTTGATCTGCTGCCTTGTTATTGCGCATCCCATGCTGCGAATGGGCGTGGACGATGACTTCTCCTATATGTGGATGGCGAAGAGACTCGCCGAAACTGGTCACGTCATCTACAACGGCTGGACAGAACCGATGGTCGGATGGCAACTCTACTTCGGCGCATTTTTCATAAAGCTCTTCGGTTTCTCCTTTACCATCCTCCGCGTCTCTATTCTTCTCCTGGCGATTCCCACAATCGTCCTGATGCACCGGCTCTTTCTTCGTTTTGGTCTCAACGAATGGAACGCCACGCTGGCAACACTGACGATCTCAATCTCACCGCTCTTCCTGCCGCTCTCCTTTAGCTTCATGTCGGACATCCCCGGGCTTCTTTTACTCGTGCTCTGTCTCTACAGTTGCGTTAGAGCCATCCAGGCGTCCACCGACCGTGCCGCGCTGAGTTGGCTGCTCTTTGCCGGGCTCACGAATGCCGTCGGTGGCACGGTCCGGCAAGTGGTATGGCTGGGACTACTCGTCATCATTCCCTCTGCAGCGTGGTGGATGCGCCGGCGCCGGGGAATGATGATCACGGGAGCCTTACTCGGAGCGTTGGGATTGATCGTCTCCTACGCGGCCACGAACTGGTTGAGAGCGCAACCCTACGCCATCTCCGATCACATCCTCAGCCAGACCCACGACCGCGCAAAGGTTGTCCACACTGTCATGGATCTCATCAGTGAGGCGCTGGCTGGTTGCCTTCTGTTGCTTCCCGTGCTCATCGCTTTCCTGGTGAAGTTTCCCTGGCGCAATCCACTGATGCGAAAGCAGTTCGTAGCCGTTCTCATCCTGATCCTTCTGGGCGTGGCAGCTTTTGTTCTGCGCGATGGACAGTTCCCATGGCTTGCCCCCTTCTCCGAAAATTTTCTGAACGTGCGCGGGCTCTGGACAGTGGGAGTCCCGGGATTCCGGCCCGAAGTTTTTCCAATGTGGGCCAGAATCGGACTGACAGCGCTTACCTTCGCTGCTGTCGCGGCACTCCTTGTCTGTCTCTGGAACATGCCCAGGCTGAAAGACCGCCAGCAGGATGTGCCGGCCCTTCCATGGGGTGCAGTCCTCACGCTGATCGTGCCGTATCTGCTCGTCTATCTTGGACTCCTGACGACCCGCGAAATCATCTACGAGCGATACGTGCTTCCCATGATGCTCGTTTTTCTCGTGCTGATTCTTCGCCTGTATCAGCAAAAACTAGCCGACAAGCTCCCGCTTCTCACTATCGTCGTGGCGCTCGCCTTTGCGGCATATGGCATCGCTGTCGAGCACGACCTTTACGCCGCGCTACGAGCTCGAGTCGCCGCCGCCGACGAGCTCATCGCCGCCGGAGTTTCCCGCGACAGGTTCTATGCCGGTTACGAGTACGATGGTTGGACCCAGATGGATATCACAGGCTACCTCAATGACAATCGGGTGCGGCTTCCAGCGAACGCGTATCATCCCACGCCGCCGCAGACTGCCCCTGCGATTTGTCAGGCGTGGTTTGCAGACCATACGCCGTCAATCCATGCAAACTACATCCTGACACTCGACCCCACCTGTTACACGCCATCGAGCTTCGCGCCCATTCCATATTTCACGTGGCTCGCCCCGCACCAGCACTCAATCTATGTGCAGAATTTTCCTTGATGGAATGTGTCTGCTGCCTGCACTCAATTCCGCTCCGACATGGTTAAAAACAAAGGGCTGCCGAAGAGGCAGCCTTTATTGTCTTCAACAACGAAGGAAAATTCAGTTCCCGGCTTTGCGCGGCTCTACCGAGTCGGATTGTGCAATGTAACTTCGAGATTGACCGGAATCGCCGTCGGCGCGCCGTCAAGAGTGCCCGGCTTGAAACGATACTGGCTTACCGCCGTCAGGACGTTCTTGTCCATCCTGGGGCTGATGGATTCGACAATCTTCAAGTTGGAGGGTTTGCCGCTGGCATCGACCGTCATAGCAACAACAACCTTCTTGTCGTTGATGAAGCTCTGCTGGTCATAGTCCGAAGTGGCCTCGACGTCGACAGTATGGACTAACTTAGGTGCAACGACGCCGGTTGAAATACGGAACTGCGTTGTAGCGCTGGCGGCGCCGGGATCGCTCTCGGAGGCGCGAAACGCTTTCGGCTCGAGCTTCGATTGAAGCGTCGAGGGAGCAGAGGTCTGCGGTTGGGCAGGCGAATTTGCCTGGGCGTGAAGCAGCATCGGGGTCAGGGCGAGGGTGGCCACAATTACTTTACGCATAAAATTCATCTCCAAGGGCAGTAGTGCCCATCACCACAATATCCTGCACGGCATACGATTGTCAATAAAAATATATCTAAAGATAAATATCCGTTTATTTTCAATTATTTAGCATGGAGAAAATCAGATTAGAGGCTAGATTTTTAAGGAGATGGCGAAAATCGCACAGTCTATAAAACCAGGAAGTACTCTGGAACCGATGACTTATCTGCTTTTGCTTCTACTGGCTCTCCCTTTCGCGCGCCACACCGCGCCGGACATCTACCGCGTCAAATTCGAAACCACTGCCGGCAACTTCGTTATCGAAGTCCATCACGATTGGGCTCCGCACGGAGCCGATCGCTTCTACGAACTGGTTAGCACTCGCTACTATGACGACTCCCGTTTTTTCCGTGTTGTCGCTGGCCGTTGGGTGCAGTTCGGCATCAACGGATCCCCCAAAATTGCGCTCAGCGAGCGTCATCACACCATCCCCGATGACACGCTCAAACAGCACAACACCCGCGGCTATGTCGCCTTCTCCAACACCGGTCCCAACACGCGATCCACCCAGGTATTCATCAACCTCGGCGACAACTCGGCACGCAACGACATCGAAGCCGGCTTTGCCCCTATCGGCCAGGTCGTCGAGGGTATGGACGTCGTCGAAAAAATATACAGCGGTTATGGAGAGACATCAGGCGGCGGCATGCGGGCTGGCCATCAGGACCAGATATTTGAAGGCGGAAACGCCTATCTCGATCGCGAATTTCCCAAACTCGACAAACTTTTCCGCGCCGCGATCCTCACGAAAAAACAATCTGCCGAAAATAGATAAGCTGCGCCGGTCTACCGCAACTTTGCAGCAGATAGTTGTAGGAGTATGCTTTCCCCAACAATCGAGACGTGCCCGGCGGCGCCGGGAAACCAATCGGAGGAACAGCTATGCTGCATCTGCTCTGGACGGCTCTCATCGGTCTCATCGTCGGCGCGATCGCCAAATTCATCATTCCAGGCAAAGATCCCGGTGGCATTTGGATCACGATGCTCATCGGCATTGTGGGTTCTTTTATCGGAACTTGGATTGGCCGCATGGTCGGCCACTATGAACCCGACCAATCTGCTGGCTTCCTCATGTCGCTCGTGGGAGCCCTTATCCTGCTAGGCATCTACCACCTGATCAAACGCAGCCAGGCAACCACATAGCCGTTGATAACTCTCGCCTGAATGCCCCGCCGCTGCACCAGGTTGGATCCTACCTCACCAAGCCGCTCACCCGCTCAATCGAGCGAAGATCAAATTGGCTGTTGCCAGAACGGGCGGATTTACTGAACTCCTCTGGAGACACCGGATAGCCAATGAAGTGTCCCTGCGCTTCGTCACATCTCCTCCGCAGCAGAAACCGCAGTTGATCCTCGGTCTCGACGCCCTCTGCCACCACCTTGATGTTCAGTCCGTGAGACATCGCAATAATCGTTCGCACGACCGCCGCTGCGTTCGCATCTGTTCCCGCCTTCTTCACGAAGCTTTGATCGATCTTCAATTGGTCCACCTGATACTGCAGCAGGTAAGAGAAGCTGCAGAATCCGGTCCCGAAATCGTCAATCGATATCCGCACTCCCAACTCCCGTATCTTCTGCAGCCTGGTCAAGACATCCTCGGAGTTGGACATCAGCATATTTTCTGTGATCTCGATCTGCAGCCGCTCCGCCCGCAACCCACTCTTCGCCAGT
>Ga0209624_10002177_pt1 | contig 14689 bp, 12 predicted proteins | sample JacPinW_OM2H0_O1_FD_188565 | JGI IMG/M metagenome (GOLD analysis project Ga0209624, IMG submission 188565) | Forest soil microbial communities from Algoma, Ontario, Canada - Jack Pine, Ontario site 1_JW_OM2H0_O1 (SPAdes) (version 2) | ecosystem: Environmental > Terrestrial > Soil > Boreal...
CGAGCGCTACCTCAACTTCGTTCCCACGCTCTTCGAAAAACTCCGCGTCGAACTAGGCCCCGACGTCCATCTCCTCCACGACGTCCACCACCGCCTCACGCCAATCGAAGCTGCGCGCCTCGGCAAAGCACTCGAACCCTATCACCTGTTCTGGCTCGAAGATCCCTGCCCTGCCGAGCTGCAGGAGAGCTTCGAACTCATCCGCCAGCACACAACAACACCTCTAGCCGTAGGCGAAGTCTTCAACTCCATCTGGGACGCGCACGATCTCATCCGCCACCAGCTCATCGACTACATTCGCATGACCATCGTCCACGGCGGCGGCATCACCCACGCAAAGAAGACGGCCGACTTCGCCGCGCTCTACAACGTCCGCACCGGATACCACGGCCCCACTGACGTCTCTCCCGTCACCATGGCCGCCGCGCTCCACCTCGGCCTCGCCATCCACAACTTCGGCATCCAGGAGCACATGCATCACAGCAAACTCACCGACGAGGTCTTCCCGCATCACTACACCTTCGACGCCGGCTACATGCATCCCGGCAACGCACCCGGCCTCGGCGTCGAAATCGACGAAAAGCTAGCCGCGAAATACCCGTACCAGCGCGCCTACCTGCCCATCGCGCGCAAGCTCGACGGCACTCTCACCGATTGGTAACTATCACAGATACAAATTTCACGGAGCTTCGCCTAATGACTTTTGGCTCGCCTACTTCTCGTCATGCCCTGCTCATCACAACGCTCCTTGTGCTTACTCCATTCGCTCTGCAAGCCCAGGCAGGCTTCACTCCCCCGTCTCCGTACGTTAATGCACCACCTGCCGAGATAAAGCGCATTCCCGGCGACGGTGACGGCGCCTACAAGACCGGCAAGTACCGCGATCTCTTCGCTGAACAAGGCCACCCTGCCGCCGAAACCAAAGGCCGCCTCGAAAAAGCCTTCCAGCAGCTCTTCCACGGCGATGCCGTCTCCGAGCGTGTCTACTTCGAAGCCGGCAAAAATGAAAACGGCCCACTCGGCTACATGACTGACTGGGCCAACAACGACGCCCGCACCGAAGGTATGAGCTACGGCATGATGATCGCCGTCCAGATGGACCACAAGCGCGAGTTCGACGCTCTCTGGAATTGGTCCAACACCTACATGCTCATCACCGACCCGCACAACCCCAACGTGGGCTACTTCGCCTGGTCCATGAACACCGACGGCACCCCGCGCTCCACTGGCCCTGCACCCGACGGCGAAGAGTACTACGTCATGGCGCTCTACTTCGCCGCGAACCGCTGGGGCAATGGCCAGGGCATCTACAACTACAAAGAGCAGGCCGACAAGATTCTCCGCGGCATGCGTCACCACCCCGTGCTCACCGAGACCAGCCCCTTCAAGATCCACACTGAAGATCAACCATTCCAGTACACCCCGATCACCAGTCCCAACACCACGGAGCGCGAGCAAGGTCAACACAACATGGCCATCGAGCTTAAAGGCGAAGGCAAGACCCAGCCACCCGATCCCTTCGCCCGCTACCGCCAGGGCGGCCAGATGCCTCAGCGGCCCGTATCGGCAGGCCCGATGGTCGACGAGACTTACACCATGATCCGCTTCGTCCCTGACGTCGCGCCCTACAGCAACACCGACGCGTCCTACCACTTGCCCGCCTTCTACGAGCTCTGGGCGCGCTGGGGCCCCGAAGAAGACCGGGCCTTCTGGGGCAAGGCCGCCGACGTCAGCCGCGAGCTTTTCGTCAAAGTCACCGGCCCGGAGACCGGCCTTACCCCGGATCGCTCCAACTTCGACATGTCCACCATCCTGGGTCGCGACGGCCAGCCCACGCCCTTCAGCTACGACTCCTGGCGTTCCGTAAGCAATTGGGCGGCCGACTATAACTGGTGGCACAAAGATCCCCGCGAGGTCATCCTCTCCGACCGTATTCAGAAGTTCCTCATTAGTCAGGGGATAAGTATGTTTGCTGACCGTTACACCCTGGATGGCAAGCCGCTTTCCACCCGTCACTCCGTCGGAATGCTGGCCGCGGCCACCGTCGGCAGCCTCGCCGCCACCCCCGGCCCGACCGAAAAAGCCTTCGTCGAGGAGCTCTGGCGCACCCCCGTTCCGGTCGGCGATCAGCGCTACTTCGACAGCATGCTCTACATGTTCAGCATGCTCCACGTCAGCGGAAACTACAAAATCTGGGGTCCTAAATAGCCCTGCCAACGTCTCCCAAGCAGACCACTCTGGCGCATTTTGTAAAAAACGAGTAAAAATTGGTCGTCCAATTTTTGTCGTGAACTGCATTCGCTAAAGGGAATTCCGGTTCACCCAAGAAATAGTTTGCCGAAGAAACAGCTCGCCAAAGAAACCCGGAGATAACCAGCCATGTCCCCTGAAAACACTCGCCGCGACTTCATCAAGCTCTCCACCGCCGCACTCGCCTCCACCTCTTTCACCGCAAAGAGCTACGCCGCCATCAACGGCGCCAACGATCGTGTCCGCGTCGGCATCATCGGCTTCGGCGACCGCATGAAGGGCGGCGACATCCCCGCCTTCATGGCCTCGGCCCAGGAGCTCAACTTCGAGATCGTCGCCGTCTCCGACATCTGGAGCCTTCGCCGCGAAGAAGGCTCCGCCTACCTCGGAAAGCAGTGCAACAAGAAGATCGATGCCGTCCGCAACAACGATGAGCTCTACGCCCGCAAAGACATTGACGCTGTCATCATCGCCACCGCCGACTTCCAGCACGCCCAGCACGGCATCGAAGCCGTCAAAGCAGGTCGCGACGCCTACGTGGAAAAACCCACCGCTCACACCATGCCCGATGCGCGCGCGTTTCTCAAAGCAGTCAACGAAGGCAAGCAGGTCATCGCCGTCGGCACGCAGCGCCGCTCAACTCCCAGCTACATCGCGGCCAACGAATATATCAAGTCCGGCAAGTTCGGCGACGTCGTCATGGTCGAGATGAGTTGGAACGTCAACCAGCCCGGCCGCTGGCGCCGCCCCGATGTCGTGCCTCTACTCAAAGAAGAAGATACCGACTGGAAGCGCTACCTCCTCAACCTGCCGCACGAACCCTTCGACGCCCGCAAATATCTTGAGTTCCGCCTCTTCTGGCCTTACTCCTCCGGCATCCCCGACCAGTGGCTCGTCCACCAGATCGACACCGTTCACTGGTTCACCGGTCTGCCGCACCCGCGCTCGGTCGTCGCAAATGGCGGCATCTATCTCTGGAAAGACGGCCGCAAAAACTGGGACACCATGACCGCAGTCTTCGACTACGGCCCGCTTGACGACCTCTCGAAGGGCTTCCAGGTTCAGTACACCTCGCGCTTCACCAACTCCGCCGGCGGCGTCAAGGAGCTCTACTACTCCAACGGCGGCATGATCGACATGGACAAGCAGACCGTCACTCCCAACGGCGGCCTTACGCAGAAATCTGCCGACGAGATGAAGATGAAGGCCAACCTGCTGCCCAGCTTCTCGCTCGTAGAGAAGGCGGAGAAGATGTCCACCGACGCCGATACCACCGGCAGGCATGGCGACCCGCAGACCAATGCCAACATGCGCAACTGGATGGAATGCGTCCGCTCACGCAAAACACCCAACGCCAGCATCCAGGCTGGCTACAGCCACTCCATCGCACTCTGCATGAATGTCGCCGCAATCCAGACAGGCCAGAAGGTCACCTTCGATGACAAGACCCAGAAAGTCATGGTCGGAAACAAGGTCTACGAATAAACCAATGAGCGCCTCACTCAACGTGAGGCGTTCTTAAATTCGCTCTTTTTGTTGTCTTTGCTTTTGCCTTTCTTGTTGTCATCCCCGAAGGGGATCTGCTGTTGTCGTTGCTGTTATTTGTTCTCGTCGTCATCCTGAGCGCAGCGAAGGATCCCCGCAGTTGCGGTTGGGGTCGCTGTCGGCAGCCTGACCAAGCACCTTAGCTCCAATCGTAAATTTTCATCCGAGACAACCCGCCCGAGGTACACGAATGTCACTCCGCAAATTCCTCCCTATCATCCTCGCCCTCGTCACAATCCCCGCTCTCGCCAAAGACGGCAAAGGCGTAGACGTCACGGTCAACGAAGGATCGCATCGAGTCGACATCACCATCGACGGCAAGCCCTTCACCTCCTACCTCTGGGACACCAACCAGCGCAAGCCTGTCCTCTATCCCCTCATCGCACCCGATGGCACCACCGTCACTCGCGGTTTTCCCTTCCAGACCATCCAGGGCGAACGCGTCGACCACCCGCACCACGCCGGCCTCTGGTTCAACTACGGCAACGCCAACAATTTCGACTTCTGGAATAACTCCGACGCCATCAAACCCGCCGACCGAGGTAAATACGGCTCCATTCGCCACGACCGCATCGACTCCGCAAAGAGCGGCGCAAACTCCGGCGAACTCACCGTCGACTCCACCTGGACCACCGCTGCCGGCGATGACATCCTTAAGCAAACCACGCGCTACGTCTTCTCGAACACAAGCATTGGCGGCCAGCCCACGCGCGCCATCGACATGACCGTCACCCTCAAGGCCCTGGCCAAAGTTGTGTTCAACGACGACAAGGAAGGAGTCCTCGGCATTCGCGTCGCCCATTTCCTCGAGTCACCCACTGAAAAAGGCGGCACGTTCCTCGATGCCAACGGGGTTCCCACACAGGTCAAAGCCGCCGACACCTCAGGCGCCACCGGTGTGTACCATACGAGCGAGGGCAAAGTCGGAGACGCCGTGTGGAGTACACGCGGCACCTGGTGCTTCCTCACCGGCAACACTAACGGTCACACAGAAACCATCGCTATCATCGACAACCCGCAGAACCCCGGCTACCCGACCTACTGGCACGCTCGCGGCTACGGCCTCTTCGCCGCCAATCCGCTCGGCAGAAGCATCTTCGACCCCAAGCAACCAGCCTTCAACTACACCCTCGAGAAAGACCAATCCACAATCTTTCACTACCGCATCCTGATTGCCTCAAGCGCCATCACGTCAGACCAGATGAACCAGGAAGCCGCTGCCTTCGCCAAAGAACAACATTAAACTCTAGTAAATAGAAGGCCCCCCTTCTATTTACTAGCCGCGCTCAGCTGATCCAGATCCATATTCAGCAACAAAACGTCCACCCGGGGCTCGCCCAGAAACCCGAGCTGCCGCCCCTCGGTGTGTTGGACAACCAGCTTCCGCACCGCAGCCTCGGACAGATGCCGTTCCCGCGCAACCCGCGCAACCTGAAACTCAGCCCCAGCCGGGGTGATATTCGGATCGAGGCCCGACGCCGAAGCCGTCACCAGGTCGATAGGAACATCCTCGCCTGGATGATCGACCTGCAATGCAGCTACATCGCCTGCAACACGGTCGATCAGCTTCTTGTTCGTAGGGGCATAGTTCGAAGCGCCGGAGTTCGCTGCATCATACCCATTGCCCGCCGCTGAGGGCCGTGAATGGAAGTATTGAGGAGCCGTGAAGCTCTGGCCGATAATCCGCGAGCCCACCAGCTGGCCGTTTTGATAGAGAAGCTGTCCGTTGGCCTTGTCGTGAAACAGCACCTGCGCAAGGCCTGTGACAACCAGAGGATAGATCAACCCGAAGATAACGGTGGTGATCAGTGTGTAGCGAATAGCGGTAATCAGATGACGAAGCATAACTTCCTTCAGGCCAGATGAACGGCCGTAATAATCATGTCAATAAGCTTGATGCCAAGAAACGGAGCGATAATGCCGCCAACGCCATACAGAATCAGGTTGCGCCGCAGCAGCGCCTCCGCGGACATCGCCTTGTAACCGACGCCGCGCAACGCCAGCGGAATCAGCGCAATGATGATCAGCGCATTGAAGATCACCGCCGAAAGAATTGCCGACTGCGGAGTCTTCAGGTGCATGATGTTCAGCGCATTCAGGACCGGAAACGTAGCCGCAAACATCGCCGGAATGATCGCGAAGTACTTCGCAACATCGTTCGCAATCGAGAACGTGGTCAACGCGCCGCGCGTCATCAGAAGCTGCTTGCCAATCTCAACGATCTCGATCAGCTTCGTCGGGTTCGAGTCGAGGTCGACCATGTTGCCCGCTTCCTTCGCCGCCTGCGTTCCGGTGTTCATTGCAACACCTACATCGGCCTGCGCTAGCGCGGGAGCGTCGTTGGTTCCATCGCCGGTCATCGCGACCAGCTTGCCTTCGCCCTGTTCGCGACGAATCAGGTCCATCTTGTCCTTCGGCTTGGCCTCGGCAAGAAAGTCGTCCACGCCGGCCTCGCGCGCGATCGCCGCTGCCGTCAGCGGATTATCGCCGGTTATCATGATCGTCCGGATTCCCATCGACCGGAGCTGCGAAAACCGCTCCTTCATTCCACCCTTCACCACGTCCTTCAGGTGAATCACTCCCAGCGCCTGCCGGTTCTCTGCGACCACCAGCGGGGTGCCACCACTGCGCGCCACCGTTTCCACGGCAGCCCGTACTTCGTCCGGCAAAACACCACCATTTTCCTTCAAAAAACCAGCAATCGCGTCTGTCGAACCCTTCCGAATTACACGTCCATCGAGGTTCACGCCCGACATTCTCGTCACCGCGCTGAACGGCACAAACTCCGCCTGCATCTCGCTCAACTCGCGCCCGCGAAGTCCATACATCTCCTTCGCCAGCACAACGATGCTCCGTCCTTCCGGTGTCTCATCCGGCAAAGAAGACAACTGCGCAGCATCCGCGAGCTGATCCTTGCTTACTCCAGGAGCTGGAATGAACTCTGCAGCCTGACGATTCCCCAGCGTAATCGTTCCAGTTTTGTCCAGCAGCAGCGTATTCACGTCGCCAGCAGCTTCGACAGCCCTGCCCGACATCGCCAGCACGTTGTGCTGCACAAGGCGATCCATTCCCGCAATCCCAATCGCCGACAACAAACCGCCGATCGTGGTCGGAATCAGACAAACGAGAAGCGAGATCAGTACAAACACTGTCTGCGGAGCCGACGAATAGATCGCCATCGGTTGCAACGTAACGACTGCGAGCAGGAAGATAATCGTCAAGCCAGCCAGAAGGATATTGAGTGCAATCTCGTTGGGGGTCTTCTGCCGCTCCGCGCCTTCTACGAGTGCAATCATGCGGTCCAGGAAGGTCTCTCCCGGATTGGACGTGATCTTTACCTTGATCTGGTCCGACAGAACCCTCGTTCCGCCAGTCACGGCCGAGCGATCGCCGCCGGCCTCACGAATCACCGGCGCAGACTCGCCAGTAATCGCCGACTCATCGACCGAAGCGACGCCTTCGATCACCTCGCCATCGCCCGGAATCATACTCCCAGCGATGACGAAGACAACATCGCCAGCCCGCAGATCTGAACTGGGAACATTGTCGGTCTTCCCATCCGCCCGAAGCCGAACAGCAGTTGTCTCAGATTTCGCTCTCCGAAGCGCGTCGGCCTGAGCCTTGCCGCGCCCCTCTGCCATTGCCTCGGCGAAGTTGGCAAACAACACCGTAAACCAAAGCCAGAGCGTAATCTGCAGATCGAAGCTGAGCGAGCTGCGATGCGTCGCCAGATCGCGCCACAGATAGATGGAGGTAATGACGCTTCCGATCTCAACCACAAACATGACCGGATTCTTCATCATCGTTCGCGGGTTGAGCTTAGTTAACGCATCAACGAATGCGCGCCGAACGATCTTGCCATCCCAAAGGGAACGCTTGCGTGTACTTGACATTGACTCCTCTGATCCTCTTCGATGAACTTAGAAACTCTTGCCGGCATGCATCAACAGATGCTCAAGGATCGGGCCAAGCGAGAGTGCGGGGAAAAACGTCAGCGATCCGACGATGAGAATCACACCCACCAGGAGCACCGTGAATAAGGGCGTATGAACCGGGAAAGTTCCAGGCGATGGAGGAACGAGCTTCTTCTTAGCCAGGCTGCCGGCAATCGCCAGCATTGGGATGATCATCATGAATCTTCCGATTAGCATCGCCGCGGTCAGCGACAGGTTGTACCAGTGAGTATTTGCGCTAAGCCCGCCGAAGGCTGATCCATTATTCCCAGTTGCTGAGGTGTAGGCGTACAGGATCTCCGAAAGTCCGTGTGGCCCGATATTCGTCAGGGCAGAAAGACCGAGATTCGGCATCATTAACGCCACTGCCGAGAAAATGAGGATCGAGAGTGGAAAGATGAGCACATATAGCATCGCCATCTTTACGTCATACGATTCAATCTTCTTACCGAGATACTCCGGGGTGCGGCCAACCATCAGTCCCGCAATAAACACGGAGAGTACGACGAACATCAATACTCCGTAGAGTCCCGCTCCGACACCACCGAAGACGACTTCACCCAGCATGATATTGACCAGGGGAACCATGCCGCCGAGCGGCATGAACGAGTCGTGCATCGAGTTCACCGCTCCACAACTCGCATCAGTCGTAACCGTGGCAAACAGCGCCGAGTTGGCGACACCGAACCGCACTTCCTTGCCCTCCATGTTGCCGCCAGCCTGTAGTGGGCTAACGTGCTGGCTGACCGAGTGGAGGAGAGGGTTAGGCTGTGCCTCAGCATAGTAAGCCACAAGGACGCCAACGAAAAAGAGCGCAGCCATCGCCGCGAATACAGCCCAACCGTGTTTCGGCGACTTCGTCATTCTCCCTAAGGTCACCGTCAATGCAGCCGGGATAACGAATATTGAGAACATCTGCATCAGATTGGTGAGTGGGGTCGGATTCTCAAATGGATGCGCGCTATTGGCGTTGAAGAAGCCGCCACCGTTGGTACCGAGCATCTTAATGGCTTCCTGCGATGCTGTCGGCCCCTGCGCAATGCTCTGCGTCGTCACAGTCTGGGTCGTCGTCTTGCCATCTGTTCCCGTAGCGGTGACAGTCTGGGATTGCACCAACTTCGCCTGGTCGTAGGGGCGGAAGTTCTGGACTACGCCTTGTGACACCAGAAGCAGCGCATAGATAAGACAGCCTGGCAACAGAACCCAAAGGGAGGCGCGCGTTGTATCTACCCAGAAATTGCCGAGCGTCTTCGACTCCCGCCGAGAGATGCCCCGAACCAACGCGATTGCCAGCGCTATTCCGACTGCCCCAGAAAAGAAGTTATGGTAGGCCAGAGTGAGCATCTGCGTCAGATAGCTCATCGTCGTCTCAGGCGCATAGGCTTGCCAGTTTGTGTTTGTCGTGAACGACGCGGCAGTATTCAAAGCCAGATCAGGAGCCACGGCCACCAAATGCTGCGGATTGAGAGGCAAAACATGCTGAAGCCGCTCGATCAGATACGTCACGATCATGGTGACCAGGCTGAAAACCAGCATCGCAATGGCATACTCAGTCCACGCCATCTCGCGGCTTTCGTCGATCCCCGTGACTCGATAAATAAGTCGTTCAATCGGACGGAAGATGCGATCTGCCCAGGTTCGTTCCCGCTCAAATACGCGCGCCATATACACGCCAAGGGGCTTCGCGCAGACGAGCACCAGGGCGAAAAAAAAGAAAATCTGAAACCAGCCGTTCGCTGTCATGATGACTACTTCCTCTTAAAACTTCTCGGGGCGCAGCAGCGCATACACCAGATAAATGAACAACAAGATAGTTACCAGGCCAAGCAATCCTGTCTCGATCATCCCTGTTTCTCCTTCGCCCCTAGCCGCTCGCAGCCAATTGTGTACCCAATTGCGACCATGAAAAACAGCACGCTTGCCGCAATACACCCCACGTCCCACATTGCCTGCCTCCCGGATAGAGCCGACTTCGCATGTAAATCCCAGCGCAGTAGCTGCTCTATATCGGCGACTTATTCGTCGCGACCTCACCTATTGAATCAATCCATAGATAAAGAATGCATAGAAATGCCGTAAAGAAGTCGTATTCAGGCCCTCTCGTAACTGGTCCATCGACCCGGGAAACATCGTTTTCGAACAGAGAATCAACCGCAATCTCGGTCATTCGCCAGTAGAGCTGCAACCCTGGGCCCAAACAGGACATGCTTAATTCCCGGTCTCAGCTAGACTGGTTGCTAATCGAACGCCAATGCCTAGAAAGAAACCCTCTCTCCCAGCAGCCCCGCGTCGCGTCAGCCTGAAGATGCTGGCAGAACATCTGGACCTAAGTCCGGCAACCGTCTCCTTTGTGCTGAACAACACCCCCGGCCGATCGATCCCCCCGGCGACGCGAGAGAGAGTCAAGGCCGCGGCAAAGAAGTTCGGTTACCAGCCAAGCCTGATTGCCCGGTCTCTCCAGGGCCTGAAGACACAGACGATCGGGATACTGCTTCCGGAACTGGGGGAAGGATATCACTCCCAGGTTCTGAGTGGTGCGGCGGATTTTCTGATGCAGGAGGGTTACTTTTTCTTTACAGCGCACCACCGGCACCGGAAGGATCTGGTTGCCGAGTACCCACGTCTCCTGCAGGCGCGTGGCGTGGACGGCATCCTGGCAATCGACACTCAACTGCAGGAAGCTCTGCCGGCACCTACAGTCAACGTTGCGGGGCACACGGCAGTCCCTGGGGTGACCAATGTCATCCTCGATCATCACCGGGCGGCTGAGCTTGCGCTGGGGCACTTATACCGGCTTGGTCACCGGAAGATTGCTTATATGCATGGCCAGCCTTTCAGTTCCGATTCGCAGAGCCGATGGCAGGCGATCATGGAGGTGGCTCGCGCGCTCTCCCTTGATATGCCTCCAGACCTGATCATTCAGTTGGACCGCGATCTGAATACTCCGGAACTTGGATATCCAGGGGTCCATCAACTTCTGCTGCGTCGCAGAGACTTTACCGCGGTGCTTTGCTTCAATGACGTTTCGGCGATCGGAAGTATCAGAGCGCTTCATGACGCTGGGCTGAAAGTTCCGACCGATGTTTCGGTGCTCGGCTTTGATGACATTCAGGCGGCTTCCTACATTGTTCCCAGTCTTACGACCATCCGGCAGCCGTTGCAGCATATGGGCTCGCTGGCGGCCAGTTCTTTGCTGAAGAAGCTGGCTCACGAGAAGCTCCCGGATACCATCAAGGTCGATCCTGAGTTGATTGTTCGCGAGTCGACTGCGCAGGCTCGTTCTACCCCGCGGCGTGCGGGATCCTAGAAAGCACCTGACCTGAATCGTCGTGACGGTTCAGTTTGCTTCGACTGCAAAAGACGTGAATCGCCGCGTATTCGCAGGTTACGACTGAGCGGAACGAACATTTCGCTGGGCGGCGGTTACCTTTTGATTACTTGCAAATATTGCAAATCGTGATATTGTTATCGCAATCTGCAATATGAAACTGAGCGACAAAATCCGATATCTGCGCGAGGTAGAGGGAAACCTTCGCGGGCTGGGCCGTGCGATGACGCAGCAGGAGCTGGTGCGGGCCATCCAGGAGTCGAACCATTCCAAGGGAGGGCGCGGGAAGCGAGGAGCGACGATCAGTCAGTCTTATCTTTCGCAGATCGAGAGCGGTGCGCGACCCCACCTGACTAACACGACACGTCTGCTGCTCGCGAAGTTCTTTCAGGTCCATCCCGGTTACCTGGTGGACGATCCCGAGGGATATAACGCGCAACTGATGGCCGACATTCATACGGTCGAAGACAAGCTGGACCTGTGGCTGATCAGTGGCGCGGAGAGATTTCGGCGCGACCCGGAGCTTTGCCAGGCGTTGCTGACGCTGGCGCAGAACAAGGACTCCCGCCGCTGCCTTCTGCTGCTGGAGTCGGTGCTGGAGACGCCTTCGCTGGTGGAGCGCCTGCTTCAGGTGCTGCGCCCGGAGAGCGCGGCTAAACAGACGAGCACCTCAACCATTACGACTCACAGCCCCGTCGGCGCGGGTGATCATGCGAAACGCCGCACCCAATGACCATGGACACCTTCTATCTTGTCTGCTTCGGCACCGGTCTAGTACTCAGCCTGGCCACTGCGCTGGGTGGCTTCGGACATCTGCACCTGGGGCACTTTGGACGTTTCCATGTAGGCCATTCGGCGCAGGGGCATCACGGCTCTCATGGTCTGTCGGCCTTCAACGGCTTTACCATCACAGCGTTTCTCTGTTGGTTTGGCGGCGCGGGTTACCTGCTGAACCGGTTCAGCGTTCTGTTTGCTCCCGTGGTATTTCTTCTGGCAGTGATGAGCGGGGCTGTCGGCGCTGCGCTGTTGTGGACACTGCTTTTCAAGGTGCTGCTTCCGCGTGAGCGCGTGTTGAGCTCAGAGGACACGGAGATGACCGGAGTGCTTGCGCAGGTGAGTGACAGCATTCGCAGCGGCGACGGCATCGGCGAGATTCTCTTTGTGCAGACGGGAGCCCGCCGGAGTTCGGCCGCGCGCAGCGACGACGGCCGCAGTATCGAGCGCGGAACGGAGGTTGTTGTGATCCGCTACGAACGCGGCGTTGCTTATGTGCGTCCATGGGCCGAACTTGAGGGCGACCCTTTCAAGAGCCTGGTCGACAGATGAGTTCGATCTGCGGCGGCCTCAGCTTGCCTGAGGGTTGCTAACCGCCTTTCATCCGCCTGTGGCAAGCAGATAACACGTCCCCCGTCACTCGACAAAAGGAACGATATGCACGATATGCAGAATTCACTGATTGTAATTATTGGTCTGGTCGCGGTAGCGACCCTTGCCGTGGCGATGTTTCTCGCGAGCCTGTTTCGCAAAGCCGGGCCTAATGAAGCGATTATCGTCTACGGCTTTCGCGGCCCTCGCGTGATCAAAGGCGGCGGCGCGATCATCCTTCCCGTTATAGAAAACAGCCGTCAGCTTTCGCTGGAGCTGATGAGCTTCGATGTTGCTCCACAGCAGGACCTGTACACGAAGCAGGGTGTCGCGGTCACGGTGGAGGCAGTTGCGCAGATAAAGGTGCGCTCGGATAAGGAGTCGATCCTCACAGCTTCGGAACAGTTTCTTACGAAGTCTCCCGATCAGCGCGAGGGCTTGATCCGCCTGGTGATGGAAGGCCATTTGCGCGGCATTATTGGCCAACTAACAGTCGAACAGATTGTGAAAGAGCCGGAGATGGTGGCCGAGCGGATGCGCTCGACGTGCATGGATGACATGAGCAAGATGGGGCTGGAGGTGATCTCGTTCACGATTCGTGAGGTGCGCGATAAGAACGAGTACATCACGAACATGGGCCGTCCCGATGTGGCGCGGATTCGGCGTGACGCCGAGATTGCGGCTGCAGAGGCCGAACGAGATACGGCGATTCGCAGAGCAAATGCACTGCGCGAAGCAGCAATCGCCAAGGCTGCGGCGGATCAGGAGCGCGTGATCGCCGAGACAGCGTCGCTGGCGAAACAGGCCGAGGCGCAACGCGACCTCGATATTCAGAAGGCGCAGTTTACTGAGCAGAGCCGACGGCAAGAAGCACAAGCCGATAAAGCCTATGAGCTGCAGACTAACGTGATGCAGCAGAAGGTCGTTGCCGAACAGGTGAAGGTGCAGCAGATTGAGAAGGAACAGCAGGTGAAGGTGCAGGAGGCTGAGATTCTGCGCCATGAGAAGGAGTTGATTGCGACCGTGCTGAAGGGAGCGGAGATTGAGCGGCAGCGCATCGAGAACATTGCTGCGGCCGAAAAGTCTCGGCTGATGATTGAAGCTGAGGGTCGCGCAGCTGCGATCAAACTGCAGGGAGAGGCTGAAGCCAACATCATCTTCCAAAAAGGCGATGCCGAAGCGAAGGCGATGAATGTGAAGGCGGAGGCGTACCAGGAGTGGTCGCAGGCTGCGGTGGTCGACAAATTGATCACCAATATGGCCGACGTAGTGCGGGCGATGGCGGAGCCGTTGAGCAAGGTGGATAAGATCACCATTGTTTCGACGGGCAACGACGGCGCGACCGGCGCGAACAAGATCACCGGCGAGATGACGAAGATCGCCGCACAGGTGCCTGCGCTGTTTGAGGCGCTTTCTGGAATGAATCTGCAGGAGCTGATGTCTAACGTGAAGGCGATGAAGCCGCGAGCCAATGGAGAGAACGGATCGGCTAACTAATGAATCTGTCCGGCGCGGAGAGACTCCGCGCCGGACAGGAGCAACCGCTGTAAGGAGGGTGTCATGGCATTACTTGAGCGTGTAGGGACCTTGTTGCGAGCGAATGTGAACGACCTGATTTCGAGGGCTGAAGACCCGGAGAAGCTGGCGAGACAGTTGGTGCTCGATATGGAGAACCAGCTGCTCCAGGTGAAGACCCAAGTGGCGATTGCGATTGCCGATCAGCATCTGCTGCAGAAGAAAAAGAAGGAGCATGAAGACGCAGTGCAGGAGTGGCATCGCAAGGCGGAGCTCGCTGTGAGCCGTCAACAGGATGATCTGGCTCGGGCGGCGCTGGAGCGTAGCTTGAGCCATCAGAACCTGGCGAACAGCTTCGGGCAGCAACTTGATGATCAAACGGCGGAGGCGGAGACGCTGCGGAATGCCTTTTCGAAGCTGCAACAGAAGCTCGCGGAGACGCAATCGGCGTGCGAGATGCTGGTGGCGCAGCATCGGCGTGCTCGCGTTGCCGGAAAGGCGAATTCCGCGAGAGCAGTTGTTGGCTTGCAGCAAAAGGCCAGCACGTTGAACCGGCTGCGGTCCACGATTCTGCAACAGGAGGCGAGCAATGTAGCGGCGTACAGCCTTCTGGAGGACGATAGCCTTGAGGATAAGTTCGCAGCGCTGGATCGGGAGGAAAGAGTGGAGCGGCTGCTGCTTGAGTTGAAGAACAGGCAGCCGCGCCTGGCTTAGCGATTCGGCGTGTCAACCT
>Ga0209624_10002178_pt1 | contig 14676 bp, 16 predicted proteins | sample JacPinW_OM2H0_O1_FD_188565 | JGI IMG/M metagenome (GOLD analysis project Ga0209624, IMG submission 188565) | Forest soil microbial communities from Algoma, Ontario, Canada - Jack Pine, Ontario site 1_JW_OM2H0_O1 (SPAdes) (version 2) | ecosystem: Environmental > Terrestrial > Soil > Boreal...
CATTGGGAGAGCCGGCTTGTCGCTCGTCCCGACGTCCCCAAGCAGGCGGACCTTCGAATTCACGCTTGGCTCGGACAATCAATCCTCCTCAACGGCGCTCGGGAAACCGTGCCGGGCGGCGCCTAATTTGAGTGCGGGGCCCTAACCACCGCAAGGGCGCCGGCAAGTCAAGCCTCGCCATCCGGCAGCAGAGCCGCAGCCTATGCCGATCCGAGAAATCAGGCTAAGCCGCCCCCGACATTGTCCGTCCGATGGAGGCCTGAGCCCGTGCTCACATTTGCTTCGCCAACAGCCGACGCAACGCCTGTGTGGCTGGTCAGCGCAGAAAACTGGCCGACAGTCAAATCGACGATCGGCGTGGCAGCCGCGGCCTTCGCTGACCGCTGCGGCTTCCAGCCGAAAGCCGGACGCATGCAGCTTCTCCCAGGCGAGGCTGGCGCCCTCGCGGGCGTCCTCTTTGGAATTGACGAAGCGAACGCGCTCACGCGCGATCCGTTTGGCCCCGGCAAGCTCGCAACGTCGCTGCCCGAAGGCGTGTACCGGTTCGCCAACACGCCTCAAGACGCCGATCTCGCCGCGCTCGGCTTCCTGCTCGCGCTTTACCGGTACGATCGCTTCAAGGCCAACAATGCGCCGAGGCCGTCCCTCGTCGCGCCCGGCGAGGTCGATGCGATCCAGATTCAGCGCACCGCCGAAGCGGTCGCTTTTGGACGCGATCTCGTCAACACGCCCGCCAATGTCCTGGGCCCGAACGCGCTCGAACAGGAGGCGGTCAAGCTCGCCGAGCATTTCGACGCCAGCGTCACCATGGTGCGCGGCGATGAACTCATCGGCGCCAACTTTCCCCTTATCCACGCGGTCGGACGCGCGGGCGTCGAAGAGCCCCGGCTCGTCGACTTTTCCTGGGGACGCGAGGACGCGCCAAAAGTGTCGCTTATCGGCAAAGGGGTGACATTCGACACCGGCGGTCTCGACATCAAGCCGGCGTCCGGCATGGAACTCATGAAAAAGGATATGGGCGGAGCGGCGACGGCGCTGACGGTGGCGCGGATGATCATGGAGGCGGGGCTTGATCTCCGCTTGAGGACGCTGATCCCAATCGTCGAGAATGCGATCTCGGCGCCGGCGATGCGCCCGGGCGACGTGATTGTCAGCCGCAAGGGGATCTCGGTCGAAGTCGGCAACACCGACGCCGAAGGGCGGATGATCCTTGCCGACGCGCTTGCGCTTGCGGACGAGGACGCGCCGGAGCTGATGTTCGACTTTGCCACCTTGACCGGCGCGGCGCGGGTCGCGCTCGGCCCCGACCTGCCGCCCTTCTACACCGACGATGATGAGCTCGCGGGCTCGATCGCCGGCCATTCCGCGCGCGTACGCGATCCGCTTTGGCGCATGCCGCTCTGGCGGCCTTATGACGCGATGATCGAAGGCTCGGTCGCCGACATCAGCAATTCAGGCTCAGGCGCCGGCATGGCGGGCTCGATCACGGCTGCGCTCTTTCTCAGGCGATTTGTTGAGAAAGCCAGATCCTGGGCGCATTTCGACGTCTACGCCTGGAACCCGAAGCCGCGCGCGCATGGACCCGCAGGCGGCGAGATCCAGGCGGCGCGGGCTTTGTTTGAGCTGTTAAGCGCGCGCTATCCGAGGCGGTGAGGCGAATCCGTCTTACCCGATCAGCCAGGGCAGAAGCGCCGGGATAACCGCCGGGGTGACGATGGCGTTAAGTCCCATGGCGAGGCCAGCGAACACGCCGGCGACCGGATCGACCGCGAACGCGCGCGCCGTGCCGATGCCATGCGAGGCGAGCCCCACGGCGAAGCCGCGCGCCGCATAGTCGGTTACGCCGAGCGCGTCCATGAGCGGGGTCACGATAACCGCGCCGAGGATGCCGGTGGCGATGACGAGAACGGCGGTCAGCGGCGGCGCGCCCCCGAGCGCCTCAGTCACGGCCATCGCGACGCCGGCCGTGATCGACTTCGGCGCGAGCGCGATCAGGATCGCGCGCGGCGCGCCGAACGCTTTCGCGACCAGCACCGCGGACGCGATCGCCACAGTCGCGCCGATGAGCAAAGCCGCCGCAAGCGGCCAGACATTGCGTCTGACGAGCGCGAAGTTGGCATAGATCGGGACACCAAGCGCGACCGTCGCTGGCCCGAGCAGGAAATGCACGAACTGGGCACCGTTGAAATAAGTCTGGTAGTCCGTCCCGGTGAGCTCGAGCAGACCTCCAAGCAGGGCGATGGCGATCAAGACGTGATTGACGATCGGGCGTCGGCCCGCCGCCTTCGCCAGCGCGTCGGCGACAAGGAAGGCGGCGAGCGTCGCGGTAAGCCAGAAGAGGGGCGTCGTCTGCAGATAGACCCAGAGGCGGAACGGGGTCATGCCTCGCCTTTCGCGCCGGTGAGGCGCTTGACGAGCAGGAAGACACCGACGGTGGCGAGCAGCGTCGCAATGGTCGAGACGACGAGCGCCACGGCGAGCGCCAATCCCTGCTCGCGCAACAGGCCCATGTACTGGACCACACCGACGCCCGCGGGCACGAACAAAAGCGGCAACGCGGCGAGCAACCCCCGTGCAGCTTTGCCGAGGTCGCTTTCAGCCAGCGCCTCTTCATCGAGCGGCCGCCAGCGCTGGTAAAGGCTAAGGGCAACGACCAGCAGCGCAAGGCCGATCACCGGGCCGGGCGCCGGCAGCGCAAGCCCGCGCGCCGCGACCTCACCGACGAGCTGGAATGCAAGGAGGATGAAAAAGCCGCGGATCATGCTGATTTGTCGCCGCCAGAGGCGGTGAGGTCAACGCAAGCTCCTACGCGCCCGCGATGACCGACTTCAAAAACGCCACGCGCCGGGCGAACGCCGCGCGGCGCTTATGAGCAGCGTTTGGCTTCGCGGCGCCCTTGCTTTATCGGAGGATAAAAATCGAGGGGATGGCATGGCTCTGACGAAACACAACCGTCTGACGGTCGCCGATTTGCGCAAGCTCAAGGGCAAGCGGCAATTGACGATGCTGTTCGTCGAAACACCGGAAGAGGCGGCTGCGGCGTCCGCCGCCGGCATCGATATTCTGTCAATCGTTGAACACCTGTGGTCGCCCTCGATGCGCGAGGCGGCGGGCGACTGTTTCGTGCAGGTCGGGCTCATCTACGGCCAGCACTGCACCTATGAGGACTATCTACGCGCCGCGCACAAGAATCTGATGATCGGCGGCGATGCCTTCTACTGCGCCGGCAGCCTCGACACGATCACGAAGCTCGCTGCTGAAGGCATTCCGGTGGTCGGCCACGTCGGGCTCATCCCTGCGCGGGCGACATGGAGCGGCGGATTCAAGGCTGTGGGCAAGACCGCCGCTGAGGCCATGCATGTCTATCATCACGTCAAACAGCTCGAGGCTGCGGGAGCGGTCGCGGCCGAGATCGAGGTCGTGCCAGCTCGAGTAGCGAGCGAGATTGCGAAGCGCGCGACGCTCGTTCTGATGTCTATGGGCGCGGGTTCAGGCTGCGATGCGCAATACCTGTTCGCGGAGGACGTCTTGGGCTATTCGCGCGGCCATCAGCCGCGCCATGCGAAGGTCTATCGCAACTTTCGCGCCGAATATGACCGTTTGCAGCAGGAGCGCATCGCCGCCTTCCAGGAGTTCCGGGCCGATGTCGAGAATGGCGCTTTCCCGCAGGACAAGCATCTTGTGCCGATTGCGGACGCCGAGTTCGAGATGTTTGTGAAGGGATTGGAGACGCGATGAGGGCCGGGCTGCTGCTTCCAAGCTGAAGTGGGCTCGCTGATGAGTGTTTCAGATCACGATCAAGATCGGCAAACGGTTCTCGACGCATTCGACAAGCAGATCGGGTGGTGTGAAAAGCTCGGTTCGCCATTCACGGCGCGGCTGCTTACGATTCTGCGAGACGACATCGCAGCCGGCGGCGCTAGTGCGGAACTGGCGCTCGGGTGGCCTGGCGATCCGGTCGCGGACGCGTTGGCTCTCAGGATGGCAGGAGCGCTGCGCGCGCTCGCCTTGACCGGGTCGGCGCCTGCACTTGTCCTGTGCTATCCGCCGAGCGCGGCGCCAGTCGAGCCATTGCGGCCCCTCGTTCTCGACGTCGTCCGAGAGCACCAAAGCACCATTCGTGCTTTTCTTGTTTCGCCCCCGCAGACGAACGAGGTTGGTCGATCGGGCGTGCTGGTCGGAGGTTTTCTGGAGATCGCCAAGGAGACTGGCCTGCCGCTCCTCTGTCTCGAAATCGGCGCGAGCGCAGGCCTCAACACCATCTGGGATCGCTATCACTATCGTCTCGGCGCGGTCGGCTGGGGCGATCCACAGAGCCCAGTCAGCCTCGCGCCCAGTTGGGAAGGCCTGTCGCCGCCGGTCGACGCCCCACTCCGTGTGATCGAGCGTCATGCTTGCGACATCGCGCCAATCGATCTCGAAGACCCCGCCCAGCGCCTCCGCCTCAGAGCCTACATCTGGGCCGATCAGCGCGAGCGCCAGTCCCGTCTGGAAAGCGCCATCGACCTCGCGCGCGCCCACGGTCCAAGAGTTGAGCGGGCCGACGCCGCTGACTGGGTCAGAACAAAACTACGCGAACCAGCCGCCTCGGGCGCGACGGTCCTCTACCATTCCATCATGTGGCAGTATCTGTCCTCAGAGACTCAGGCGGAAATCCGGGCGAGTCTCGAGCGCGCCGGCGATCGAGCGACCAGCGCCGCGCCTTTGGCCTGGTTGCGCTTCGAGCCGTCAAATTCCGTATCTAGGCCGGAGCTGCGCATGACCTTATGGCCCGGCGCGCGCGACGTTCGCCTGGCGGTCGCTCATCCTCACGGAAGCATCGTGCAATGGTCGAGCCTGTAGCTCAGGCGCGAGGTTGGAGCGCGCGTCTCAGGCCGCCCAATCGAGCACGATTTTGCCGCTCTCGCCCCGGCGCACGATCTCGAAGCCTTCGAGGAATTTTTCCGCCGGCAGGCGATGGGTGATGACCTTGCGCACGTCGAGCCCGGTTTCCAGCATCGCGATCATCTCGTGACCGCGCGGCTGCTCAGGCGCAGTCACGACTCCCTCACGCGCCTTCAATAATTGACTTCAGAAAGGCCACATGGCGCGCGAACGCCGCCCGCCCTTGCGCACTGGCTTTGACCGTGCTGCGAGGCCTTCGGGCGACGAAGGCCTTGGTCACTTCGACATAGCCCGCGCGCGCCAAATGATCGAGATGCGCGCCGAGGTTGCCGTCGGTCGCGCCGGTCAGTTTTTTAAGGTGGGTGAAGTCGAGGCCCTCATCGCTCGGCTTGCAGGCGGTGAGCGCCGCCATCACGCGCAAGCGGATAGGCTGATGGATGACGTCGTCCGGCCCGTCCATCGTTCAGGCCCGCCGCATCCAGAGGCCGCACAGAATGTATCCGCCGCCGGAGACTGCCGCGAGCCACAGCGGAAACGCCGCGCCTGACCAGACGTATCCGGCGAGAATAAGCGCCGTGAGCCCGAGGCCGATCGCCGAAAACGCCGCCCCGAACCATAGACCGGCGAGCGCATAGCCGAACAGGAACAGCGTCGGCCAGAACGCCATCTGTTCGCGCATCCCGAACCCGCCAAGGAAATTGGCCCAGATCCAGCCGAAGGCGTAGAAGAGGCTGAACGCCGCCAGCGTTCTGAGCGGAAGGCGCGCGCCAGGCGCGACCACCCAGCGAAGAAGGGCGAGCGTGCCGATGATCCCGATCGCGTCGATAAGGAACCAACGCGGACCGAACCAGCTCGGCGCAAGCGCGATGAGAAGATCGCGCGAGAGATTCACGGCGCCCCACAAGATGATGATGAGGGCCGAGCTCCGATAGACGCGCGATTGCTTGACCTTGGCGACAACGACGTCGACGTCGGCAAGCATCGCGGCTGCTTCATCGGACCGGACGGTCATGCGCCTCTCGCCAGGTTCCGGGCGCCGGTTGCAACCGCGATGCGCTTGGACACGAATTCTCCCGCGTCAGGAACTGCCTTCAACCATCGCCGCCAGGATCGCCTTGATCGCCTCCGCCTTATAGACAATCCCCATGTGGTCGACGCCCGGGACAATCGTCACGGCAACGCCGAGCGGCGGCAGCGCGCGCCTATAGGCCTCGGCGTCCATCAATTCGTCGTCGGCGCCGGCGATGACCGCGATCCGGCCTTTGGCGCCCGCGAATGCGCCTCGCCAATCGGGCGGCGCGGTATAGTTCTGCATCAGGCGAAACGAGTACTGGCTCGTGACGAACATTTTCGCTTCCGGCGCGGTGGCGAAGGCGACGGCCGGCAGCGACTGCGGCCAGTCGATTCCAAGCTTGTCCAGGAGGACGGACACGAGGATTCGCGGCAAGTCCGGCGAGGCCCATAAAGCCGGTCCTGCCGCGGGCCGGTTGGTCGGCGCGGAATGACCGAGGTAGGGCGCAAGCAGCACGAAGCGCTCGAACGCATCGCCGAGCTTGCTGCCGGCGATGCGCAGGGCGAAACCGGCGCCCGAAGAATGGCCGATGAGCGAGAATCGGGTGGCCGGATAGGTTTTGCGCAGTTCGGCGATCAGATCGGCGAAATCGTCGTCGAGCTGGCCCGGATAGGCGATATCGCCGCGCGTCCCCGAGGCGCCGTGGCCACGGAAGTCCAATGCGACCGCAGTCACGCCGGCCCCCGCCAGCGCCTTTGCGACGGCGTTCATTTCCATCGAGCTGGCCGACGAGCCGTGCGCGAGGATCGCTATTCCGTCCTGCCCCCCGTTCCGGGCGGGATAGAGCCGGTAGGCGAGCCACGTCCCGTCGCGGGCCTGGAATCGGCTGAGATCCGGCGCGCCTGTTCCGTCGATTCCTATTGCGCCGGCGTGGATCGAAGCCAGCGCCGGCGGCCGGCGCACCGGCGAAGCCAGCATCAGTGCGAGCGCGAGCGCCGCCGCTCCCACCAGCGCAAGCAGCCCGAGCGCAACGTCATAGAGAGTCGTGAGGGACATGGGCGTATCCACCGCAGATAACTCTATGATACAGAGCATCCTGAGGCAGTCAAGGGTCGCGCCCTGTCGCCCTCCGGCAAGCAGGCCGTTGTGAAACCGGAATGACTCGGAAATGGCGCCGCAAGCCCCTGGAATCGCTCAAAATGGGCTCGGCAATGGCAGAGCTGGCCGGAGCCTCTACGCGCCCGTCCAATCCAGCACGATCTTGCCGCTCTCGCCTCGCCTCATGATCTCAAAACCTTCGAGGAATTTTTCCGCTGGCAGGCGGTGGGTGATAACCTTGCGCACCTCGAGGCCGCTTTCCAGCATCGCGATCATCTTGTGCCAGGTCTCAAACATCTCGCGCCCATAAATGCCTTTGATGGTGAGCTGCTTGAAGATGATCTTGTTCCAATCGACCAGCGCGGGCATCGCCGGCAGGCCGAGCAGGGCGACCTTGCCGCCGGTGAGGATGGCGTCGAACAGCTGATCGAAGGCCGCCGGCGCGCCGCTCATCTCGAGCGCGACATCAAAGCCCTCGGTCATCTTGAGCCGGCTCATCGTCTCCTTGAGGTCAGCTTTCGACACGTCAACCGTGACGACGTCGGCGACCTCTTCCGCAAGCTTGAGGCGCTTAGGGTTGATGTCGGTGATCACGACATGCCTGGCGCCGATGTGGCGCGCGACCGCGCCAGCCATAATTCCGATCGGCCCCGCCCCGGTGATGAGCACGTCCTCGCCCACAAGATCGAAGGCAAGCGCGGTGTGGACCGCGTTGCCGAGCGGATCGAGGATCGCGCCGAGCTCGTCGTCAACGTCGTCGGGCAGGGGCACGATGTTGAACGCCGGCACCCGCACATATTCGGCGAAGGCGCCGGGTATGTTGACGCCGATGCCCCGAGTCTCGGGGTCGAGATGATAGCGACCGCCGCGCGCTGCCCGGCTTTTCATGCCAATCACGTGGCCTTCGCCGGACACCCGCTGCCCGACCTTGAGGCGTCTCACATTCGCGCCGACTTCGGCGATCTCGCCCGAATATTCGTGGCCTACGGTCATCGGCGTCGGGATCGTCTTTTGCGCCCAATCGTCCCAATTGAAGATATGGATATCGGTGCCGCAGATGCCGGTCTTATGCACCTTGACCAGCACATCGTCGGGGCCAATCTCAGGGATCGGCTGCTCTTCGAGCCAGAGTCCTGGCTCCGGCTTTTCCTTGACGAGGGCTTTCATTGAGCAGGGCTCCCGCTGGGCGATTGACGGTCAGCGGCATTCGTCGACCACCTCAAGTCTTCTGGCCCGGTAGCAACTTAAGCTGATTAGAAGGCGCCGGCTATCATGGCCGCCATGCGAACCGATCAGTGGGGGCGCTGACGCCGGCGGCCGGACCCGCGACTGGGGTGAGGATTTGGTTCCTCCCCGGTCTCCGGCGAACCCATAGCCCCTCACGGCAATGTGAACGTTTATATTCTTCCGCACGCGCGCGCCTTTCGCCGCTGACCGTGGTGAGCAATTTGGTTTCGGGGCTGGCCTGAGCCTAAACCCATGATGCGCTCGGTCATTTGGACGACATGGAGGGCGCCTCTTCTCACTCCGCTGACGGATCGCGGCGGCCTCTAGTCGGCCGGATCCGTTATGATAGCGGAGAGATAATCGATGAAGTTCGCCACAACTTTTTGCCGTCATAAATGATCGCCGGTTTGATGCCGCTCGCAGCCGCATCCGAGCCCGCAAGCGCCAAGGTCTTCGACTGGTCGCTGACCGGTCCTGCTTCCGACCTTGGCGGCGTCTCCTTCCCGGGAAGCGGCACCATCACCGCATCACCGACGGCAAGCACGGGCGTCTTTGACATCGACACCATCACCGGGGTCATTGACGGCAGCGAGATCACCGGCACGAGCGCGTTTCGGGGCGCCGACAACGAGGTGTTCACGAACGGATTTGCATTCGTCAGTACGGTCGGCATTTCCTTCGAGACCGCCGCTGGCCAAAGCGTCAATATTTTCAGCTTCTTCGGGCAGGGCACGCCGCCGACCGGCAATGCCTATGAGGAATTCACGGCGAACCCCGGAGCTTTTGGAGTCGGCACCTTTACGCTGACCGCGGTTCCCGAGGCGTCAACCTGGGCGCTGATGCTGATCGGCTTCGCGGGGCTTAGCATGGCTGGCTATCGCGCCTCACAGAAGCGCGCCGCCACCTTGGCTTAGCTTCCGGGAACGAACGGCGCCGGCGCCGTTCGTCTCATCCTCAGATTTTGACGAGACTGTCGCGAGGCCGGGCTGCGCCAAGGGCCAGGGGCCCCGCCCAGGGCCAGGGGCCCCGCCCAGGAGGGAGGGAACACTGGGCGGGGCGTAGGCGCGGAACTGGAGGATTCCATGCTCAGTCCAAATCTTGCAACGCATGGTGACGACACAATGACGCAAAAAGGGCGGCCCGAGGCCGCCCTCCATTGATTGCTATGTCGCGTGACTACTTGTCGTTGGCGTGCCGAACAGCGTCTTTAACGTCGCCGAGCGCCTCCCGCGCGTTGCCCTTCGCCTTGTCCATCTTTCCTTCGGCCTGCAAACCTTTATCGTCCATCATCTTGCCGGCGGCGTCCTTCACGGCGCCCTTTGCCTTGTCCGCGGCGCCTTTGATGTGTTCTTTGTCCATGACAGCCTCCTTTGAGAGCTGCCGAAAGAACGCGGGGGACGGCCATAGGTTCCGGCGGTCGGCCAAGGGTGTTCCGACAGCAATTGTCCCAATAATCGCTGGCATTCAAAATCCGGCTCTCTCTAGGGCTGAAATAATGATAGGGATGCTGCTAGCCGCTATGTCGACTGAACTGGCGGCGGCGTGAGGAACGGATGACGGCGGCGCCAGGAAAATCCTGCGGGGCATGCACAATGTGCTGCTCGGCGCTGGAGATCGACTATTTCAAGAAGCCCCCGGGGCCCAAGTGCGTCAATTGCCTCGCCGGCGGCGGCTGCGCAATCTATGCCGACCGCCCGGAAGTTTGTCGCGACTTCGAGTGCGAATGGCTGACGCGGCGCGATCTGTCACGCCAATTGCGCCCGGATCTTGTGGGGACGATATTGATGGAAGACGCCGACAGCGAGGAGTATCGCGCCGTTTGCGCGCCCGAGAAGCCAATGTCCTGGCGCCATCCGATGGTGTTTGCCCATCTGGTCGCCATGGCCAAGTCCGGCCGAATTGTCGTCGCCAAAGCAGGGCTAACGTCCTGGCGGATTTTCGGCTCGGGCGAATGGGGCCCGACCGTCTGATCGGCCGCCCGATTATTAGTCAAGGCGCCTATCCAAATGGCGCCGCAACAGACGCCGGCGCCTTCCTGACCTCTTACGGGCGCTCGGTGGCGCGATCCCTGATCCGATGCTATTGACCTTCCGGCCGCGCTCACCCTGCTGCGCCGCCGCAAGGGGCCTTGGATCGGCGCTGCCGACCCCGCGGGGATGAGGAGTTTGGCCGAAATGAAGAAGATCGAGGCGATCATCAAGCCGTTCAAACTCGACGAGGTGAAGGAGGCCCTGCAGGAGGCGGGAATCCAAGGAATCACCGTCCTCGAAGCGAAAGGCTTCGGCCGGCAAAAGGGACATACCGAGCTTTATCGGGGGGCTGAGTATGTCGTCGACTTTCTGCCCAAGGTGAAGATCGAAGTCGTCGTTTCGGACGAGAATCTTCGTCCGGCGATCGAAGCGATCCGCAGTGCGGCGCAAACGGGCCGGATCGGGGATGGCAAGATATTTGTATCGCAGATCGAGGAAGCCATTCGCATCCGTACCGGAGAGACCGGCTCCGATGCGGTCTAAAGGCGTTTCAGGCTGACGAGGGCGCCCGGCCACCCTAGGCGGGCGAAGCAGAAGTTAATCATCAAGGAAGGGCAAATGATGAAGACCGCCAAGGATGTCCTGAAGGCGATCAAGGACAATGACGTCAAGTATGTCGACCTCCGCTTCACCGATCCACGGGGCAAGTGGCAGCACGTCACGTTCGACCAGACGCTGATCGACGACGAGGCTTTCTCCGACGGGCTGATGTTCGACGGGTCTTCGATCGCTGGCTGGAGAGCGATCAACGAATCCGACATGACGCTCATGCCCGACCCGACTTCGGCGTGTATGGACCCGTTCTTTGCCTCCTCGACGATGGTCATCAACTGCGACATTTTGGATCCCGCCAGCGGTCAACCCTATAACCGCGACCCGCGCGGCATCGCCAAGAAGGCAGAGGCCTATCTCAAGTCGACCGGCATCGGCGACGCCGTGTTCGTCGGCCCGGAGGCGGAGTTTTTCGTATTCGACGACGTGCGCTTCGCGGCTGAGCCGTACAATACTGGTTTCCAGATCGATTCGATCGAACTGCCCAGCAACTCCGATACGACCTACGAGGGCGGCAACCTTGGCCATCGCGTCCGCACCAAGGGCGGCTATTTTCCGGTGCCGCCGCAGGACTCGGCGCAGGATATGCGCGGCGAAATGCTCGCGGCGATGGCGCAGATGGGCGCGGTAGTCGAAAAGCACCACCACGAGGTGGCCTCGGCCCAGCACGAACTCGGCCTCAAGTTCGGCCCGTTGACGACCATGGCGGACCACATGCAGGTCTATAAATACTGCATCCACATGGTTGCCCAGAGCTACGGCAAGACGGCGACCTTCATGCCGAAGCCGATCTTCGGCGACAACGGCTCGGGCATGCACGTCCACCAGTCGATCTGGAAGGGCGGCAAGCCGGTGATGGCCGGCAACAAATATTCCGACCTCAGCCAGGAATGCCTCTACTATATCGGCGGCATCATCAAGCACGCCAAGGCCCTCAACGGCTTCACCAATCCGTCGACCAACAGCTACAAGCGTCTGGTTCCCGGCTACGAAGCGCCGGTGCTGCTCGCTTATTCGGCGCGCAACCGCTCCGCATCGTGCCGGATTCCGTGGACGTCCAACCCGAAGGCCAAGCGCGTCGAGGTCCGTTTCCCCGATCCGATGGCCAACCCCTATCTCGCGTTCTCGGCGATGCTGATGGCGGGCCTCGACGGCATTACCAACAAGATCGATCCCGGCCCAGCGATGGATAAAGACCTCTATGACCTGCCGCCGAAAGAGCTCAAGAAGATCCCGACCGTCTGCGGGTCGTTGCGCGAAGCGCTGATGAACCTCGACAAGGACCGCGCCTTCCTCAAGGCAGGCGACGTGTTCAACGACGACTTCATCGACAGCTATATCGAGCTCAAGATGAGCGAAGTGATGCGCTTCGAAATGGCGCCGCACCCGGTCGAATTCGACATGTACTATTCGCACTGAGCCATCTCTCGTCTCTCACGCACGATCAAGGGCGGCCTCCGGGCCGCCCTTGGCGTTCCAGGCCGACAAAAATTCCCGCAAGCAAACGCAAATAAATAAAAGAAAAAAGGCTTTCATTTCCTTTTATTTATTTTTCCGAATCGGGACTTTTCAATGGGTTACAGCCGATTCAAATAAAAAAACTCTTGGTCCTTTTCCGCCTGCGAGACGTCCTCAGCGCGCGGCTTGCTCAAACGTCATTCCCTATCCTTTTCCGCCCACATGAAATCCGATCGACAGAAACATATAACACTGGATTCGGTTTTTTCCAAGCAATTGCCGGGCTCTCATAGCGTTAGCTGTTGGCAAGAAATTCCGCATGTTGTGGCGGCGCGGGACGGGCCCGAAGCGTCATGGCCGGGCTTGTCCCACGGCTACCCACGCGTTTCGGCGCAGAGAACGACGGCTAGGGGCGTGAGGCCAAAAAAGCATTGTTTCTGAGGCCATTGCGACCACGCGCGGCGCTGCCTGGACTCGTCTCTGAGGCGGCGCGGCGCGGATGGCCGGAACAAGCCCTGGGACAAGCCCGGCCAGGACGGGAGAGGCTCCGAGACGAGTCGGAAGCAGCCCGCCAACAGCTGCGCTTTTAAGAGCCAATTGCATGACCGTGCTCGGCTGGGACGACGGCTATGGAAACGAGTTTCGGTCCCGCATCAGAAACGGGGCGGGCGGCCGCGCGACCGCGTCAATACCAAGAGCCACGCCGGATGTTGACTGATTGCGCACATTAATGCATGATATGGCCGATAAATCATCTTGCTCATGCGTGTTTATGTCGATTCTCGCCGCCGAAAGACAGCAACAAATTCTCGAGCGCCTCGGCCGCGACGGACGGGTCCTCGCGACTTCGCTCGCCGAGATCTTCTCCACCTCGGAGGATACGATCCGCCGCGATCTTCGCGATCTCGCGGGCCGCGGCCTCTGCCGGCGCGTCTATGGCGGCGCGCTGCCGCTCTCGCCGGCTTCGAGCTCGGCTCAAATCCGCGCTGGCGAGGCGATTGATCGCAAGGCGGCGCTGGGCCAGGCATTAGCCGCTCTTATCGTTCCGGACTCGTTGCTCTTCGTCGATTCGGGCTCGACAAACCTCGCGGCGGTCAAGGCTTTTCCCGACGATCTTCGGCTTACGGTGGCGACGCATGATCCGGCGATCGGTGCGGCCTTGTTGGCTAAGCGTCAGATCACGATTTGGCTGATTGGAGGCCGCGTTGACGCGCGGATCGGCGCGGCTCTCGGAGGCCGGACTTTGGCCGACATAGAGGCCTTGCGCCCCGAGCTTGCGTTCCTGGGCGTTTGCGCGCTCGATCCGGTAGCGGGAGTTGCGGCCTTTGATCCCGAGGACGCCGAGATCAAACGGGCGCTTCTGCGCAATTCCAGCCGCGTCGCCGCAGCAATCCTGAACGAAAAACTCGAAACCAGCGCGCCGTTCGCACTTGGCCCGGCCGAAAGCCTTGACCGCGTGATCCTCGAAGCGGATGCGCCCGAGCTCATCGCGCGCGCTTTCGCCGACCGCGGAATGACCGTTCTCCGCGCCAAGCCCGTTGAAGTGAGTTAGAGCGATTGCAATTCAGTCGAATTAAATGGCAATTCAGTCGAATTAAACCTTGCAAACGCGGTCGACGACCATGTCGCACGCATGTAGACGCGGTCCATAGCCCGTCGATAGACGGTGTCCTTACGGACGCCCTATGGACCGCGTCCCGCGCTCGGCGAGCGCGGTTGGCCGTGTCGACCGCATCCCCTGCTCGAGCCGAGCGCCGCTACAATTGGCCGCGTTGAGCCGAACGCAATCTGCTCAAGCCGCAGGCGGTCACGCCAGCCGTTCCGCCGTTTTTCATTCATCCCGGACAAACCCAAATGACCGACGCGCGTCTCGAGCTTATCCCTGACACGATTGTGGCGCCGCCCTGGGCGCGGCGCCTGGCGACGCTTGGCGCCTTCGTGGCGAATGGCGCCGGAATCGGCTGCTGGGCAGCCGCGATCCCCCGGGTCAAGGCGGACCTCGCGCTTTCCGATGCAACGCTTAGCGTCGCACTCCTTGCTTTTGCAGCCGGCGCGATCATTGCGATGCCGCTCATGGGTCTTTTTGCCCACCGTTTGCGGAGCGGACCGGCGTCGGTCATCGCCGGTTTCGGTTTCGCGGCCGCTCTTGTCGCCATTGGTTTCGCCGGGTCGCTAGAGACGTTGTGCGCGGCGACGTTCGTCGCCGGGGCGACGCATGGGGCGATGGACATTGCGATGAACGCCAACGCGAGCGACATCGAACGCCGCTGGGGGAGGCCGATCATGTCGTCCTTTCACGCCGGATTCAGCTTAGGGGGCGCAGCGGGCGCAGTGTTGGGCGGGTGGCTCGGGGGATTCGGAACGGTTTGGGGTCTCACGGGGCCCGCTTTGCTCGCGTCGCTGCTCGTCGCCGTC
>Ga0209624_10002180_pt1 | contig 14665 bp, 6 predicted proteins | sample JacPinW_OM2H0_O1_FD_188565 | JGI IMG/M metagenome (GOLD analysis project Ga0209624, IMG submission 188565) | Forest soil microbial communities from Algoma, Ontario, Canada - Jack Pine, Ontario site 1_JW_OM2H0_O1 (SPAdes) (version 2) | ecosystem: Environmental > Terrestrial > Soil > Boreal...
ATTCGATTGCAGATAAAGATTTAGCGGAGCTGTGACAGTTTGCAGGCCGTCGCCGATCCCGTTTGCGGGGGCGGGGCGGGCGCCAATCAGGGATTGGGTCCAGAACCAGATCACCAGCGCGGCGGTGGTTATGATCACGCGGATGGCTAGGGCTTTTGCGCCTCCTCCGCTCATGATTGGGCTCCGGTGGCGATTTCTTTGAGGCGGCGCAGGTCTAGTTTTCCGGTGCCCAGGTACGGTAACGAATCCACGTGGACGAATTGATCGGGGCGCGGCCTCCAGAGCGGGGGCAGGTCTGATTTCGCCAGCTGCGTCTGACATTCTTCTAATTTTTCGTTGGTGAGGGTGTGTAGGACGATCAGTCTTTCTCCTTTTCTTTCGTCGGGGATGGCGGTTACGGCGAAGATCTGGTCGGTCGCGCCTGCGATTTCCTGGAGTTTGTCTTCTACCTTGATGTGAGGGACCATTTCGCCGCCGATTTTGCTGAAGCGGCTTAAGCGGTCGGTGATGCGGATGAATCCGTCTTCGTCCATGGCGGCGATGTCGCCGGTGTTGTACCAGCCGTCGCGGAGGACTTCGGCGGTTTTTTCGGGACGGTTGAGGTATCCCTGCATTACGTTGGGGCCGCGGACTAGCAGCAGGCCGGTTTCACCTTGGGGAACGCGCTCGAAAGTTTCGGGGCTCACGATTCTTACGCTGATTCCGGGTAGCGGGTGACCTATGCTGGCTCGTTTGGCGCCTACCTGGCGGAATTGCGCGGCGCGGAAGTCGCGGGTGTTTACGGTTACTGCGGGGGAACATTCAGTGCAGCCGTAACCTTCGAGCGGGCGGATACCGAATGTGTCTTCGAAGGCTATGGAGACTCGCTCGGGGAGTTTTTCCGCTCCGGCCATTACGTACTGCAGGCTACCGAAGTCTTCGGGAGAGCAGCGGCGGATGTAGGACTGGAGAAATGTTGGAGTTGCCAGCAGGAACGTTACTGCGTACTGGCTGACTAATGCTCCGATGGCGCGGGCTTCGAGAGGACTTGGATGATAGACAACTCCCATGCCTATTGTTGTCGGTAGGCACAGGGTTCCAGTGAAGCCGAAGGAATGGAAGAATGGCAGGATGCCGAGGATTTTGTCGCCGCGGCCCAGCATGAAGACCTGGTTCAGTTGGTCTACATTCGAGGCTACGTTGTAGTGAGTTAGAACGACTCCTTTGGGATCGCCGGTGCTGCCGCTGGAAAAGATTATTGTGGCCGTGTCGTCGAGAGTTACTTTGCGGTCCGCTCCGATTGATTTTTCCAGCAGTCTTACTGGGAGCAGCCAGGAGATCAAGGCGGCTGCTAGACGCTCGGCTGGGCGCGGGTTTTGGGCCAGGTCTTCGAGCATGGTGGCTTCGGCTGGGGGTTGAATGTGGACTCGCTCGAGAAAGGCTTTTGAGGTGATTACGGTTTTCAGTTCGCACTGCTGGGCGCAGGAGGCCAGGACTGCGTTCGACGCGGTGTAGTTCAGATTTACCGGAACCTTTCCCATCAGGAGTGCGGCTAGATTTACCAATGCGCCGGGGACTGAGGGCGGGAGCAGGATGCCTACCATTTTTTGATCTTGCCAAATGGGACGGAGGCGGCGGGCCAGGAAGACGGTGCGGGTTAGTGCTCCGCCGAAAGTTAGTTTTTTGGTTTGGCCGTCGGCCATGGCGAAGCGGGATGGGTGGCGGCGCGCGGTTTGGACGAAGGAGCGATGCAGCGGGCGCATGTAGCGCTTGCGGAACTTGTATGCTTCGGCTCCGAGCTCTTGTACTGCTTGCCTTACTTCTTGCGCGGTGCTTGTCGTCGGCATCGGTTGGCCGAAGGTTACGGTTACGGGGTATGGAATTCTGCGGGGGAACTTCCAGAGGAATTTTCCGCGCTCGAAGCTGAAGATTGATCCCCAGACTCCGCCTAGATTTACCGGGATTATGGGAATGTCCAGTCCTTTTACGATTCTTTCCATGCCGCGGCGGAAGGGGAGCATCTGGCCGATTCTGGTCATTTGTCCTTCGGGGAAGATGCAGACTACTTCTCCGTCTTTCAGAGCTTGGGTGGCGGTGCGCAGCGACATAATCATTTCGCGCGGGCGGAGTTGGGAAGAGATGGGAATTACTCCCATGATTTTGGCGAAGGGCTTTACTAATGGGTGATCGTAGGAGCCTTTGAACATTAAGAAGCGGATGGGGCGGTCGATTGAAGCGATTAGTAAGACTGCGTCGACCATGGAGACGTGGTTTGGGACTAGTAAGGCTCCGCCTTTGGCGGGGACGTTTTCGCGGCCTTCTAAATGAATTCTGTAGAGAGTGTGGGTGGCGAACCAGAGTAAGAGCCGGAGTAAAGCGTCGGGCAATAAGTACAGAACGTAGATCGTCGCGGCTACTGTGGCTAGAGACGACGACAGAAAAATTGCTGGTGGACTGAAATGCCAGTAGTGCTGGAAGACGTAGTAGACGGCGGCGGCTCCGCCTATGCCTACGAAGGAGAGAAGATTGGCGGCGGCGATTACTCCGCCTTTATCTTTTTCGTTGGGGCGGTGCTGGATCAGGGCGTTGACCGGGACGGCGAAGAAGCCGGCGGAGAATCCCAGGGCCGCCAGCAAGATCAGAACATTTGTGAACGAGAGATTTTTTCCGGAGAGCAGGATGCCGAAGATGGTCATGCCTACGGAACCTAGCGGGATTAATCCGTATTCGACTTTGCCGCCGGAGAGATAGCCTGCTGAGAGGCTGCCCAGGCCTATGCCGATGGCTACTGCGGCTTGGAGGATTCCGGTTTGCGTGCTGTTGATGTGCAGGACGTCACTGCCGTAGAAAACAATGTTCGCGGTTAGGAGCGCGCCTAGAAACCAGAAGTAGGTGTTGCCTAGGACTGCGAGCCAGAGGACTCGGTCTTTGCGGATCAGAGTTCCCTGTGTCCAGAGGTCGCCGATTGGGTTGGCTCGGAATTTCTTGGTGGGATCGGCTGGGGGGACTTTTGCGATTCCTAAACTGAAGAGCAGGCCGAGTACGGATAGAGTTAAGAAGATCAGGCCGGACCATCCCTGGTGGGATTGGAAAACATCTGCAAGGAATGCGCCGGAGACTCCTCCGGCTATTACTGCCAGGAACGTTCCTAGTTCGAGGACGCCGTTGCCCCAGGAAAGTTTTGCGTCGGGGAGTAGTTCGGGTAAGAGTCCATACTTTGACGGTGCGAATAATGCCGCTTGCGTGCTTGCCAGGAAGACTGCGGCCATTTCTAAATTCAAGTTTTGCCAGCTTAGGCCGGCTATGGCCAGGGCCATTACTGCCATTTCGAAGAACTTGGTCCAGATGGTTACTGTGCGTTTGCTGAAGCGGTCGGCTAGAAAACCTCCGGTCATGGAGAAGAGGATGAAGGGGACCGAGAACAGCGTGCCTACTACCAAGACGAGGCGGTCGCGGTCGGCCTTTTGCATGGCCATGCTTAGGATTATGAAAACTACGAGGTTCTTGAGGCCGTTTTCGTTGAAGGCGCCTTGGAATTGGGTTACTACCAGGGACCAGAAGCCTCGCCGCCAGGATGGTGGGGCGGGATTGTCCGTAGTTGGGGGGAGTTCGAGTGTGGTTGCGGTTTCCGTCATGCGAGACAGTGAGTTGGTTTGGGAGTCCCGCATATATTGGCATGGAGCGGGGTTGGGTTCTAGTTACGGTGGAGTGTCGTGAGGGAGATCGTGCCGTCCCTGACGGGACTCGGTTCCATTTCTGCTGGGCTACCCCGGACTTACGTCCGGGGCTAATGAATGTCGTCGCTGAAGCGACTGGGAGCATTGCAGCTCGCCAGGTCGTTTGGCCAGCCGAGGCCGTGATCGGAAATCACCTGCCTGAATTACTGGGGCTGCGCTTCTAGTAGGAGATGTTTGTTGAAGCTGGCTGGGATGGTGGCTTTCGGGCCGTGGACTTTGCCGTAGTCTTTGCCGGTTTCGTAATCGACCACGTGGTAGTCGCGATTCTCCAGGCCGCGCAATTCTACTGTTCCTGTCCAGTGAGGGGCGTAGAAGGCGTAGTACATTTCTTTTCCTTTTTGGATGGCGTGGGCTTCGGGTAAGTCGAAGCCTATGTCGTAGAGGTCGCCTCGATATTCTCCTCGCGAGAGCATTTTTTCTTTGTAGATGGTTACCCATTTCGCCATGACTTTTTCGCGCTCGGGAGTCAGGTCGGACTTGCTGCGCTTTTTTACTTCGTTGGGGAGTACGAAAATCGTGCCGACTACTCCTCCTACTCCTACCGTTGAGGCGAAATCGTTGCCGCCGTCGCTTAGCTCTACATGGTCGCCGAAGTAGGGGATGTTGTCTCCCATCAGGGCTTTCAGGGTCTTGCCTTTGGTGCGAACCTGGTAGGAACTTTCGGGATCGGAGGCTACTGACATATTGAAGTGCGGCATGGTGAAGAAAGAATAGGCGGTGCCGCAGGGGCAGAATTCCACCAGAGCGTCGGGCTTTACGCTGCGGGCGGTTTCGTAGAGTTCGCGAAAGAAATCAGGGAGGGCTTGTACGGAGTCTTCCGGGCTTTTGTGATGATGCGCGGGATTGAAGCATTCGGGGACGGCGTTCATGTGCTGGCCGTCAAGCTTTAGGCCATCGAATCCCCAGTCGCCTAGAATCTTTCTTACTAACGCTTTGTGATATTCGACTACTTCTTTGTCTGCGGGGCAGAGATAGTCGGAGTCCCACCAGGAAATTTTGCGGCGAGTGCCGTCCCGATTCAGCAGGACGTAATCGGGGTGGTCTTTTAATAGCTTTGAGTCTGGGACTGCGCTCAGCGGGGACCACCAGAGTTGGGCGTGGAATCCTTCTTGATGGATGCGGTCGACGAGGGCTTTCATGTCGGCGTCGCCGTTGGGGAATTTTTTGGGATCCAGTTGCCAGTCGCCGTAGTTGTTTTGCCAGCCGTCATCGAGAGTGACCCAGGAGAATCCTAGTTTCTTGGCCGTGGGGAGCGTGTCGTAGACCTGTTTTAGCTGGACATTGCGGCCGTAGCCCCAGGCGCACCAGATGGGGCCGAAAGCGCTGTCGGGCGCGGTGGCCATTTGGAATCCCTGGTGGATCATGAGGCGGCGGTATTCGGTTAGCGTGCGGAAATAATCTCCTTGATGGACTGAGACGAAGGTGTGGAGCGTGTGGAAAGTTTCGCCTGGGTCGAGGGTTTGCTCGTGCTTCGAACTTATGGCTACCGTGGCGTGGGTTACGTCCGGCATCGCGACTGGGAGCTCGATCAGGCGTGGGACTGGCTCGATGTGGCCTACTGCCAGGCCTGCGTCTTTTCTCCAGACGTCGATTATGGGAGTGCCTCCTCCGTAGTCGCTGGCGTTCATGCCCAGGTAATTCTTTTGGTAGAAGCCGGGCTTTAGGGGGACGATCCAGTTGGGGCGCTTTTCGTAGGAGCCGCTTTGGTAGGACCAGAACGCTGGGGTGGTTCCGAGAGAGCGCAGGCTGTAGTGATTGTTAGACCAGCCACGGATCTTCAGCGGCGCGGCGCCTTGGTTTGTGTACTCGACTTCGAAGACTGCGATCGAGGGAAAGTCGTTGTAGATGGTGACCTCGACTTTCTTGCGAAGAGTACCGTTGTTGCCGATTACGGTCAGGCGCTGGCCGGGGCCGAACGCGTCGGAGATCTGGTCGGTTTGGGTGGAGGTTAGGGCGAAGTCGGTCCAGGTGCGGGTTGCGCCTTGCAGAGTTTCTGAAGCGGAGAACTGGGTCAGCGGTTTAGCGGCGAAGAGCGGGACTACCCGGGTGTGGAGGTTGGGGTCGAATTCGATGCGCAGGAGGTTGCTCTCGATTTGGGGGTTGGGGGAGGGTTGGGGAGTGGCTTTCGTCTGTGCCGAATTCGAGCCGAGGGAAAGGATCAGCAGGGTTAGGGTGGTTCGAGCCAGGGCTTGGGGGAGGGTCATTGGGGGAGGATACCAGCGGGGGATTGGGATCGGATGTTCATGCTTTTGGTCCAGATGATTGCGAACGATTCCATTTACTTTTGTTTCATTGGGATTGTCAAGAGAATTTCACGGTGGGCCAGGCGAGTCGGCGTCTTCGTTAACCTTGTCGGGACCGTGGAAACGGCGACCACCGGGGCTGAAGCCCGGGCTGGTCTGGTGGTCCTTACGCGGCACTGAAGCGCCGCTCTTCCACGGTATTACTGGCATTTGTGTGGTTCTGCTCGAGCACAAAGGGGGATCCGTGTTTCTTAAGGCCGGCAGGCGCATTTTGCGCTTGACACTTGAGTAGGGGCGAAAGTAAAAGTTATGGGGCGCAATGATACGAAACCATACGCAAGCTCCGGAACCTGCTTTGCGGTCCATGATTAAGTTTGCCGTCCTGAGGTCCATCTTAGTTGGCTTCGTGCTTTTTTCTGGCGGGGTGCAGGCTAATCCCTATTCGGCGGAGCAGAACTGGACGAACTATGTGCGCATTGGGGCTTATGGGCTGCGCGGTGACAATGCGGACCGGATTGTGCAGAGCGCGCAGGAAGATGGGGTGTTTGGGATTGAGGTCGATAACGATATCGAGGGACGGTATGAGAGTTTTGTTCATCCTGAGGAGAAGCTGAAGGCTATCCACGACGTGGCTGAGAAGGCGCATGCGGCGGGAAATTACGCTTACGTTTACATCGCGGGGACGGAGTGCATTACGGCGAATGCGGCTCAGACTCCGCACACTTTGTATAAGGAACATCCGGACTGGGTACAGAGGAAGATTACCGGGGAGCCGGCGATTTTTGGGGGTGGGAGTGCTTTCTGGATTCGCAAGGGGGACGAGGATGTTTGGGTGAGCCCCTATGCGCCGGAGTGGCGGAAGATTTATATGGAGCGGGTGCGACAGATTGCGGGGACGGGGATTGATGGGATTTATGTGGATATCCCGTACTGGATGACGCATTTCGACGGGTGGGAGGATACCTGGGCTAGTTTCGACGACTATACCGTCGGGGCTTTCAAGAAAGAAACGGGGCTCGATGCCAAGAAAGACTTGAAGCTGGGAGATTTTTCGGACGGAAATTTTCGGAAGTGGGTCGATTTCAGGATTCGAACATTCACCGATTTCATGGCGGAGATTGATCGGAATGCTAAGTCGGTGAATCCGGCGATCAAGACGATTCCGGAGATTTATCCGGGGATTGAGAAAGAGGCGGTTCGGGTTGGAGCGGATGTTTACAGTTTGTACGGAGTGGTGGATGCGATCGCACATGAGTATGAATTCGGCGAAGGCGATCACATGGCTTCGGCCAGGAAGCCGCTGGATTGGTTTAACTATCAGGTGGGGATGCACTCGTTTCGGGCGTTCGCGCAGGGTAAAGCTACATGGATTTTGAATTACTCGTGGGATGGCGACAAGAAAGTCGACAAGCGCGAGGCTATGTTGAATCTGGCGGCGTCGGAAGTGATGACGGGATCGAATTTCTGGGATGCGCCGGGACATTCGATGGCGGGGTCGAACGATCGGGAGACGCGGAAGCGGATTTTTGCGTGGATCAAGGCGCATGAAGATACTTTCTACAAGCCGCGGACGGCGATTGCTCCCATTGGAGTTTATTTTTCTCCGGAGACGCGGAATTACTTTGCCGACGAATTCATTTCTTCCTATCGCGGGGTTCTGATTCTTCTAATCCAGAAGCATTTGGAGTTTCAGGTGGTCACGCCGCGGACTTTGGCGGAGTTTCGGGGGCGGACCTTGATTCTTCCGGATGTGCAGGTGATGAGCGAGGTTGAAAAAGGCTTGGTTCGGAAGTATGTGGAGGGCGGTGGTAAGAGGCTGGTGATTACGGGAGAAGATGCTACGCAGGTGGGCGGTGTGGCGGGCGTAGTGCGGTTCGGGAGGTGTCCGGGGAAAGATTATTACGCGGCTTTGCAGAAGAGCGTTGCGGAGGCGAGTCCGGATCAGGAGCGTGAATTTCTGGAGAGCCTGAAAGCGGAACCTGCGGTTCGAGTGACGGCTTCGCATATGGTTGCGACCTCGATCGCGCAGGTTGAAGGGAAGACGCATGTATTTTTTGCGAACTTTGCCGGGCTCGAGGGCGGAGTGAATCCGGTGCAGACCCCGCAGACTGGGGTTCAGGTTGCGGTGGTTGGCGCGGCGAAGGGGAAGGGATTCTTTCTGCCGTTTCTGGGTGAGGTGCAGGCGGTTACGGGAACCCCGGGAGATGGCGGCATCGTTTACAAGTTGCCTGCGATTGAGAAGGGCGCGGTGTTCTGGTACGAACCGTAGGGCGATGCGGTTGATCCGATGCCGGCGAACAGCAGGTTCCTCCTGACTCGCTTCGCTCGCGCGTCGGAATGACAACAGAATAAGCAGTGGCTCGGGGAGGGAGTTGCGCGTGAGTGCGTTGTCTGAATTATTGAGTTTGCCGGGGAGCGAGAAAGCTGCTCGGGGGTTGGAGCATACTCCGTCGGAGATTGCGCAGCAGCCTGAGAGCTGGCTGTCGACTTTTGAAGTGTTCCGGAAAAAGCGGGAGCAGATTGCGGAATTTTTAGCGCTGGCGGGGATTGGCGCGAGTCCGCGTCCCCGGCCTACGGTCTTTCTTATTGGCGCTGGGACTTCGGACTATATCGGGCAGTCTCTTACCTACCTTCTTCGGCGGTGCTGGAACTGCGAAGTGATCGCGGTGCCGAGCACGGATCTGCTGACGCATATGGATGAGTGGATGATTCCGGAGAAGAAATATCTCTGGATTTCGTTTTCGCGTTCTGGGGATAGTCCGGAGGGAGTTGCAGTGCTGGAAAGCGCGCGCAGGAACCATCCGGACATTCATCATCTAGTGGTTTCGTGCAACATGAAGGGGCGAATGATCCGGGAGATCGCTGACGAGCCGCGTGGGTTGGGAATTTGTCTGGACGATGCGGTGAATGACCGGGGACTGGCGATGACCAGCTCGTTCTCGAATATGGTGATTTTCGGGCAATGCCTGGCGCACACCAATGATCCTGGAACCTACGAAGGGGTTCTGTCGCAACTGGTGCAGGCGGGGAGGGAGTTTCTGCCGCGGGCGGCAGATAGCGCGGCCGCGCTGGCGAAGAAGGCGTACACGAAAGCTTGCTTTGTTGGTTCGGGAGCGCTGCGGGCGGTGGCGAAAGAATCCGCACTCAAGCTCGTGGAGTTGACGGCGGGAAAGACTTTGACGATGTCGGAGTCCGTGCTGGGCTTGCGACATGGTCCCATGGCGGCTTTGGACCAGGGGACGTTGTTCGTTTGCTTTCTTTCGGGTAACCGGCGGGTGCAGCCCTACGAGCGGGATTTGCTGGAGGAGATTGGAAAGAAGCAGTTGGTTGGGTGCAGGGTAGTTGTGGGCGGCGGTGAAATCGACCGAGACTCGGTTGCTGAGCATTATGTGGCGTCCAGTGCGGGGATCGGTATCGGGGATGATTACCGGGCGGCGGTCGATGTGATTTTCGGGCAGTTGCTTGGTTTGTTTGGTTCGCTGCAGTTTGATCTGCGGCCGGATTGTCCGAGTCCGAATGGAGCTATCAGTCGAGTGGTACAGAACGTGAATATTCATTCGTGAGGAAAGTGCGGGGGCAGTGAGGCAAGCCGAACGCGAGATTATTGCATCGCAAAGAACCCCTCGGCTCGCTCAGCGTGACAGTCTCTTGAGTTAGCAAGAAGCAAAACGGAGGATTCAGATGAAACCGACGGGACGACTTCTCTTTCTCGCTAGCGTTTTGGTGGCGTGCTTCTGCGCGGGTTTTGCCACGTTCGCGGCTGCACAGGGCAGTTACCGGGCACAGCTTCGAGGCGTGGTCTCGGATCCTTCGGGAGCGGTGGTTCACAATGCGACTGTGACCATCACGGAAACGGGGACCAATATCTCCAGTGTGGCGCACACTGACGACAAGGGGGAATACTTTTTCACGGGTCTGCGGCCGTCGACGTATTCGGTAAAAGTTCAGATAACAGGTTTCCGGGCGGCGGAGAAAACCGGCGTGGTGCTGGCGGTCGATCAGGAAGCTTCGCTGAATTTCAACCTGACTCCGGCCAGTGTGAGTGAGAAAGTCGAAGTCTCGACGGCTGCGCCGCTGCTCGATACCGAGAGTGCGACACTGGGCACGGATGTCACCAATGAGTACATCAAGAACATTCCCCTAGCGGGGCGTGATTTTTTCGCCCTGACGTTCATGGCAGGAGGAGTAACGGAGACGGCCGGATCGGGGACCGGGGACAACTATCCTGAGGGGACCAATTTTGTTTCCAACGGCCAGCGGAATGCGACGGCGGACGTGCGGATCGACGGGGCGTTGATCAGCGCGCCGGAACAGGGGGAAGGCGCTACCAGCAACGTTTATTATGAGCCCTCGGTGGAGATCATCCAGGAGTTCAAGGTTCAGAACAACAGTTTTTCCGCGGAGTTTGGCAACAACGGCGGCACCGTGGTGAACATGGTGCTGAAAAGCGGGACCAACGCCTTCCACGGAAGCGGCTGGTACTTTTTGCAACGCGCGGGAACCGATGCGCGCGATTTCTTCAATCCGGCATCAGTGGGTCCAAAGCCGAATCACGAACGCGATCAGTATGGATTTTCGTTAGGCGGGCCGATTCGGAAGAACCGGACTTTTTTCTTTCTTGATCTGGAAAAGTTGCGCGATAACGAAGCCATCAATGTTGTGGCTACGGTGCCAATGAATGGAGCATTCCCAGGAACGTCGAATGAGCGCATTGGCGATTTCTCAGCGGCGGCGAACCCGATTTACGATCCAATCAGCTGCAGTCCGAACTGCGCGATGCGGACGCAGGTCCCAGGGAACATAATCCCAGACGTGCTGACGACCAGCGGCGGTGAGATCGACCCGATTGGGCAGGCGATCATCAATCAGTATCCCCAGCCCAATCTGCCCGGTGAATTCAACAACTATCGTTTGAACACGTTGTCCCATGCTCCGCAGTATCAGTTCGATATCAAACTCGATCATCAGATCTCAGATAAACATCGCGTCAACGGGCGCTATAGCCGGCTGCACAACAACTTCACGAGCCCAGTAGATCTGGGAGACGGCGGGGATGCCACCGGGGATGGCGGCGGGATCGGAAATTCTCCGCTGACGGTGCAGAACGGCTCGCTGGAATACACCTGGGCGCTGAATCCGAGGACGATCTGGACCAGCCACTTTGCCGTGGACCGAGCCGTGCAACCGGAGACCACAAACATTCCCAGCCTGGAAACGGCCGGTTTACCCAGCATACTGAACGCCAATGGGATCGACCGCATGCCGACGATTCAGATGTCGGGCGCATCGCAGTGGAGCAGCCTCTACGATCAGTGTTGTATCAATACGACTTTTGCCCACACGCTTTACAGTTATTCCTCGCAGTTGGTGATCTCGAAGGGATCTCATCTGATGAAGATGGGAGGAGAACAGCGAATCTTCTTCAACAACTTCTTTCAGCCACCGAACCCGACCGGGTTGTTCAACTTTACGGACGATGTCACCTCGCAGGTTCCGAATAGCGGGGCGGCGAACGGAACGCAAGGCAATCCTTTTGCGAGTCTACTGTTCGGATACCCGGATGACACCAGCGTGATCAATATTTATCCGGCAGTGGCGACCAAATCGAAGGAAACCGGGTTTTACTTCCAGGACGATTGGAAAGTGAACTCGAAACTCACACTCAACCTGGGCTTGCGGTATGAATGGAGTACACCTTACAGCGAGCGCTTCAACCGGATTGAGTTCAGCGATTTCACCGGCAGCAGCGGGATGAGCATCGATTTGAGCAGCGGTGGACTGACGCCAGGATTGGGAACGGTGGCGTTAAACGGAACTACTCTGTTTCCGACGTCTGGCACGAGAAGCGTCCCGGTGGACCGGAACAACTTTGGGCCGCGGCTGGGCTTTGCTTACCAGTTAAATCAGAATACGGTGGTGCGAGGCGGGGCCGGCATTTACTACGGCATGAGCGTTGCCACAAACTTCCAGTATCCCGGGACCGCGTTTCGTAAGAGCGCGACCATGTTCTTCACGGAGGATAACTTTAATACGAAGATTGCGAGTCTGGCCAATCCTTTTCCCAGCGGCTTAACCGGTCCGCAGGGAAAGCAGTACGGCGCGCTGGCGGAGTGGGGCTACGCGAACGGGAATGATCTGGGAACAACCGAGGACCGGAATGCAAACATCTACCAATGGAATGTGGGAATCCAGAGGCTGCTGCCGAGTCAGATCGTGATCGGAGTTGACTATTCAGCGAACCGGAGCATTCATCTTCCGTGGGGCGGGTATTCCAGCACGCGCAACCGGGATTTCATCTCGTCGAGCTTGCTGGCGCAGGTTTCGGCCCAGCAACATGCTCTCGACCCCACGTGCGAAGTCGACAGTTGCGTGAGCAACTATCTGGCGAATACGGTGCCTAATCCATTCTGCTCTTTATTCGGCGGCGGAGCGAGTTGCCTGTACAACGCCGGCGCACAAATTTTCAACGAGCCCGACTCGCGTTACGGCAGTCAGAAGCTTCCGCTGGGGAACTTGCTTCGGCCGTTCCCGCAGTTTGACGGGGACTTTGAGGGGCTGCCGGTGCTGGAAGCGAGTTCGTGGTACAACTCGATGCAGGTGCGCTTTCAGAAGCGTACGACGCACCATGTGAGCTTTGAAGGAAGCTACACGTGGTCAAAGCTGACCGACACTTCGTCTGTGGGCGCGAACGCATTCGTAGGTACGCTCAACAATGGGAACCCGCAGCAACTGGACAATCTGAAGGCGGAACATGGAATCAGCGCCAACGACACGCCACAGCGGCTGGCATTGGCGGCAATTGTGGAACTGCCTTTCGGGCGTGACAATTTGATTGGCGGGAATATGAATCGTGTTATGGACGGGGTCGTGGGGGGATGGAATATTTCTGCTCTGATCACGGAGCAATCCGGTCAACCGCTGTCGATTCCAATGGCGAATCCGCGGTTGATGGATGGCAACCAGCGTCCCAATGTGCTGTGCGGTGGTGGGATGGGAATCAGCAATGGCCAGGCTGCGGTTAATCAGACGCCGGTTATCAATGTGAACTGTTTCGCGGATCCGGGTGACCAGATGCCGGGGGATGCTCCGCGCTACTTTCCGGGTCTGCGCACGGATGGCATTCACAATGTAGATCTGAGTTTGTTCAAGGAGTTCACGCCGAGGGAATCGATGAAGGTTCAGCTGCGGGCAGACGTCTTTAACGGGTTCAACCATCCACGCTTTGGGCCGCCTAACACGGCTTGGGATCCTGGTGATCAGACCTTCGGCATCATTAATTCCTCGGCGCAGGGATTCAGGCCGCGCTACTTGCAGTTTGGGGCACGGTTCGAGTTCTGAGGCGGAGTGGCGAGTTTTCTGGTGGGCGCGCGGGGCTCCCGCTTTAAGAACGTTGCTTTCTTCCGGTAAACTGTGGTGTCCAAGGCGGGGATTTCTACTTGCTCAAACTCAAGTCGTGTTTGTGCCGTGGTGTGGTTCGGCTTTGTCTCTTATTAGTTGCGGTTTCAATGGGTGCCCAGTCGGTTCCTCCCGAACTGATGAATGGCCTTAAATGGCGGCTTATTGGGCCGTTTCGGGGCGGGCGGGTGGTTGCCGTGGCCGGAGTGTCGGGCGACTCTACTACCTTCTATTTTGGCGCGGTCAATGGCGGCATCTGGAAAACTACTGATGCCGGAGTTGTCTGGACTCCGGTCTTCGACAAGCAGGCTATGGGCGCGATCGGCGCGATTGCTGTGGCTCCTTCCGATGCGAAGACTATCTACGCGGGGACCGGCGAGTCTGATATCCGATCTGATTTGTCTTCTGGCAATGGCGTTTATAAATCCAGTGATGGCGGCGTGACCTGGCTGCATATCGGGTTGGAGGATACGCGGCAGATCAGCCGAATTGTGGTCGATCCGCAGGATGCGAACGTGGTTTATGTTGGGGCGCTGGGACATGCTTATGGTCCCAACGATCAGCGCGGGGTTTACAAGTCTGTGGATGGGGGAGCGCATTGGACGCGGGTTCTGGAGCAGGGAGCGGAAATCGGCGTGTCCGATCTGACGATCTGTTCGGGGAACGGGCAGGTGTTGTTTGCCGGGACTTGGCATACTCATCGGCCGCCTTGGAGTACTTATGCACCGATCGACGGACCTGGCGGCGGGCTTTATCGCTCGCTGGATGCCGGGAAGACCTGGTCGCGGCTCAGCGGCAACGGGCTGCCTGAGGGGGATTGGGGACGCGTTGGAGTTGATGTTGCTCGGGATGGGAAGCGAGTGTATGCGCTCATCCAGGCGAAGAAGGCCGGGCTGTACCGTTCTGATGATGGAGGCAATAACTGGGTTCTCGCGAATGCTGATGCGCGTTTGACTAGTCGCGCGTGGTATTTCAGCGGCATCACGATCGACCCGCAGAATTCTGATGTGATCTACATGCCGAATGTCGCGCTTTACCGGTCGGAAGATGGCGGGAAGACGATTTCGATTGTGCGCGGCGCGCCGGGTGGAGATGATTACCATCAGCTTTGGGTTGATCCGAAAAATCCTGCAAGCATGGTGCTGGGAACTGATCAGGGGACCTCGATCAGCCTGGATCGCGGGCAGAGCTGGAGTTCCTGGTACAACCAGCCTACGGCACAGCTCTACCATGTGATTACCGACAACCAGTTTCCTTACGTGGTGTACGGAGCGCAGCAGGATAGCGGGAGCGCTGCGGTTCCGAGCCGAA
>Ga0209624_10002181_pt1 | contig 14657 bp, 13 predicted proteins | sample JacPinW_OM2H0_O1_FD_188565 | JGI IMG/M metagenome (GOLD analysis project Ga0209624, IMG submission 188565) | Forest soil microbial communities from Algoma, Ontario, Canada - Jack Pine, Ontario site 1_JW_OM2H0_O1 (SPAdes) (version 2) | ecosystem: Environmental > Terrestrial > Soil > Boreal...
GCCTTCAGCCGAAGACCGCTTTCTCGCGCTCACCGCCCGTTCATAGGGCCGATCTCAAAGGGCAGCGTTCATGCCGCAACGCGCGCTCGGAAGCAAGGGTGGACGGGTGGACGGTTCGACGGGTCGGCTTGACTTCGCCGCCTCCCATCGCCAGTTTCCGCGCGCCGCGCCTCCCCCCGTGCGGTTCGCCGCAAGGATTTGATGCGCACCTATCTCAGCTTTGAAACGGCGGTCGCGGATATCGAGGCCCGTCTCGATGAAATGCGCGCCGTGGCGGAGAAAGGCGATTCGCCCGCGCTCGCCGAGGAACTCACGAAGCTCGAGGCCAGAGCCGAGAAGGCGCTGGCCGATCTCTATGCCAGCCTGACGCCCTGGCAGAAGACGCTGGTCGCGCGCGCGCAAGGGCGTCCGCGTTTCGGCGACTACGTCAAGGGGCTCATCACCGAGTTCACGCCGCTCGCCGGCGACCGCTATTTCGGCGAGGACGAAGCCATCGTCGGCGGCCTCGGAAGGTTCGAGGGCGAGTCGGTGTGCCTCCTTGGCCAGGAGAAAGGCGACGACACGGCGAGCCGGGTGCGGCACAATTTCGGCATGGCGCGCCCGGAAGGCTATCGCAAGGCCGCGCGGCTCATGCAACTGGCCGATCGCTTCGGCCTGCCGGTGATTTCCCTCATCGACACGGCCGGCGCCTTTCCGGGCGTCGAAGCCGAGGAGCGCGGGCAGGCCGAAGCCATTGCGCGCTCGATTGACACATGCCTTTCGATCGGCGTGCCGAACATCGGACTGGTGATCGGCGAGGGCGGCTCGGGCGGCGCGCTCGCGATCGCCGCGTGCAACACCGTGCTGATGCTCGAACACGCAATCTATACCGTAGCCTCGCCCGAAGCAGCCGCTTCGATTCTCTGGCGCGATTCTTCGCGCGCGCAGGAGGCGGCGACGGGTATGAAGATCACCGCCCAGGACCTGGTCAAGTTCGGTCTCATCGACGGAATCGTTCCCGAGCCGCTCGGCGGCGCGCACCGCGATCCGGCCGCCACAATCGCCTCCGCTGGGCGCGCGCTCAGTGACGCGCTCAAGTCGCTTCACAATCTGGGTCCGGACGAACTCCGCAGCGCGCGAGCGGAGAAATTTTTGGCGATGGGGCGGAAGATTTGATTGTCGTTCCCGGCAGGCCCAAGGCCTGACCGGGAATCCAACGTTGCGACGCGTTCGGGACGCGGGCTAGATTCCCGATCGTTCGCTTCGCCGTCGTCGGGAATGACAGGGGGGAATATGCTGCAGACTTGGCGCTGGTTCGGGCCGGACGATCCGGTCAGCCTGGACAATGTGCGCCAAGCCGGCGCGGTCGGTGTCGTCAGCGCGCTCCATCACATGAACCAGGGCCAGGTGTGGAGCGAAGACGAAGTCGCGAAGCGCCGGGCCGAGATTGAAGCGGGCGGTCTCGTCTGGTCGGTCAGCGAGAGCATCGGCGTCGGCGAGGCGATCAAGACTCGCAGCGGCGATTTCCGCGCCCGAATCGATAACTACAAGCAATCGATTCGTAACGCGGCGCACATTGGCGTGAAGGCCTTCTGCTACAATTTCATGGCGATCACCGACTGGACGCGGACCAACCTCAACTGGCCGCTTCCGAATGGCGGAACGGCGCTGCGCTTCGACGCGGTCGACTTCGCCGCTTATGACCTTTTCATCCTCAGGCGCGAAAACGCCGAAGGCGACTATGCACCGGACCGCGTCGCCGCGGCGCGCGAGCGATGCGAGGCGATGACCTCAGGCGAAATGGAGGAGCTTGAACGGACGCTGATCGATTGGCTGCCGGCGCGCGATTTCACCTACGACCGGGAGAGCTTCAAGCGCGTGCTGGCAACCTATAAGGACGTGACGGTCGAAGGCTTGCGCGCCAATCTGATCGAATTCGTGCGCGAGATCGCCGACGTGGCCGAAGAGGAGGGCGTGCGCCTCGCGATCCATCCCGACGATCCGGCGTTCCCGCTCTTTGGCCTGCCGCGGGTCATGTCGACGGCGGATGACTTTCGCAAGCTATTTGCGGCCGTTCCGTCTCATGCCAACGGCATGACGCTCTGCGCCGGCTCGCTGGGCTCGAACCCGCAGAACGATGTCGTCGCCATGGCGAAGGAGTTTGGCGCGCGCGTGCATTTCGCCCATTTGCGCAACGTCAGGCGAGAGCCCGACGGCTCGTTCTTCGAAGCCGACCACCTGGCCGGCGAAACCGACATGGTTCGCCTTGTCGCGGGGCTGATGGCGGAAGAAGATCGTCGCCGCGCTGAAGGCCGCACCGACGCCGAAATCCCGATGCGTCCCGACCATGGGCACTTGCTCGGCGACGATGGTGAGAAACCCGTCAATCCCGGCTATTCGTTTATCGGCCGTCTCAAGGGGCTCGCCGAGTTGCGCGGCGTGATGCAGACGGTGGAAGCGTTCCGGGCAGGACGCGTAGCGTGAAAGCTGGGATAGAGGCCGAGAAAGCGACGCATGGACGAACGGGGACCGAACGGCGAGAATGCCGGCATTACGTCGTTTGCATTCGTTCAGTCCGGAGATGACCATGTCGACGCCCTTCCAGATTTCGCTTGCGCCGGATCAGCTATGGCAAGCGATCAATCCCATGACCTTCAATCAGCAGGGCGCTCAATTCGGCTTCATCAACATCGATCTCGGCAACACAGCGGAATCCGATCTTGAGCGAAAGATCCTCGACAAGGTTGGAAGCTACGGGCGGCAGATTGGCCGCATCGGCGACGCGCTGGAGGTCATTCTGAAGCACGTGAAGCTTGGGGATCTGAACTCCGACGAACAGGACGCGCTCGACATTCTCAAGGGGCAGGTCGCGGCGGTGAGGCAGGCGAAGGCCGGGCACCGCGCGAGCGAAGGCGCCAATCCGTCGAACGCGACGCAATCGCGACCGCGATGATCAAGCCACGCCGTCCGCTGGCGGCGTGCATCCGAATCGGGCAGTCTGCCCGAGATCTCGGATCGGACCGAGCCTCGGAAGGAAGTTACGTGACGTCAGAGACCATCGGAATTGGCGGCCTCGAGCTCCGGTTTCTCCAGACCAGGGAAGAGACAAGCGGCAGCCTCGACGCCTTCGAAATGACGGCCCAGCCGAACGCGCGGATGCCCGTCGCGCACTATCACGAGAGTTGGGATGAAACCATTTATGGGCTATCCGGCGCCTCGACCTGGCTCCTCGACGGTCGGGACGTGGTCCTCAAGCCCGGTCAGTCCATCTTCATCAAGCGCGGGATCGTTCATGCCTTCCGCAACGACACGCAGGAAGCGGCGAGCGCCCTGTGCATTCTCACGCCCGGCGTGCTCGGACCCGGCTATTTCCGCGAGATTGCGGCCGCGCTGGCCGGAGGCGCGCCGGACCCGGCAAAGATGAAGGAGATCATGCTGCGTCACGGGCTCGTGCCCGTCCCGCAATAAAAGACCTCACATGCCGCCGAGATGGTCGGCGACGGAGTAGATGTCCTTATCGCCCCGACCCGATAGATTCAGCACCATCAAATGGTCCTTCGGACGCTTGGGGGCGAGTTCGATAATTTTGGCCAAGGCGTGCGCAGGCTCGAGCGCGGGAATAATGCCCTCGAGTTTCGAGCAGAGCTGGAAGGCGTCAAGCGCTTCCTTGTCGGTCGCCGCGAGATAGGTCACCCGACCGACGTCATTGAGCCATGAATGCTCGGGCCCGACGCCCGGATAGTCGAGTCCGGCGGAGATCGAATGGCCCTCGACAATTTGACCGTCATCGGTCTGCAAAAGATAGGTGCGGTTGCCGTGCAGCACGCCGGGACGCCCGCCATTGATCGAGGCTGCGTGACCGTTGGGAACATTCAGCCCGTGGCCGGCCGCTTCGACCCCGAAGATCTCGATCTGAGGCTCGTCGAGGAATGGGTAGAAAAGGCCGATCGCGTTCGAACCGCCGCCGATGCACGCGACCAGGCTATCCGGCAGGCGGTCTTCGAGTTCGAGCATTTGCGCCCGCGTCTCCTCGCCGATCACGCACTGGAAGTCGCGCACCATCGCCGGATAGGGATGCGGGCCGGCGACCGTGCCGATGCAATAATAGGTATCACGAACGTTGGTCACCCAGTCGCGCAAGGCCTCGTTCATGGCGTCCTTGAGGGTCTTCGCGCCCTGCTCGACGGGCCTCACTTCCGCGCCCAACATCTTCATGCGGAAGACGTTCGGCTTCTGCCGCTCGACATCGAGCGCGCCCATATAGACGATGCACTCGAGCCCGAAGCGCGCGCATGCGGTCGCCGTCGCGACGCCATGCTGGCCTGCGCCGGTTTCGGCGATGATGCGCTTTTTCCCCATGCGGCGAGCGAGCAGGATCTGCCCGATCACGTTGTTGATCTTGTGGGCGCCGGTGTGATTGAGCTCCTCGCGCTTGAAGTAGATCTTGGCGCCGCCGAGGTGTTCGGTCAGCCGCTCGGCGAAATAAAGCGGGCTCGGGCGCCCGACATAGTGCTTGAGCAGGTGGTTGAGTTCAGCCTTGAAAGCGGGATCGGCCTTCGCCTCCTCATAGGCCTTCTCAAGCGAGAGAATGAGGGGCATCAGCGTCTCGGGGACAAAGCGTCCGCCGTAAATGCCGAAGCGGCCGCGCTCGTTCGGGCCCTCGCGATAGGAATTGGGCTTTTCGAGCTTGCTCATCTCAACCCACTCCGACGGTCTCGTTCGCGAACGCGCGCCGGGCCGCCGCGACAAACGCCCTGATCCTGGCCGGGTCCTTGACGCCGGGCGCGCTCTCAACGCCGGAGGAGACATCAACGCCACGCGCGCCGCTCAGCGCGATCGCCGCGCCGACGGTGTCGGGGTCGAGTCCGCCGGACAACAGCCAGGAAATGGACGGACGAAACTCTCGCGTCAGGCTCCAGTCGAACGGACGGCCGTTGCCGCCCGGCAGCGCCGCGCCCTTGGGCGGCTTGGCGTCGATCAGCAAGTAATTCGCGACGCTCTCGTAGGTCTCCGAGGCGGCGAGATCCCCGCGCGCTGCGACCCCGATCGCCTTCATTGTCGGACGGGCGCAAAGCTCGCGGATCTCTTTCGCCCGCGCCGGAGTTTCGCTGCCATGCAATTGCATGAGGTCCGGCGACAAGGCGTCGACGATGCGCCTAAGCGTGTCGTCGTCCGCGTCGACGCTGAGCGCGACGATGGTCGCATGTCCCTGAGCCTGGCGTCCGAGAGCGCGCGCGGTCCCCCAGTCGATATGGCGCGGGCTTTTGGAGAAAAACACGAATCCGACCATATCCGCGCCGGCCTCGAGCGCGGCGTCGAGCGTCAAGGCTGTGGAAAGGCCACAAATTTTGACCGTGGGCGTCATCGGGCGCTTCTTTCGGTCAAAGCGCTCGCGCTGTCAAAGGGAAGCGGATGCGTGGCCAAAGCAAATTGTGATCGGTTTCGACTGCACTGACCTCATGCCTCAAGGAGCGAGGCGTAGCATCGCGTCTCGAAAGATGATCCAGCCAGCACAAACTCCGCCAAAACTGGAGTCGCCCTTCGAGGCCGCTTCGCGGCGCCTCAGGATGAGGTCTGAGGTGGCGCCGGCTCTTCGACCTTAGCCACGCCGAGGTTGCGTTCGAGCTCGTCGATTTCGCCCTGCGCCGCCGCCCGCATCTTGGCTTCCGCGTCGCGGTAGAGCGCGACGATCCGCCGCCCTTGATCGGTCAGCGCCGCGCCGCCCCCCTTCGCGCCGCCGTGATGCGCCGAAACCACGGGCTCGGTGAAAAGCTGGTTCAGTTCGTCAACCAGCAACCAGGCGCGACGGTACGACATCTGGTGGGCGCGGCCAGCGGCCGAGATCGATCCGGTCTTATCGATCGATTCCAGGAGCGCGACTTTGCCCGCGCCCAGCCGGCGGCCAAGCTCGAAATCAAGCCGGATCGTCAAACGAGTGCCCATCGCTCCCCACGCCTTACGTTTTCCTGCGGCTTTCTAGCCCGCGTGGGCGTATTCCCAATAGAGTTTCCGCGCCCGGCGGAAGAACGGCCCCGGCTGCAGATCACGCCCGTCAATGCGCGTGACCGGCGTCACCTTGCCGTAGTTGCCGACGACGAAGATCTCATCCGCCCCGTCGAAATCGGCGAAACCGAGGGTCGCCTCCCGTGCGTCCACGCCGTCTTTCCGCAAAAGCGCCAATACGCGCTGCCGGGTGACGCCATTGAGGAACGTCCCGTTCGCGACGGGCGTCATAACCTGCCCGCCCTTGGCCATGAACACGTTGGCCGTCGCCAGCTCCGCGACATTGCCCAGCATATCGCACATGAGGCAATTGTCGAAACCGCGCGCGCGAGCTTCGATCAGCGCCCGCGCGTTATTGGGATAGAGGCAGCCGGCCTTGGCGTCGATCGGCATGGTGACGGCGAGCGGCTTGGCATAGGGCGAGCGGGTGATCGATACGCCGGTAAGCTGGGGCAGAGGCGCCTCGTAGAGGCACAGGCAAAAGCGGGTGGACTCAGGGTCGGGCGAGACCGCGGAGGTCGGCGAGTTGTGCTCGGCCCAGTACATCGGGCGGATATAGAGTTCGGCGCCCGGCTTGAATTTCTTCATCCCCTCGCGCGTGAGCTCGAGCATCGCCTCGACGGTCATGGTCGGCTTGAGGCACATGACTTTCGCCGAGCGATTGAGCCTTGCGCAATGCTGGTCGAGATCGGGCGTCACCCCTTCGAAGGCGCGCGCGCCGTCGAACACGCTCGTGCCCAGCCAGAAGGCGTGCGTGCGCGCCCCGACGATCGGATGGTTGCCTTCGAGCCATTCGCCATCGAGGAAGGTGAAGGTTTGCGACCAGGCGGGCATTGCTCTTGATCCCATCGGGTGGGGAAATCGGCCGAACGGAGGATCGCCAGTCTAATTGGCTTCGGGACACGGTAGCCAGCGGGAATTGAACGCCCTCGCAGTCATAACGGGATTCGGTTGATGAGATCGCCTTGGAATTCCCAAGGACAGCGAAAGCGTCCGGTGCAGGCCCGGGAGGCTCAATTAAGAAAAATCGACAATTTCTTGCCAAGCCGGCTGAGACTTGGTAATGTTTTTCAGAAAGACCGATCAGCCGGCTCGCAAGTCTCGTGGGCGACGCGCGGATCGGGACTTCGGCGTTAGAGAGAAGGGAACGACTCGGAAATGGCGCCGCAAGCCCCTGAAATCGCTCAAAACGGACTCGACGGCCCGCGGTAGCTGGTAAGGACAATCAATCAGGCGAATTCCGTATCAGTCGAGCGGCAAAACCTGCTCAGCCTCGGCCCCGAGGCGCGCGGCCGCGTCGCCGACCCGGACGCCCGCGATTACGAGATCGGGCGCGACCTCGGTCAAGGGAACGAGGACGAAGGCGCGATTGAATAGCTCGGGATGCGGCAGGGTCAGCCGTTCGGTCTTGAGCGTCACCTCGTCGTACGCAATGAGGTCGATATCGATGACGCGCGGCCCCCATCGTACCGCGGGCTCGCGGCCGAGCTCGACCTCCAGCCTTTTGACGCGTTGGAGCAGCGCCTCGGGCTTGAGGCTCGTCCGGCCGAGCGCGCAGGCGTTGACGAACCAGTCCTGGTCCGTCTTGCCCCAGGGCGCGGTGCGGTAGAGGCGGGAAACCGCCGTCAGTTCGATCCCCGGCTCGCTTGCGATCGCGCGCAGCGCCCGGCGCAGGCTCATGACTTTGTCGCCGACATTGCCGCCGAGCGCGAGGATGATGCGCGCTTTTCCTTGGTCCTTAGGCTTTGCCGGGAGGGTGGGGGCGGCCGCGCCCTTGAGCGCCGTGAAAACCGCAAGCGCCGCGCGGTTTTCGACGACGTCATGCACGCGCAACACCGAAGCCCCTCGCATGAGCGCAATCGTGTCGGCGGCGAGCGTGCCGGGAAGACGCCGATCCACCTCGGCGTCAATGATCCCGCCGATGAACGACTTGCGGGAGAGCCCGACCAGGATCGGCGCCCCAAGTCGTCGGAAGCGATCGAGATTCCAGATGCAGGCATGGTTCTGCTGTCGTGTCTTGCCAAAGCCGACGCCGGGATCGAGGAGGATCCGGCCAAAGGGTACGCCAGCGCCCGCCGCGAGATTGAGCGAGCGCTCGAAGAAGCGCTCGACGTCGTCGAGAATGTCGAGCGCCGGATCCTTCTTCTCGCGGTTGTGCATGATGACGACCGCCGAGCCGGTCTCCGCGACGGCGTCCGCCATGCCGGGATCGCGCTGCAGGCCCCAAACATCGTTGATGACGCAGGCGCCGAGCCGCGCCGCCTTGCGCGCCACGGCCGCCTTGCTGGTGTCGATGGAGATCGGCGCATCAAGGTCGGCCAGCGCCTCGAGCGCGGGAACCACCCGTCTGAGCTCCTCGTCCTCAGGAACCGGAACGTGCCCAGGCCTGGTCGATTCGGCGCCGACATCGACGATGGCCGCGCCATCCGCGACCATGGCCCTGGCGCGAGCGACGGCTGCGGCAAGGTCGGAGTGACGCCCCCCGTCGGAGAACGAATCCGGCGTCACGTTGAGAATGCCCATGAGCTGGGGCGACGTCTTCAGCGCGCTTAAGAATGTGTCGCGATGGCGAACGCGGCGGTCGATGCCCATGAGCGTCGGCTACCGCCTCTTCGCCGCTTCCGCAACAGACATCTGCCCGGCTCGCGCCGAGGCGACGCCCTGCTCAGGCGCCGATGGCCGTCAAAATGCGCGCCCAGGAGCGCGCGCCCTTATGGAACGACGTCCGATCGTATTTCTCGTTGGGCGAGTGGATGCGGTCATCGTCGAGCGCGAAGCCAACCAGCAGGCTATCCAGACTGAGTTCGCGCTTGAACGAGCCGACAATCGGGATCGATCCGCCGCTGCCGACCAGCGCCGCCGGCTTTTCCCATTCGACCTCCAATGCGCGACGAGCGATCCGTAACGCCTGGTTCTTGATCGGCAGCGAAATGGCGGGGCTGCCAGAGTGGCTGATGAATTCAGCCTTTATGTCCGGCGGCAGCCGCGACGTTACGAAGGCCCGGAAGGCTTCGGCGATCCGGTCCGGGTTTTGCTTGCTGACAAGCCGGCAGGTGATCTTGGCGCTGGCCTTGGACGGCAGGACGGTCTTCGTGCCCTCGCCGGTGTAGCCCCCCACAATCCCGTTGACCTCGCAAGTCGGTCGCGACCAGAGACTCTCGAGGGGCGCGCGGTCACGCTCGCCCGCCGGCGTCGTCAGCCCGACGTCGCGCAGGAATGCCCCAGCGTCGAAATTGAGTTCGTGCCATTGGTCGGCAATTTCCTGCGGAAGCTCTTCAACCCCGTCGTAGAAGCCGGGGATGGCGACGGCGCCGGTGTCGTCGTGCAATTCGCCAAGGATCTTCGACAGCACATGGATCGGATTGACCGCCAAGCCGCCGTAAAGCCCCGAGTGCAGATCCCGGTTGGCGCCGGTGAGTATGACCTCTTCGCCAACGATCCCGCGCAGCGCAACCGTGATCGCAGGCGTGGACCGGTCCCACATTCCCGTGTCGCAGACCAGAGCGATATCTGCTTTCAGCTCCTTCACGTTCTCAGAGAGAAAGGCCGGTAAGGAGGGCGACCCCGTTTCCTCCTCGCCTTCGAACAGCACAGTGATATGGCAGGGAGGGGCGCCGAATTGCCTGAAGGCGCGGCAAGCTTCGAGAAAGGTCATGAGCTGGCCTTTGTCGTCGCTAGCCCCCCGGGCCACGATCTCTTCGCCATGCGGTCCTGCCTCGAGCTTGGGCTCGAACGGCGGGTTTCGCCAAAGATTCAACGGATCGACTGGCTGCACGTCATAGTGACCGTAGAACAGGACGTTCGGCGCTTCGCGGCGAGCCGCCGCGATGCGGCCGACGACCATCGGGCGGCCTGCGGTTGGACGCTTCGACGCCTCGAATCCGAGATCGCTTAGCTCTGTGACCAGCCAATCCGCAGCCCGCTCGCAATCCGGGAAATGGGCAGGAACCGCGGAAATCGACGGGATCGATAGAAAAGCGAACAGCCGGTCGAGCGCGGTCTTTTGGCCAGAATCGATGGCGGAAAGAACGTCGTCAATCGTGGCCATCTGCGCCTCTTATCGCTCGTCGTCGCGGTGATCGGATCGTTTGTCCTACCACAGCGCCCGAATTTCGTCGTCCCACTCCCGTCCTGTCAACAACGGAGCGGCCGAAGACGGTTAAGCGTTGAGAACTGGGGATGTCGCATACGTCAACGCCGCCGAAATCGCCGGCGCTGAGCGTTTAATCCAGCAGTCGCGGAAGCGGTCAGAAAATCTGGCGGAAGAGAACGTATAGCACGCCGGACATAATCATCGCCGCCGGTAGGGTCAGGACCCAGGCAAGCGCAATGCTGCGGATGGTCGACCATTGCATTCCCGAACCATTGGCCATCATCGTCCCGGCGACGCCGGACGACAGAACGTGGGTCGTCGACACTGGCAGGCCGAAGCCATCGGCCGCGCCGATCGTCGCCGCCGCGATGATTTCCGCCGCCGCGCCCTGGCCGTAGGTCAGATGGGTCTTGCCAATCTTTTCGCCGACGGTGACGACGATCCGCTTCCAGCCGACCATCGTGCCAAGACCCAGCGCAATCGCCGTGCAGATCTTGACCCATGTCGGGATGAACTTGGTCGAGAAATCGAGCTGCTTCTTGAACTCGGCGATTTGACCCTTGTCCGCAGCCGACAGCTCACTCTCCTTGTCTTTCACCAGGACGCGGAAAGCCTCGGAAGCGAGATACATGTCGTTTCGAAGGTTCTGGACCTTATCGAGCGGGGTGTGGGCAACGGAGCCATATTGCTCGACCGAATCGCTTATTTGCTTGGTCAAGACTGCGAGCGACGGATAGGTGCCCTCCGAGATCACATGGGCATGGACGTAATCGGTAACCGCCGGGCGGGGATCGCCGGTGATGGCGTAGCCAGCGCCATGGGCTTCGACGATCTTCGAAGCGGCATGCGCTGAAGCGATGAACTGGGCGGCGTGGCCTTCGGGCGGCGAGCGGTTCAGCGCGTAGGCGGTCGGCGCGACGCCGATCAGGATCAACATGATGAGGCCCATGCCCTTCTGACCGTCGTTGGAGCCGTGAAAGAACGAAACCAGGGTGCAGGTAAGGATCAGCAACCCACGGATCCACGGCGATGGCGGCTTATTGGTGGTCGGGGCGGTGTAAAGCTCCGGCACGCGGATGACGGCCTTCATGGCCAGCAGCAGCAGCGCTGAAAGGACAAAGCCGAAAAACGGTGAGAACAGTAGCGCCTCGCCGACCTTGGTGACCTGGTCCCAATCCACGCCGGCGGTGCCGTTCTGGCCGCGTATGATCGCATTGGCGACGCCGACGCCGACGATCGACCCGATCAGGGTGTGCGAACTCGAAGCGGGAATGCCCATCCACCAAGTGCCCAGGTTCCAGATGATCGCGGAAATGAGCAGCGCGAACACCATTGCGTAGCCTGCCGCGGAGCCAACCTGAAGAATGAGCTCAACCGGCAGAAGCGAGACGACGCCGAAGGCCACGGCGCCGGTCGAAGCCAGCACGCCGAGGAGATTCCAGCACCCCGACCACACGACCGCGACCTGCGCCGGCAAGGCGTGGGTGTAGATGACTGTGGCGACGGCATTGGCGGTGTCGTGGAAGCCGTTGACGAATTCGAAGCCGAGCGCAATCAGCAACGCAACGCCGAGCAGAATGAACGGCAGGATCGTTGTCGGTCCGCCGCCAGCGTCCGTGATGTCGGACCGGATCGAATAGGCCATGTAAAACAGGCCAAGCGCAAGGACCGCGAGGATCCCGAGCGCGAATCGCGGATCGACCGGATGATCGAGGTGCGGCTTCACCGGCGCTTCGGCCTGCGGGCCGAGTCGAGCGTCGAATGCGGCGGACATGGGAACTCCTTGGGCGTGCGTGCCTCTTCTATCGCGACCGCCTATGACAGGAATGTGAACGCCGTTCCTTATGGGAGTTCCATGCGGTCGCGAAGTCCGCCACAAGAATGGCGTCAATAGGGAAAACTACATAGAAGGAAAAAATCGTGTGGCCATTGCCAAACTGTCGTGAATGGGCAATCCTCAGCTAAAAAACGAGGGCGGGACGTCAAATGGCACTCTTATCGATTCTGGACCGAAGCCATACCATCGCCAAGCCTGGCTTCAGCCGTTGGATGGTTCCGCCGGCGGCGCTCTGCATTCATTTATGCATCGGCCAGGCTTATGCGTTCAGCGTCTTCAATCTGCCTTTGACCAAGCTGATCGGCATTACGAAATCAGCCCCGGACGATTGGAAACTGACCGATCTCGGCTGGATCTTCTCGATCGCAATTTTCTTTCTCGGCTTTTCCGCCGCGGTGCTCGGCCGCTGGGTTGAGGAAGGCGGACCCCGACGCGCCATGGTCGCGGCGGCGTTGTGCTTCGCCGGCGGGTTTCTCGTCAGCGCCTTCGGAGTTTCGGTTCACCAGCTCTGGATCGTCTATCTCGGTTACGGCGTGCTCGGCGGCATCGGCTTAGGGCTAGGCTACATTTCTCCCGTGTCGACCTTGATCAAATGGTTTCCCGACCGGCCGGGCATGGCGACCGGCATGGCGATCATGGGCTTTGGCGGCGCAGCCATGATTGCGGCGCCGCTTTCGGTTTGGCTCATGAGCGTCTTCTCGACGCCGACGCATGTCGGGGTGGCCGAGAGCTTTGTCGTCATGGGGCTCGTTTACGCCTGCTTCATGCTGGTGGGCGCGGCGATCGTGCGGCTGCCGGCGCCGGGATGGAGACCCGACGGATTCGTGCCCTCGACCCAGCCCAAGAAACTTGTCACCACCAACGACGTGTATGTCTACCAGGCGTTGAAGACGCCTCAGTTCTGGCTGATCTGGATCGTGCTTTGCGTGAATGTGACGGCGGGCATCGGCGTGTTGGGCCAAGCTTCGGCAATGAGCCAGGAAATGTTTCCAGGCCGCGTCACCGCCGCCACCGCCGGCGGTTTCGTCGGCCTTCTCAGCATCTTCAATATGGCCGGACGCTTCTTCTGGGCCTCGATGTCCGATCACATCGGCCGCAAGAACACCTATTTCATCTTCTTCGCTTTGGGGTTCGTGCTTTACGCGCTCGTGCCGTACTTCGGCGGCGCCGGCAATCTGGCGTTGTTCGTCCTCTGCTTCGGCGTTATCTTAAGCATGTACGGAGGCGGCTTCGCCACCGTACCGGCCTATCTTCGCGACATGTTCGGCACGCGCTACGTCGGCGCGATCCACGGACTCTTGATCACGGCCTGGTCAGTGGCCGGCGTGCTGGGCCCGGTTCTGGTCAACTACATCCGGCAGTACCAGATCGACAGCGGCGTGCCGAAAGCCCAAGCCTATAACGTCACCATGTACATTATGGCTGGGCTCTTGGTCGTCGGCTTCATCGCCAATTTCCTGATCAAGGCGGTCGACGATCGCCATCATATGGAGCTCGAGACGGTCGACGACCTGGTTGGGGTGGCTTGAGGGAATGGATATGAGCTTTGACAACAGGGGCGTCAGCCCCACCACCCCCCTTCAGCTGGCGCTGGCCTGGGGCTTCGTCGGCATCCCGCTGCTCTGGGGCATTTACGGAACCCTCCTCAACGCGATGAAGCTCTTTCAATAAAGCCGGTTCCTAACAACGACGAACGTCGAGGGCACGCTCTTGATCGAGCTAGCGGGGACGGCGGGCGCCAGCGCGCAGTTTTGTGCGTCCCGATCGGGCTTACGAGAAATCCGCTTGCATCATGAGGGTGGACACGGCAGCCTTGATCCTACGGACGACGTCGAGGCCAAGACGTAAGCCTTGAGCCTTGTCGAGGCCAATCACGGGTTCAGGGAGACAAGTATGGCGCCTTACGAAAACGCAGCGATGCGCTTAGCCGTCCTGCGCGGGTCGCTCGGCGCGGCTTCGGTCGCTATTGCGCTTGCCATCGCCTCATCAGCTTGGGCCGACGATCCTGCGCCAATCAAGATCGGCGTGATCGCGGAGGCGCAAGCGGTCGCGGGCTCGTCGATTCCGCAAGCGGCGCAGATCGCCGCCGACGAGATCAACGCCGAGGGCGGCGTCGACGGGCGAAAGATCGAGATCGTCTCCTACGACAACCATTCCTCTTCAGCCGAGTCGGTCCGCGCGTTTCAGCGCGCCGTCAATGAGGATCACGTCAACGCGGTGATCGGCAGTTACATCAGCGAGGTCGTGCTCGCGCTCGAACCCTGGGCGAGCAGGCTGAAGACCGTCTTCATTACCCCTGGCGCTGCATCCGACGTTATCACGCAGAACATCGCAAAGGACTACGAGCACAACAAGTACACGTTCCACGGCTACCTGACCTCCGGCGCGCTCGCAGGCCTGGTGTGCGACGCCGCCAAGGACATGATCGTCGACGGCCTCAAGATGAAGACGGCGGTGATCATGAGCGAGGACGCCGCCTGGACGGGGCCGCTCGACGCCGGCTACGAGGCCTGCCTGCCGAAGATCGGGCTCAAGGTCCTGGACCACATCCGCTTCTCGCCCGACACCACCGATTTCACCCCGATCTTCAATAAAATCGAGGCCTCAAAGCCCGACGTGATCATCACTGGCGTGTCGCATGTCGGCACGCAGCCGACTGTTCAATGGAAGAGCCAGCAGGTGCCGATCCCGATGTTCGGCATCGCCTCGCAGGCGACCAATTCCACCTTCTGGAAGGACACCAAC
>Ga0209624_10002183_pt1 | contig 14651 bp, 13 predicted proteins | sample JacPinW_OM2H0_O1_FD_188565 | JGI IMG/M metagenome (GOLD analysis project Ga0209624, IMG submission 188565) | Forest soil microbial communities from Algoma, Ontario, Canada - Jack Pine, Ontario site 1_JW_OM2H0_O1 (SPAdes) (version 2) | ecosystem: Environmental > Terrestrial > Soil > Boreal...
CCATCACCGCCGCGCCAATCTCCGCCAACGCCCTGCGCCCATGCTCAACCACCGCAGCCCCAACCGAAAGCTGCTCCCGCCGCAACCTGGTATAAACCTCAAGCGAGTCCGTCACCACCGCAGCCGCACCCTGCTTCAACGCCGCATCAACAAACCGGTTCCCATCCGTCGCCTCACCACGCATCGCGACAAACACATCCCCGCTCCCCACACGCCGCGAGTCATAAGCAACGCCCGTAACCTCAACCGGAGAGCCACCGCACTCAATGGCACTCAGTTCCGCACAAACTTTATCCCAATTCATAACTTAAGGATGCTAGCCGAAACAGCACCTCGACGGCTGCAAAAGCCGTTATCGAGCAAACCGCACCACAACCTCGGTCCCCGCCGGAACCATCGTCCCCGCCGCTGGCACCTGTTCACGCGCCAACCCAGTCCCCACCGCCTGCACACGCAGCCCAATCGCCCCCGCTCGCTCCACGGCACTCCGAAGCGCCGCACCTTCAAACGACGGCACCGGAACCCGCAGCCCCGCATTCACAACAACAGCGCCCTTCCCCTTCGTCACTGGTTGCTCAACCTTCGGAACAATCACCGGCGCGACAGGCGCATCGTTAGAACTCGCCTGAAACGCAGCCACAGTTTTGGCCGGCAGCAAACTCGCGACCTCCTGAGTCGCGCTCGGAGTCTTTGACACCGTCGCAGCAGCCTTCTCACTCCCCTGAGCCACAACATTCGCCTGCGTCCGCAGCGGATCATCCGCCGGAAGACTGTTCACATCATCGAACATCGCATTCAGATCCGCCACGCCCTCCGAAGGACCATCCTCCGCAATATCCTTCTGCGCCACCATCATCTCTTTCTTCGTCTTCAAAGGCTGATCGTGCGGCACGCCCAGATACTCCAGCACCTGCTGCGCCACCTCCGCAAATACCGGGGCGCTGGTCTCTGCGCCATATCGAGTACCCACCGTTGGCGTATCGATCACCACAGCAACCGAGATCGCCGGATTGCTCACCGGCGCAAACCCCGCAAAACTCGCCACCAGCTTCGTGTGCGAATAGGTACGAGTCACCGGATCGATCTTCTGCGCCGTTCCCGTCTTCCCACCAGTACTGTAGCCATTCAGTGCTGCCCGCTTGCCCGTACCCTCCACCACAATCCCCTGCATCATCATCCGCATCTTCGCAGAGGTCATCTCCGAAATCACCCGGTGCGCTCCATCCGGCAGAGTATCCGGCAACTGATTCGAAGGCCGGAATGCCGCAGGCTTCAGCCTCGCGTCACCCTTCATCTCATCCGTCGACTCCAGCAGCACGTGCGGCGGCATATAAACTCCGCCATTTGCAATTGTGCTCACCATGGTTACAAGTTGCACCGGAGTAACACCAACCTCCTGCCCAATTGCAATCGAAAGAATACTGGTTGCATCCCATTTCCTCGGATTCCGCAAAAGCCCGCGAGTCTCGCTCGGCAACTCGATCCCCGACCGGTCGCCAAAGCCAAATCCGCGCACGTAATCATAGAACTTCTGGTTCCCCAGCTTCAGCGCCATCTTCGCCGCACCCACGTCGCTCGAGTGCTCCAGTGCATACTGGACCGTCACCACGCCAAAGCGGTCGCTCTTATCATCGTGCAGCGTCCGGCCATACATCGTCATCGCACCGCCCTGGCAGTCCACCGTGTCCGTAGGCTGCACCCCAGCCCCATCCAGTGCCGCAGAATACGTCACCAGCTTGAACGTCGACCCCGGCTCATACACATCGCTTACCGCCAGGTTCTGCAGCACGCTCGCATCCATATGCTTCTGGTCGTTAGGATTGAACCGCGGCGAAATCGCCAGCGCCAGAATCTGTCCCGTATGCGGGTCCTGCACTACCACCGTCCCGTGCGCCGCCTTCATCTTCTCCATCTGCGCATCCAGCGCCCGCTCCGCCATGTACTGAATATTCGCGTCGATCGACAGCACGAGGTTCTCGCCCGGCATCGGCTGGCTCTCTTCGCTGCCCAGCACATGCCGCTTCGCATCCACCGCCGTCAGCATGTGCCCGGACACGCCATGCATATCGTCATCAAACTTCTGTTCCAGCCCGCCCAACCCCGTATCATCCGTGCCGACATACCCCAGCACCTGCGCAGCCAGGTCATTATTCGGATAAAACCGTTTGAACTCCTTCTGAAAATAAACTCCCTTCAGATTCAGTTCCCTCACGCGCTGCGCCGTCTCCGGATTAATCCTCCGAGCCACCCAGGCAAATCCCCGCGAAGCGTTGAATCGCGCCAGCATCTGCTGCTTCGAAGTAAAGTTGTCCTGCGGATCAGAGTGCACAATCTCCGCCAGAATCTCCGCCGCACTCGCCCGGTTATCTCCCAGCTCCGAAGGCACCGCGAACACACTATCCGCCTGCACAGTCACCGCCAGCTCACGCAGATTGCGGTCGTACATCACCCCGCGCCGCGGAGCCACCTCAAACGTCCTTTGCTGCTGCATCGCCGCGCGATGAACAAAGTCCGAGTGCCGCACCACCTGCAGCCACACCAGCCGCCCGGCAATCAACACCGTCCACGCACAAAAAAACAGCGCCACGTAAGCAAACCGGATCCTCCGTATCGGAGCGGTCAGTATCTGCCGTGGCGCCTTATTCATTCCTTTGCCTGCTTCTATTAACTAAAATTTCGCGTTACTGAACCATAGGCACCGCAGCAGTATTTGCCTGCGCCAGTACCGCAGCATTAGGATCTCCACCCTCCGGCCGCACAACCTGCCCGGGCATAGGCTCATCCAAACCAAGCTGCCGCGCCATCCTGTCAATCCGGCCCGGGTCCGTCAGCTGCGCCTCCGACAACCGAAGCTGCCGGTTCTCCTCGCGAAGCTGTTCCACCTGCTGCTTCTGCGTCTCAACGTGATACCCAATCTCGATCGCCGAAAAGTGTTGCCATACATAAACCATCACCATCACAAACAGCACGCTCATCACCGCACTGAACGTCCGCATCTCGCGCCGACGCACAGGATCATCCGCCTTCACAATCCGGCTGTTGTCGATGTGCTTCGCAAAGAAAACCTCAGGCGTCGGCCCACGCCGCGCGCGCCGCTGCGTCTCAAGCAGTACGCGATTCCGCGCCGTCAGCGATCCCGTGCGACTCGTCGCATGCCCCCGCGAGCCCATTAACTCGATCTGTTGTCCTGCCATCGCCGAAGCTGCCATCGCGCACCTCACTTCCTGTTGCCTGCCCGGAACTCCCGGACGAATCTTTTGCCGTTCTCTCCAAACGTACGAACCGGGCCGGGATCGCTATTGGAGGAGGGGACTTGTGTTGCAGAGTTGTCTTTCGCCTGAAAGAAGGTGGGACAACCCCGGCCCGATTTCCTGTCTTCTTCACAACCGTGAAGAAATCTCTTACTAAACTTTTTCCGCCGCCCGCATCTTTGCGCTGCGCGATCGCGGATTCCTCATCTCTTCTTGCGCGCCGGCCACAACCGGCTTCTTCGTCAAAACCTCAAACTTCTTCTCCCGGCCAAACTCACGGAACGCATCCTTCACCAGCCGGTCCTCCAAAGAGTGGAAGCTGATCAACACCAGCCTTCCTCCCGGTTTCAACAGAGACCCCGCGCTCTTCAGCAGCGATTGAATCTCTCCCAACTCGTTATTCACTCGAATCCGAAGCGCCTGAAAGGTTCGTGTAGCGGGATGAATCTTGTCGCCTTTCATTGATGGGGCCGCAGCCGATACCACTCTTGCCAGTTCCGCAGTAGTAGTAATCGGCCGGGCCCTAACAATGGCTCTGGCGATTCTCCGCGACCTCCTTTCCTCTCCGAATTCGTAAATCAGGTCGGCGAGTTCGTTTTCGTCTTCCTGATTTACCACTTGCTCGGCCGTCTCTCCGCTGCGCGTATCCATCCGCATATCAAGCGGGCCTTCCGACCGAAAACTGAAACCTCTGTGCGCCTCATCCAGCTGCAGGCTGCTCACGCCAAAATCAGCAAGCAGACCATCCAGGCTTCCGGGCTCAATCTCGCTGGCCGCCTCCGAAAACGCCTTTGGCACCAGCCTCAACTCCGGCATCGCGTCTCCCAGTTCAGCTCGTACTTCCTCCAGCCGAACCTTAGCCGCCTCCATAGCCTCGGGGTCGCGATCAAATGCAATCAACTTGCCTTTGCCGCCCAGCCTCTTCGCAATCGCTGAAGAGTGACCCGCCAGCCCAAGCGTCGCATCACAAATCACGCCGCCCGGACGCACATTCAAATACTCCAAAACTTCTTCTAAAAGAACCGGCACATGTCGCGGACCGTTCATCTCACCGCCTCTGCGCTGCCCCTGGGGGCCAACTGCTATCCAGCAACCTTCGTCTTCTCTGCGAACGCCATCAGATCCGTATTCGTCAGCTCAACCACGCCGTCCGCATTCTTCACCTGCGCGTCCAGCATCTCTTCCTTCACCACTTCCAACATCGTCTGGAAGCCCATCACATTCACATCGCCCATCACTTTCGCTGTATCCCGAAGCTTCTGCGGAATCAGCAACCGGCCCTGTGCATCCATCTCCGCCATCTGGCCGTAGTAGTTCGTCACGTCCAGAAACTTCTTGCGGGTCGGATCGAACGGCGACATCGTCGCCAGCGAAGCCTCGATCTTCTCCCACTCCTTCAGCGGATAAACCTGAGCCCGCTTGCCATCCGTGCTCGTGATGTAGAACTGGGGCCCATACAACTCATCCACCCGGCGCTTGAACTCGGCAGGCAGCTTGAGCCTGCCTTTTTCGTCAACGCGCGTTGGGTGATTTCCCCGAAACATTGCAACCTCGATACCTGTCCGAACCAAACTCGATTCAACTTCGGCCCATCGTCATAAAATTCATGCATCCGGAGCTCATTTTGGTCCACTAAACTCCAAAATCTTCTACTTCGCTCCACCAGCATCGCCGAGAGGCCCCGCCCTGTAAAGGGTTTTTTAGGACCCGACCAGTGGAATTCCCATATTGAACCGTGGAAAACTCACGCGCTTGCGGAATCTAATCAGATACCCACTACCTATAGTGTTTGCAAACGTGGTTCAATCCAGCCTGCCCCCTTGCGGCGGCGCAATTCATCTGCTAAAGCGAAGTAAAAGCGAAAACACAGGGAGTTGCTTTGCTTCCGCCTCTGCCTTTTTTTGTTGTCATCCTTCGCCGAAGGCGGAGGACCTGCTTTTGTTTTTTGCCTTCGCTTTTGCTTTTGCACTCGGGTCTAGCTCGCCCCCAGCAGCCTCTTCCGTCGAAGCAGCCAAACCAGGTACCAAAGCACCGCAAGGTTGATCAGCAGCAGACTTAGCCGAAACCAGTCAGGCCTCCGCGCAAGCTCATATAACTCCCACGGCAAGAACGAAACCGTCAGGATCAGCGTCAGGTACTCCGCCCACACCTTTTCCAGAAGCAGTCCCACCCCTTCCGTCAAAGCCAGCGCCGAATACCCAAACGTCGCCACACTAATCTGCCGCAGCCGGTGCGCATCAATCAGATCCACCTTGCCGAGGATCAGCGCAACGAATCTGCTCTCCGGATCGAACTTGAATCTCGCCGCCAGCCGCAGCACTTCATCTTCAAGATCTTTGTGCAGCAGATGAAGCGCGCCCACGCCAACGCAGAAGAAAAAAATCGCCTTCGCCAGCTTGAACAGCCCAATCGCCAGCAAGCCGCGGTCATGCGAGCCGTGAGAATGTGTCCCCGTCTCTTCCATCTCCATCAATTCCTGACCGCCGCTCGATTCGTTCTGCATGGACGTCCAGCTTTCAGTTGACGGTGACCCGCAGAAATTGTCAACGCCCCACTCGTGTCACCTTCCATTCACACCATCAACAACCACCCCCCGCCATTCCATCCACACCACAACCCCTCCGCAATCGCTATCGCACTCCTCTCAAGCGAAGCGTAGAAATCAAACCAATCCAGTCTTCCTGGGCGAGCGTAGATGCTTATGAGCGCCCTTGAAGAGAAGGACGCACGATTAGAAATTCAGATCGACAAAGGACAATCACCATGAAGAAGACCTTGCTCGCCAGCCTGGCTACGGCCGCTCTGGCCGTCACCTCTCTAGCCGCCCAGGCCCAGAAAGACCCCACCGTAGGCGGCGCCGAAATGTATCCCACCAAAACCATTGTAGAGAACGCAGTCAACTCGCCGATCCACAAAACCCTCGTCGCTGCCGTCAAGGCAGGTGGCCTCGTCGACACGCTCAACAGCCCCGGCCCCTTCACCGTCTTCGCTCCTACCGACGACGCCTTCGCCAAACTTCCCGCAGGCACAGTAGACACGCTGGTCAAGCCGGAGAACAAAGAGACCCTCGACAAAATCCTCACCTATCACGTCGTCCCCGGCAGAATCAGCTCGAAACAACTCGAAGCCATGATCAAAAAGGGCGGCGGCAAAACCATGCTCAAAACCGTGCAGGGCGAAGACCTCACCTTCACCATGTCGGGCAATAAGATCATGCTGACCGATGCCAAAGGCGGAATGGCCGTCATCACCACAGCAGACGTCTACCAGTCGAACGGCGTCATCGACGTAATCGACACAGTCCTCATGCCCAGCTAAACGTTGTACTACCTGAACAGAAGGCGCCTCTTCCACGAGGCGCCTCTTTTTTGCCCACTCCTCCCGCTCAAAGAATGGCGTAGGGCCTTGAGACGATCTGTTTTGCTTAAGGGCACGGCTTTAGCCGTGCCGCAAGCGTCGCGTTTGGAATGCGGCTTTAGCCGCTGAGGTTCGCTTCTTCTTTCGGAGGCCGCCTTTTCAGCACATTCTGAAAGACCCCGAGCAAAAAACTGCTAATGCTTCGCCAGCACATGATCCATCATCTTCGCCAAATAAGGCCTCGTCTTCTCAAGCGCAGCCTCTGCCGTCAACCCATACTTCGCCCGAAGCGACTCAACCTTCCCATGCTCAATAAACTCATCCGGCCACCCCACCCGAACCACTGGCACCTGCACCTCAAGCTCATTCAGCGTCTCCATCACCGCCGAACCAAACCCACCTGCCAGCACATGGTCCTCCAGCGTCACCACCAACCCGCACTGTCTACCGAATTTACCAACGCACCCCCGATCCACCGGCTTCGCAAACCGCGGATTGATCACCGCCGCTGAAAATCCTTCCTTCTCCAGCAACACCGCCAGCCGTTCCGCCTCCGGCAGCATCGCTCCCAGCCCGAAGATCGCAACCTCCGCGCGCCCCGAGTCGCGAATCACCTCAGCTTTGCCAATCTCAAGCGCAACCGGCTTCTCCTTCACTGCAACTCCCGGCCCCGTCCCACGCGGATACCGAATCGCGCTGGGCCCCTCATGCAGCATCGCCGTATACATCATGTCCTGCAGCTCATCTTCATTCTTTGGAACCATGTGAATCAGGTTCGGCACGCTCCGAAGATAGCTGATATCGAACAACCCATGATGCGTCGGCCCATCATCTCCGCTCAAACCACCGCGGTCCATGCAGAACACGACCGGCAGGTTCTGCAAACACACATCATGCACAATCGGATCGAAAGCCCGCTGCAAAAACGTGGAGTAGATCGCACAAAAAGGCTTGTATCCCTTCGTCGCCATCCCTGCGGCAAAGATCACCGCGTGCTCCTCGGCGATCCCCACATCAAAATACCGCTTCGGATGATGCGGCCTGAAAAGATCCAGCGCCGTCCCATTCGGCATCGCAGCCGTAATCGCGACCACCTTATCGTTTCCATTCGCGAGCTTCGTCAGCGACTCCGCAAATATCTCCGAATAAGTCTTCTGTCCCGCCGACTTCGTCTCACCCGTCTCCGCGTCGTACGGGCCCAGCCCATGAAACTTCTTCTGCTTCTCAATCGCCGGCTGAAACCCTCTGCCCTTCTGTGTAATCGCATGCAGAACGACCGGCCGGTTCTGCGTCTTCAAAAATTTAAACGTCTCAATCAGCAGCGGCAGATTATGCCCATCGATCGGCCCAAAATAATTCAGCCCGAACTCCTCAAACAGCATGCCCGGCCCAATCAAACCCTTCGCCGCTTCTTCAGCTTTGCGCGCTATGTGCGCGACCGTCTTGCCGCCAAATCGCTCCACCAACTCCGCGGCCTTGCCATGCAAACTCGAAATCGTCGGGTTCGTCACAATCTTGTGGAAGTACTCCGCAATCGCTCCCACATTCTTATCGATCGACCACGCATTATCGTTCAGCACGATAATCATTCGCCGGGTCTGCGCAGCAATATTATTCAGCGCCTCAAACGAGATGCCATTCGTAAACGCCGCGTCCCCCGCCAGCGCCACAATATGTTCCTTCCCACCCGACATATCCCGCGCCACCGCCATCCCCAGCGCCGCACTCAGAGCCGTCCCGGCATGCCCAGCGCCATAGCTGTCATGCTCGCTCTCCGTCCGCAGCATAAAACCATTCAGCCCGCCCGGCTGCCGGATCGTCTCGAACTGTTTTTCCCGCCCCGTCAGTAGTTTGTGCACATAAGCCTGGTGGCTCACATCGAAAACAAAACTGTCCTTCGGCGTGTCGAAGACATAATGCATCGCAATCGTCAGCTCGACGACTCCCAGGTTCGGCCCAATATGCCCGCCCGTCTTGGAGACACCCACAATCAGCCGCGCACGAATCTCCTCCGCAAGCTGGGTCAGTTCAGGAATCGACAGCTTCTTCACATCTGCGGGGGAATGAATCTTCTCAAGAATGTTACTCATTAACGACCTGTTCTACGTCTCGCTCACCGAGCGCGAAGCCCAGCATCGACTCCGTACAGTGCGCATAACTCGGTGGAATACGCCAGCTATTAAGTATACCAACCCAAAAAGTTGCCGCGTGTTGCTCTTTCCGCTCATTCTTTTAGATGCTCCCGCTTCTTCTGAGTGCACTCGTCCCAACTTTTCCCCGTCTCCTTCCGTCCCTAAGGTATTCTTCCCTCAAATGATCCCTGCCATCACCACCACGGGCCTCACTCGCCGATTCGGCGACTTCACCGCCGTCGACGACGTCAATCTCACCGTCGCCTCCGGCCAGTTCTTCGGATTCCTCGGCCCCAACGGCGCCGGCAAATCCACCACCATCAAGATGCTCACCGGCCTCCTCGCTCCCACCTCAGGCTCCATTCAACTTCTCGGCCTCGACGCCGCCACGTATCCCATGGAAGTCAAGCGCCAGATAGGAGTCGTCCCCGAAGGCCTCGCTCTCTTCGGCCGTCTCACCGCATCCGAATATCTCCACTTCGTCGGACGCATGTACGGCCTCGACGCCGCCACCACCGCCGCCCGCACCGAAGAGCTCCTCGACTTCATGAGCCTCGCCCACGAAACAAAAAAACTCATCACCGACTTCTCTCACGGCATGCAGAAAAAGCTAGCTCTCGCCGCCGCCGTCATCCACGGCCCCAAAATCCTCTTCCTCGACGAGCCCTTCGAAGGCGTCGACGCCATCGCCTCCGGCACTCTCAAAACCATGCTCCAGGGAATGATCGCCCGCGGAGCCACCATCTTCCTCACCTCACACGTCCTGGAAATCGTCGAGCGCCTCTGCTCCCACATCGCCATCATCGACCGCGGCCACCTCATCGCCAACGGCTCCCTCGAAGAGCTCCGCGCCGGCGTCAACGCCCGCAATCCCGAAAACGCCACCACCCAAACCCTCACCCTCGAGCAAATCTTCCTCAGCATCGTAGGCAACGAGTCCGGCGCCCAGCAACCCGAACAGGAGCTCTCGTGGCTCGGCTAATCGGCTCGCTCAAAGGCGCGCCCTTCAAAAACTCAGGAGCTTCTGCTTTGGCTTCTGCTTCTGCTTTGGCTTCTGCTTTGGCTTCTGCTTCTGCTTTGGCTTCTGCTTCTGCTTTTGCCTGTGCTTTTGCTTTTGCTTTTGCTTTTGCTTTTTAGTTGTCATCCTTCGCCGAAGGCGGAGGATCTGCTTTTGCTTTTGCTTTTGCTTTTGCCTTTGCCTTTGCTTTTGCCTTTGTTTTTGTTTTTGTTTTTGTTTTTGTTTTTGGGATTAAGCGCGGGCTTTAGCCCCGGGCCTTCTTTCTCGTGAACCGCAACCCTCCTTTTACAGCTGATACGCATAACCACATAGACCATCAATGGATCCCATCCAAAAAATCGACCCAAGTCTCCCCAAGCCCTGGACCACCGCCCAGAGCCGAGCCCAGTTCGCCGCTCTCGCCCGCCTCCGCTGGTGCATCTTCCGCAACGCCTTCCGCCGCAAAGGAGGCGCAGGCGAACTCGTCGCCCGCATCATCATCTTCCCCATCTTCGCCGCTCTCGCCATCGGCCCCATCCTCGGTTCCGGCGTCACGGCCTTCTATCTCGCCTCTACCGGCCGCATCGCGATGCTGCCCCTCCTCACCTGGGGCATCTTCGCCCTATGGATGCTCGTAGTCCTCAACGTCTCCACCCCCGGCCTCAGCTTCGACATCAACACCATCATCCGCTTCCCTCTCAGCTTCCCCCGATACCTGACCGCCCGCATCTTCTTCGGCTTGCTCAGCGCATCCGCCGTCATCGGCACACTTTCTCTTATCGCCACTGACATCGGCATCAGCTTCGCGAACCCATCCCTCGCCCTCTGGTCCACACTTGTCCTGGCTGTCTTCGCGCTAACCAACATCTTCTTCGTCCGCATGATCCTCGTCTGGGTTGAACGCTGGCTTCAAACCCGTCGCGCCCGCGAAATTCTCACTGCCTTCATCCTCTTCGTCTCTCTCGGCTTCCAATACATCAACCTCAACTTCAACCCCGGCCTGCAAGGCCGTCACCACCGCCACCCCTCCGCCCATCTTCCTCTCGTCCTCAGCATCTACCACCACCTCAAACCCATCGCCGCCTTCTTTCCCCCGGGCCTCACCGGCGGCTCTATCAACAGCTACAGCCAGGGCAACGTCCTCATGGCGATAGCCTCGCTCGTCGCACTCATCGCCTTCGGTGCGCTCTTCTTCGTCGTCTACGCCTCGCGCATGCATCGCGAGTTCCGCGGAGAAAACTTAAGCGAAGTCAAGCAGCCAAACCAGCCAGCAACCCGTCGAACCCCGCGCGCCATCCCAATCCCCACCACCACACCCACTCCAACAAACACCTTCGGCCTCAACCCCACCGTCATCGCCTGCCTCCAAAAAGAATTCATCTACATCCGCCGCAACCTCAACCAGCTTTACGGATTCATCGCGCCGCTCTTCATGGTCTTTCTCCTCGCCAGCCGTCTCAGCGCCAGCGGACGCTACGGCGAATACCTCTTCCCCGTCGCCGTCGCCTACTCCGTCCTCGGCGTCTCCATCCTCGCCTACAACGCTCTCGGAGTAGACGGCGCCGGCATCCAGTTCTACTTCCTCAGCCCCGCCCGCCTCCGAGACATCTTCCTCGCCAAAAACATCACCGGCTTCCTCCTCTCCCTCGCCGAACTCATCCTCATCTATGCCGTCATCTCCACCGTGGCGCATCGTCCCTCACTGGTCATCGCACTCTCCACCATCGGCTGGCTCCTCTTCACCACCTTCGTCAACGGAGCCGTCGGCAATCTTCGTTCCCTCACGGCCCCCAAAAAAGTCGACCTCATGAAAGCCAACCGAGGCCAGGCCTCGCAACTCAGCGTGCTCATCGCCCTTGGCATCCTCGTCGCCAATGTCCTCATCGCTCTCGCGATCAAGGGCATCACCAGCTACCTCGGCCGACCTTGGCTTATGGTCCCCATCTTCTTCACCCTCGCCCTCATCTCCTTCATCCTCTATCTCAAAGTCCTCAATCGTCTCGACACCATAGCCCTCGATCACCGCGAAGCCCTCGCCGAAGAACTCTGCAAAGCCTAGGCCAAAACCTATGCAAATCCCTAGTCGTTCTGTCCTCTGATTAAAACTAAAATCCGTAGACAGTTCACCTGCCTGGGAACGGGCCACCCTCAGGTGTGCCTGTATTTGCATGAATAACCGCGTACTCTGCGAATCGCTACTCAGAGAGGTGCCCTCATGATCATCCGTGCCGCAATTCTGAGCTGTTCCCTGCTGCTCACCCTACCCCTCTTCGCGCGAGAGAGCACCGATGTCATCGTCATGCGAAACGGCGACCGCTTCACAGGCACAATCAAAGCTCTCTATGGAGGCGTGCTCTACGTCGGCATCCCTTACATCATCGAGACCATATCCATCGATTGGTCGAAGGTCGGCCGCATCGAGAGCAACCAGCTGTTTATCGTGAAGACAGAGGACGGCTCGGTCTACGACGGGACCCTTTCCAGCGTTGAGGCTGCCGCTGGCCGCCCCATAGAAATTCGGGTAACCGAACCCACCGAGACAGCCGCCGGGACAACCGCCGAGCCAAACCGCGGGTCAAGTGGGAAAACCTCCGAGCCAAATCCCGGGACAACCGCGACCCCCACCGAGCCAAACCGTGGAACAGCCGGGAAAACCGTCTCACTCGACAGCGAAAAAATCACCGGCGTCACCCAGACCTCGGAAAAGTTCTTCCAGCGATTCACCGGAGGCATCGGCGGTGGATCCATCTACTCAAAGGGCAACGAATCATTCCAGTACAGCCTCAGCGGATTGATCGCATATCCGCGGGAACGTTGGGGGGCCCAGCTAGGGATAAGCTCCAACCTGTCCGCCAACAGCGGTACCAACACATCGACTCGCAACCAACTGACCTTCCAGGGAGTCCATCTCTTGCCCAAAGTAAACTACTTCGCCGGAGGCTTCGATGGCTTCCTTCAAAGCGCCGAACAGGGCATCTCACGTCAGAACACTCTCGGTGGCGGTATTGGTTATTACTTGAAAAACAACAACCACGCCAAGGTCTCCATTCTGGGTGGCATCGCCTGGCAGAGCACGAGCTACACCCCAACTGTCTCCGCCATCGCTTCGCAAAACCTCACAACGGCCTTGATCGACGCAAATGTAAAGCTCTTCAAGTTCGATAAAACCAATCTCGATTTCAATCTCATTCTGCTTCCGGCTCTCTCCGACCCCGGTCGCATCTATACTGCCGTAACCGCCGCCTACTACATCAAGATCACCGGCAACCTCTCCTGGAACCTCACCTTCTACGGCAACTGGGATAACAAGCCTCCATCCAACCTCCCGGGCAGCGACTACGGAACAACCTCAGGACTAAGCTGGACATTCGGCAGCAGCATGCGAACCGCACCCAACTCGATTCAATAGATCGTCTCTCGGAGGGAGCGCAAGGCTTTTTCGGAGGGCGAGTAGGGCTTTGGCCATACGAAAGATCAATGCCATAAATGGGGCTTTAGCTCCGGGCCCTTCTCCATTCAGCCACAGAAACACTTTTTCAGCTCCCTCATTGGCCACTGAGGGAATCTCTCCACGCAAAACCGCCGCTGATCGCCTGGTCTAGTCACCAATGCACCGGGATCTCTTATCAATTTCTACAGAAGTTTTCGTGCTACGGGCCGCAACTCCTCGGGGTGTTCGCGCAGGTAAGCCAGCAGCTCCCGTCTCTTCTCTCTCCCGCGCGACGCTCCTCCAGCATCTGATTGGAATGCGTCGGGAACCAGCTCGGGCATATGGTCGGCGACGCGGCGATAGATTGAAGCCCACGTTTTCTTGATGGCAGGAACGGATGTCTCCAGCGTCTGGGACAGATGTTCGTCAGTTGCTCCCGTAAGAGCAGAGGCGAGCACACGTTGTTCGCTCCGGTTGAAGCCCAGAAGCGGGGGATGATAATCGAAGAGCCGGCCTACCCATGAGGCAGCGGACAAGTCCGGCCGCTCCAGCAGTTCTTTAAGCCTAACGCCAACGACATGGGGCTTGCTTACAATCTCTTCGGCGTTGCCGTTCAAAGAATCCACGTAACGATCCGCCGCGGCGTCCCACAACAATCCACCAGTCTTCATGTTCCAATGCAACCGCTCAACGCTCTCCGCCGTGGTGATCACTTCTTTCCAAAGATATCCTCGATGTACCTGGATAAATGCCTCCATGACGCAGCGGTACAACTCCGGGTCGCTCTCAAAATCCTTGTGGGCGCAGCTCTCCCAGACGATCAGATTCATACCGCCGCGTGAGTTTGCCTCCCGAAGCTGCGTCTCGGAGAGTGCGGGAAAATCGCCGCGCAGGATTCTCTTTGTCAGCTCCGGGCCGGACCAGAAGTGCGGTGGGGTCTTCAGTTCGCGCACGAAATCGTCGTTTGCGATTACGCAGACGCCGACCATGCAGATCGGTGCGCGCTGACCTTCCTCTGCTTGAAATACCCAGGCGGATCGCGCTTCGCAGGAGAGCAGGCGCAGCCATGCTGCGGGGAGATCAGCGATCGCGCTTCCATAGCGTGAGCTGATTACTGGATGCTTTGCAATGATTTCGACGGATTCGCGGACGTCGTTGGGCTGCATCGGACGATAGCGCACGCTTTAGCTCCCGACACGAAGTTGCAAAAGTTTTCAGGGTCCTTTTAGGACCCTTGTTTATAACATTTTCCTCTTCATAATGGCTATCCAGTTTGGAGATTCTTCTTTACCGACCAGGCGCAGATGGCGGTCACACTGACCGAATGCAATGAGAATAGAGAGGAAGCACAATGAAGAGTGTGAATGTTAGCGCGACGACGAGGACTTTTAGCATATGCATGTTGATGGCGACTCTGCTGTTCGGGCCGGCGGTCGCAAAGGCCGATGCGGTTCTGGACTGGAACCTGATTGCGGTAAACACAG
>Ga0209624_10002184_pt1 | contig 14648 bp, 11 predicted proteins | sample JacPinW_OM2H0_O1_FD_188565 | JGI IMG/M metagenome (GOLD analysis project Ga0209624, IMG submission 188565) | Forest soil microbial communities from Algoma, Ontario, Canada - Jack Pine, Ontario site 1_JW_OM2H0_O1 (SPAdes) (version 2) | ecosystem: Environmental > Terrestrial > Soil > Boreal...
CGGCTCTTCGCATGGATCCATCCGCCATCCTGCGGGCGGACGCCTGATGCATCCCACGACTCCCAAGCTCAGCCTGATCGGAATGCTGCGGCGGTCTTTGGTGCACCGCAGAGCGCGCAGCCTCTCCGCACTGGTTGCCATGACTGTTTCGGCGGGGGTAGCGACGGCGCTGCTGACCCTTTACGCGGACCTCGACGCCAAGCTCCACAAGGAGTTCCGCAGCTTCGGCGCAAACGTTGTCATCACTGCCCCGGCTACTGCGCCCCTGCGGCCCGATGCTCTGGAGAAAGTTTGTCAGGCCGCGGGCGCCGACGCACTCGCAGCTGAGTTCGCGTACGCCGTCGCCACCACCGCTCGCAGTACTCCAATCGTCGTTGCAGGAACGGACTTCGCTGCTGTTAAGCGCCTCGATTCGTGGTGGCAGGTCGATGCGTGGCCCGACGCCTCAGCCGCAAACGCAGCTCTCGTTGGCCAGCGGGCAGCGCAGTTCGTCGCAAACGAGAGATTGGTCAACCTTACCTTCGCGGGTCACCCCATCACTCTGCAAGGCGCAGGCCGCCTCAGGACCGGTGGCGACGAAGACAGCCGTATTTACATGCCGCTCGCCGCATTCACCGCTTGGACTGGCGTTGGGCCGAGCGTGATCGAGTTGCAAATTCCGGGCGGCGCGGCTTCAGTGGAAGCGACCATCGTCCGTCTGCGCCAGGACTTGCCTGGACTGCAAGTGCAGCCGGTGCGGCAACTTGTTGAAGGCGAGTCGAAGATAGTTGATCGTACCCACGCGCTGATGTACGGCGCTGTCCTGCTTATTGCTTTGACGGTCGCGGTGAGCGTTCTCGCAACTCTGTCGGCCAGCGTGCTGGAAAGACGCCGCGACTTTGCCCTGATGAAGGCTCTCGGCGGCTCTCAGCTCCAGTTGATGAGCATGTTTTTGCTGGAGGCGCTTGTCCTTGCAATCGCTGGGGTCGCGGTGGGTTTCTTCGTGGGCTCTGCAGCCGCATGGGCCATCAGCGAGGGCAACTTCCACACCGCTACGCTTCCGCACCTTTCTGTGTTGCCGCTGGTGCTTCTGCTCAACCTCGCCATCGCCGCCATGGCCGCGCTGTTTCCTGTTCGCGTGCTTCGCGGTTTGCAACCGGCCGCCCTGTTGAAGGGAGAGTAACTTCACCGATCTCACACGCAGGCGCGCTATTTGAGAGACTGGAAGAAAGACCTATGAAGGAACTGCCAAACTTCGAGAGTCAGACCCGCCCTGACTGCGCGGTGATTGCGCTGAACGGCGTTACCCGCGAGTACAGCGGTCACGGCAGCGTTGTGCGCGCACTGGCTGACGCGACGTTCTCCATCGTCGCGGGTGAGTGGGTCGCGATTACCGGCCCGTCGGGCTCGGGCAAGAGCACGCTGGTCAACCTGATTGGCTGTTTGGACCGCCCTACGGCTGGGGAATTGAAGATCGACAACATCGACGTTGCGTCGATGACTGCGACGGAGCTGGACCGATTTCGCGCTGACAAGATTGGGTTTATTTTTCAGCAGTTTCATCTGATCCCCTATTTGTCGGCGCTCGAAAACGTCATGCTGGCGCAGTACTTTCACTCCATGACTGACGAGACCGAAGCTCGTGCTTCGCTCGAACGCGTTGGCCTGGGCAAGCGCGCCGAGCACCTTCCCAGCGAGCTATCGGGCGGCGAACAGCAGCGGGTTTGTATCGCTCGTGCGCTGATCAACAATCCCCCGATTTTGCTGGCGGATGAGCCTACAGGCAATCTGGACGCGGCCAATCAGACTATCGTTGCTGAGCTATTGCAGGACCTGCATCGCAACGGGCACACCATCGTCATGGTGACGCACGACCCTGAGATGGCCGGGCTGGCGCAGCGGAAGATTGCGCTGAGCCATGGGAAGGTTTTCTGTCACCCGGTCGGCGGTCCCATGGTCACTCTTCGGCGGTAGGAGAGGGTTTCGAGGGGCTCATTTTGCAGTTTTTTTTGTGCTGTGGTGGATGGGCGTTTTTGCTGGGGTTTTTTGAGAAAAACCGCGTTTCGTGGTGGTGTTTTTGTGGTGAAGTTGTGGTGAAATGTGTGGCAAACGTGGTGAGTTGACGGACACATTTTGGCCGTCGAAAAATAGGACACTATTTTCAACTTTATTTTTCTTGCCGATGGGGTGGACAGGCAAAGACAACGGCAAAGGCTAAATGCGGGATCCTTCCCCGTTCGACTACGCTCAGGGTCAGGATGACGACTTCAAATTATTTTGTGTTCGTGATGCAAGGTGGATTACCTAGCGTTCGCCCCACTTTAGTTTGGAGCGGAGGACGCTGAAGAGGCCGTTGGGGCGGTGGCGGAGGAGGCGGACGCTGGCCTCGGAGCGCTGGCAGTGGACGTAGTCGCCGAGCTGGAGCTGGACTGCCTCCTGACCGTCGACCGTGAGGTAGATTTCGTTGGGAACACCTACCACCTGGACGCAGATGGTGGCGTCGCCGGGGACGACGATGGGGCGAATGGTGAGCAGGTGGGGGCAGATGGGAGTGACCAGCATAGCGTTGACGCTGGGCATGACGATGGGGCCGTTGGCGGCCAGATTGTAGGCGGTGGAACCGGTGGGGGTGGAGACGATGATGCCGTCGGCGCGAAAGGTGGCGACGAACTGCTTTTCGATTTCGACGGAGAAGTCGCCCATGCGGGCGATGGTGCCTTTGGCGACGACGACGTCGTTGAGAGCGTCCCACTCCTGGATGGTCTCGCCGTTGCGGACGATTTCGGCGTGCATCATGCTGCGGATCTCAATGTCCGCCTGGTTTTGGCACCAGTCGTCGAGGGTGGAGTAGAGGTCGGACAGCGGAATTTCGGTGAGGAAGCCGAGCGAGCCGAGATTGACGCTGAGGATAGGGGTGGTGGTGCGGGCAAAGGCGCGAGCCGCGGCCAGGAGCGTGCCGTCGCCGCCGAGGACGATGACGAGATTGGGCTTGTGCAGGGGCAGATTGACGCGCTCTATGGGATCGGGAGCGTTGAGATACGCGGCGCTGTCAGGGTCGAGCAGGTAGTGATAGTTGCGCGCAGTGAGCCATGCGACGAGATCGCGGAGGATGCCCTCGAGCTCCGGCTTCTGCGGTTTGGAGATGATAGCGGCTTGATGCATTGTTGTTCAGTGTAAATCCACGCAATGGTAGGTGGGCTGGCTTCGTGGCTACGGATGGTTGATGGAGAGGGGAGGGCCAAGGAACTCGACGCCCCATGCTTTCCCGAATTCGCTTAACGTTTGCTGATCCGGTTTGCCTTTGCTCATGATCTCGCCGAGTCCGAGGAAAAAACTCTGAGCGTCCATTGCCGGCAGGATCATGATTAGCTGATGCGCAGGTTTGTCGGTGATGTTGACGAACGTGTGCGCTGCGCCACCCGGCACGCTCACAACCTCAGATGCTCCCGCCTCGAAGCGCCGACCATCCACCTCGAACAGATAGCGTCCTTCAAGAATCCGAAAGACCTCTGTCTCTCCGTGCCGATGGAGAGGCGGACCAAATCCGGGCGCGTTCGTTGTCTCTACGATGGTGAGAGCGTCTCCCGAGGCCTCTGGCGGTAGCCGCACGGCGAGCTCGAGACCAATCGCGGGAATCTTCACGGGGGAAAGGTCGTGGGTGGTGGAATGGAAGAACTGAAAGGGCATGGCAAGCTCTACCTCAATGTTTATCGTGATGGGGCTGATGGATTGAGATTTAGTGTAAACGCATCCATGCCGTGCTTCGTGGTTGGCGGCCTGATGGGCCGCCGGAGATCCCGTTTCTTCCGTCGCGGTGCTGCTTCTTGTGAGCGAAGCACCAGCGATTTCTTCCCATAGCCCGCACCTATAGGCCTTCGGTTGCATGGTCTCGTCCGAGTAAGCCACCAACCGGCCCGATCTCCTTGTTCCCATCCAGTTCAACTCGATATTTTAACGTTCCGGACTGCAACTTGTGCTGGCAGAAATGGGTAGGCGGACTAGCAGAAATGGCAGTTATGCGGCGGCCGGATTCTCTCTAGCATCGAACTCTGGCGATGGCTCCCGGGCAAGGGCAGTTTCACTGCACCTTGTCTCTTGCGGGTGCGGAGGCGAAGCGGATGCTGGCAAAGACGAACTGGCCACGGAAAACGCGGCTGCTCACGATTCTGTTGTGCGGATTGGCTTGCAATGCCATCTGTTGCGAGGCACAGCAGGACGCGACGCAACCGACAGCGAAACCGGCAGCGGACGATAGCGGCGGAACAGCCAATCTGGCGAAGGCGACGCAGAACCCTGTCTCCAGCCTGATCAGCGTTCCGGCGCAGAACAACGACAACTTCGCAATTGGCCCGTTCAATCGCATACAGAATGTGCTGAACATCCAGCCGGTGGTCCCGGTGAAGTTGAACGACCAAGTAAGCCTGATCGTTCGCTGGATCACGCCGATTATCTACCAGCCTGCCCCGGGCACCGCGAACCTGGAGGTTTACGGGATTGTGGCGGAGACGCCGCCATTCTTTGCAATAGAGGCATTGCAGAACTCGGCGGGGTTGTCGGGGTTTGGTGATATGAATCCTACCTTCTTCCTTACGCCTGCGAAAACGCACAAGCTGATTCTTGGAGCCGGGCCTGCGTTTGTGCTGCCTACGGCTACGAGCAAGGTGCTGGGACAGGGAAAGCTCAGCATTGGCCCTTCGGTTGTTGCTTTGACGCAGCCGGGTCCGTGGACGATCGGTGCGCTGGTGAATAATGTGTGGTCGGTTGCCGGGTCTGGGAGCCGCTCGGCTGTGAACCAGATGATGCTGCAGTACTTCATCAACTACAACATGAAGAAGGGTTGGTATCTCACGGTTTCGCCGATCATCACTGCAAACTGGAAGGCTTCGCCGGCGAATGTGTGGACGGTGCCGGTTGGTGGGGGTGCGGGCCGCATCATGAGGCTGGGATTCCAGCCAGTGAACATCTCGGCGGCTTTCTATGGGAATGCGGTTCATCCCGAGGCGGGGTCGTCGTGGAGCATGCGGTTACAGCTTGCGTTTTTGTTCCCGAAGATTCCGCCTGAGATGAAGGCGAAGATGGCGGCGGCGATGAAGAAATAGGTTGTCGGCTCACTTCGCGAGTTGAGCACCGCAGTGCGGAAGGTGAAAAATATGAGGTGACGAGTCAGGCCGCATCCGATGGACTGAAATGTCCGATTGCCGACGATGATGAGAGACCCGGGATTAATACGCCGTGCTAAGGCCTGCGCTAATCCCGGGCTTCACCAGCGCCATGCTGTCCAAACGAGCAGTTCACCCAGCTGATCAGTGCAGCAGGTTGAACGTGTTCGAAGCGTCATCCACAAAATAGACACCTTCGGGGGTAACAAACAGACCAAAGAGCGCGCCTGCTCCGGGGGGTGGTCCTCCTGTGTTGTCGACGAGCTTGACCGCAACCTGTTTACGCGATTCCGGATTGATCTCTACCAGATTGCCGTCATTGCCGTTGGCGGCGAGGATGTGATGATTCGGAGTCAACGCCAGACCGAGCGGATCATTGAGAGCTCCACCCCGAGACACCGTAAAGCCAGTACCCGCCGGGAATATCCGGAAGAGCGCATTGGGAATGGCGGCGATCCGATTGTCCAGGCTGTCTGCGACATAGAGCGTCCCTGTTTCGTTATCAAACGCAACGCCCGTCGGGCCAATGACAAGCGCGGCGGGGTCTGTGCGCTCCGGGAAACCGAAGGCAACGACGGTGCTATCGAGCAGCTGAGGCGGGCCGCCGTCGAAGAGGCCTAACAGCAGACGGACCACCGTTCCGCGGTTCACCACGTTACCGTTGGCTGCGACTGTGCCATTGAGCACGTTGGTCACAAACAATGCGGCGAGGGGGCCGCCGTCCACCGCAGTCATGTCCCACGGACCGTTGATGTTATGACCGAAGAACGTCTTGACCACTTTGCCTGTGCTGTTCAGAACGATCAGGCAACCAGCAGCTGAAGTCGTTGGGTCTCCGCCTACGGTGGGCAAACTGCCGACCACCACAAAGCCGCTACGCAGGGCCACGAGCGCCGTCGTCAGTCCAATACCCCCGGGGCAGAAGACTTTGCTCGGATCGATCTGAGCAAAGAGGCTAAACGACCCATCGGGCGCGATCTGCACGATTGTGGTCCCAGTTCCCTGCTGGTTCATCGAGTTGTTGAAGTTGCTGATCAGAAATCGTCCCGCGACCAAATCTCCTTTGGTTTCGGGAATGAGAGCGACGCCGTACGGGTTGACGTCGCCGTTTGACGGGATGGTGGAGTTGAGAACGGTGATGGTGTTAAGAGGGCCGATAAACGAGGTATCGGCACGAGCGACATCCGCGGTGGCCACGAGGAACACCATTAGACCAAGTACACGGATGCGAACGGAGAGGGGCTGATTTTGTTCCATGTCTAACCTCCTGGGGGCCGTGGGTACACTGGGCGCACCAGAACGGTGCGCTAACATTGCAGGACGGCGAGCATAGACCCTTCGCGAGTTGGTGTTGTCACGGAATTGTCTGAATGTTGTAACTTCTCGTTCCGCCGGCGGGTGGGCTAAGACCGATCGCCACCTGCTATTCCTGTCAATCGATGACTCGAAGGGATTCCGATTTCCCTGGCTCCTTTGCGGGGCGTGCAACATCGATTTCGATGGTGGCATCACACTTAGACACGAACCTAGACGAGGTGACGCTATGGGTAGGCCTTTACGGTTGGTCCTGGTTGCAGTCGGCGCGGTCCTCGCGTTGCTTCTTATCGCCATTGTTTCTCTGCCGCTGTTCCTGAACGCGGACAACTTTCGTGCGCGCATCGAGTCGACGCTGACGAAGTCGCTTGGGCGCAAGGTGACGATCGGCAAGCTCGAGCTGTCGGTCTGGTCCGGGGGGATGGTGGCGGACAAGGTAGTGGTTGCCGACGACCCGCGGTTCAGCACGCAGGCTTTTATTCAGGCCGATACGGTGAAGATCAGGCTCGAGATGATGCCGCTGCTGCTGGAGCGTAAGGTACAGATTCGCGGGTTTGCGCTGCAGTCGCCGAAGATCCAGTTGCTGCGGGCGGCGAATGGGACGTGGAACTACTCGACGATCGGCTCGGCGGGAGGCAAGTCGGGGCAGGATGCAGAGACGAAGCAGGCGTTTCCAAACCTGACGGTGGGTCATGTAGATGTTGAGGATGGGCAGATTACTGTGGGGAGCGGGCCAGGGGTCGGCGGCGCGACGAGTGCGCCGGTCAGGACCTATGACAAGGTGAATCTTGAGGTGAAGGACTTCGGGTTTACGAACTCGTTTCCGTTTGTCGCCTCGGCCAATCTGCCAGCAGGTGGGGCGGTGAATGTGAATGGCACGGCGGGGCCGCTGAATCAGCAGGACGCTTCGGCGACACCGTTCGTGGGACACCTGGAGATTAAGCACCTCGATCCGCTGGCGGCGGGGTTTGTGGATGCTTCGGATGGGGTTACGGGGGTGATCGACGGACTGGTTCTGGACGCGGCGTGGAATGGGACGCAGATGCATGTGACGAAACTGATCGTCGAGACTCCTCGGCTGACGCTGGTTCGCAGCAATGCGCCGAAGCCGCCGAAGCCCGCGGGGGCCAACGCGGAGGGGTCGACGATGCTGCAGAACCTCTCGGTGGATAATGCGCAGATCAAGAATGGAACGATCACGCTGGCTACCGCAGGACAGACGAGCAGTGCAGCGGTGTATCAACAGGTGAATGCGCAGATTACGAACCTGACGCCGAAGAGTTCGTCGCCGTTCAGCGTAAGTGCGCAATTGCCGGGCGGGGGAAGTTTGAGTGCCAAGGGAAGTGCGGGGCCGTTCAATCAGCAGAACAATGCGGCGACGCCGTTGAATGCGCAGGTCGATCTGAAGCACTTCAACCTGGGGACGGCGGGGGTGCTGCCGGCGGATGCGGGGATCAGCGGCGTGGCGGATTTGCAGGCGCAGGTGAAGTCGGATGGGCAGACGCTGAATGCGACGGGAACCACGCAGGTGGCGGGGATCAAGCTGGCGAAGAACGGTCAGGCGTCGTCGAAGCCGGTGCAGGTGCAGTTCAACGTGACGCAGAATGAACAGGCGATGACGGGACAGATTCAACAGGCGACGATTACGGTTGGGCACGCGGTGATCAACATTGCCGGCACCTTCCAGACGAGCGGGCCGACGACGGCGCTGAATCTGAAGGTGACTGGGAATGGGGTACCTATCGATGATCTGGAGGCGTTTCTGCCGGCGGTGGGGGTGAGTCTGCCGCAGGGTTCGCAGCTGCGGGGAGGAACGTTGACGACGGCGCTGACGGTTTCGGGGTCGACGGCGAGCCCGGTGCTGAGCGGACCGGTGCGGCTGGATAATACGCAGCTCGCGGGGTTCGATCTGGGGTCGAAGCTGCAGAGTCTGTCGCAGTTGACGGGAGGGCGGATTGGCAGCTCCACGGGTAAGGGGACGACGATTCGGTCGCTGAGCATGAATGTGCAGGAGTCCGGCGGGGCGATTCGGACGGATAAGATCGCGCTGGATGTTGTGGGGGTGGGGACAGCGACGGGAGCGGGAAGCGTGAGCGCGGGAGGAGCGCTGGACTACAACATGGTGTTGAAGCTGACGGGGCTGGTGGCGGGATCGGGGAGTAGCGGCGCGGCGGCACCGGCGGCAGGGGGTACCGCGGCGCTGGCAGGGGCGTTGTCGGGGTTCTTTCCAGCGGGCAGCGGAGGTGGAGCGGTGGGGTCGATTGGAGGAGTGGCCAGCGCGGCGTTGCGGAATGGAATTCCGGTGGCGATTGGAGGGACGACGAGCAATCCGACGTTTGCTCCAAATCTCGGCGGGCTTATGAAGAGTGCGGGGGCTAGCACCGCGCAGGGGCTGGTGACTGGGAAGGGCAAGCAGACGAATCAGAATCCGTTGAACAATGCACTTGGGGGGCTACTGGGGAAACACTAGGCGCTGGGGGTGCCGAAGCGAGCGTGGAGGAGGAACTCGTGGTTGCCTTCCATGCCGCGGATGGGCGAGTCGATGATGTCGATGGCTGTGCCGCGTTGTTCGATGACGCAGTCGCGGACACGCTGGATGGCGGACTGGCGGGCTTCCGGGTCGCGGACGATGCCGCCCTTGCCGACGTGGAGACGGCCGGCTTCGAACTGAGGCTTGATGAGAATGACGGCTGAACCTTGCCAGGCATTTTCAAGAGTGCTAAGCGCTGCGAGCACGGCGGGAAGAACGAGGGTGGCCGAGATGAAGGAGACGTCCATGGCGAGGAAGGCCGGGGCTGGGGCGTCTGCGGTGAGGAGTTCGCCTTGGGCCAGGAGGCGGGCATTGGTGCGCTCGCGAAGGGTGACACGGGGATCGTCGCGGAGCTTCTGGGCGATCTGGCCGTAGCCGGTGTCAATAGCCAGGACAGATCGTGCGCCGTTTTGGAGCATGCAGTCGGTGAAGCCTCCGGTGGAGGCGCCGATATCGACACAGGCGAGACCGGTGAGCGAGATGGACCAGTGTTCGAGGGCGCGCTCGAGCTTGAGGCCACCGCGGCTGACGTACTTGAGGTCGGAGCCGAGGAGGCGGATGACGGATTCGGCGGAGACCGACGTGCCGGGCTTGTCGATGCGCTGCTCGCCGACGAGGACGCGGCCAGCGAGGATGAGGGCCTGGGCGCGTTCGCGCGAGGCGGCATAGCCCTGATCGACGAGGAGCTTGTCGAGGCGAAGCTTTTCAATGCGAGATTTAACGGGGTTGGTCATCGATGATTCGAGGCGACGCGACAAAGGGCAGAAATAAGCGTTTCTATTTCTGGTTCCTTAGTCATGGTACAGGCTGGGTTAGCCCAAAAGGTGTAGTCCATGCCGGACCGATTTCGGATAGAGTGGCAAAGGAAGTGTTATCCATTTGACGGTTGTCGGACGGTTGTCGCTCGGGGCCGGCGGGTGCCTGAGTGATCGAATAAAGATCGGTTGAGCAATCTGTAGCAGATTCAGGTGCGTTTTATGTATAGAGAGACGGGACTCGTGAATTCACCACCTCCTTCGTCGCAGGACGATGCTGGACTTCTGGTACTGGTACAGCGGGGGGATGAGTTCGCCATGTCGACGCTGTTCGACCGCTATTCGAAGGTGGTTTATTCGGTAGCGTTGCGCGTTCTGCGAGATCCGGCTTCGGCCGAGGATGTTTTACAGGAAGTGTTCATGCAGATATGGCGCAATCCGGACAGCTTTGTCGCGGCGCGAGGCAGCCTGGGCGGCTGGCTGGCGGTGGTGTCGCGCAACCGTTCCATTGATGCGCTGCGGAGACAACGGCCGACGGAATCGGTCGAAGATATCGCACTGGCGTCGAACTACAATCTGGCTGACGAAGCGGAACGAAACAGCATGATGGACAAGGCGCGCACCGTGATTCACCTGCTGCCGGTGGAGCAACGGAAGACACTGGAGATGGCATTTTTTGATGGACTGACCCACTCGGAGATCGCGGAGATGACGGGCGATCCGCTGGGAACGGTAAAGACGAGAATACGCAGCGCGCTGATGACGCTGAGGAAGGCGTTCACCGTATGAGCATGCCAAACAACATCGCACCGGAAGACCTGGCGCTGTTTGCCATGCAGTTGCTCTCCAAGGAGGAGGCCGCGGAGGTGGCGGCTTACCTTGAGCGGTCGGAGGAGGCGCGGCGGGAGTTGGCGCGGATTCAGGGCGATCTGGCCGTTTATGCGCATACGGTCGATCTGCACTCGCCGCCTGCGCAGGTGCGCGAACGCCTGATGAAACAGGTGGCGAGGGAGAAGAAGCCGGTTCCGATTGAGCGGCCTGCTCCTGTGGAGACGCCCAAACGCGCGGCCCCGATGCATGGAGGTGCGAACGTCGCTGCGAGTACTGTTGCAGCGCATGACGAGCCCGAACCGCTGATCGGTCGCACCTCGCGCTTGATCGACGACGAGCCGCCCAAGCGCAGCGCGGCCGGCAGGGTATTTCCCTGGGTCGGGTGGGCGGTAGCGGCAGGGCTGGCAGTGGCGGGAGGCAATCTGTATCGCCAACGCGACAGCCTGGTTCAGGAGCGCGACAATCTGCACGCGACAGTGGCGGACCAGGCCACCAAACTGGACCAGATGACCGCCGATACTGCCGCGGCACGACAGGTTCTCGAGACGCTGACTGATACGACGGCGAAGCGAGTGATGCTTACCAAGGGCAAGACAGCCCCTGTGCCTCAGGGCCGGGCGACCTATGTGGCGGATAAAGGGGCGCTGATCTTTACGGCGAACAATCTTGATCCGCTGCCGCCGCTGAAGACGTATGAGCTTTGGCTGATTCCTGCAGCTGCAGGCGGCGCGCCGATTCCTGCGGGAACGTTCCGGCCGGACGAGCGTGGGAATGCCAGCGTGATCCTGCCGACGCTGCCGAAGGGTGTGGAGGCCAAGGCGTTTGGCGTAACGATCGAAGACAAGGACGGGGCGGCTACGCCGACACTGCCGATTATTCTGGTGGGGGCTTAGGCGGAAGAGGTTACTTTCGCCGGTTGCTGGAAGACGGTTGTGCGTAGTCTCGGGTTAGATCGAGTTCGGTATCGCGTTCGTTCCAGGGGATTGGCGACGAGACGAAGAGATGGGAATGCCTTTCGATCTGGCATGCCCATCTTTTTTTGTGTGTTGTTTGTTCTTCGTATCGGGTTTCGCGATCCTTAAGGTGCGGTGACGCGGACGGAGACTCCGAAGCCCTGAAGAGGAATGGTGGTGTCGATGGTGTCCGTGTCGGTGCGAATGACGGTCATGAACTTGGACTCCGGAGAGGTAACGTAGACCTTGCCAGTCGGCGTGCCGGTGGTGACGGCGATATAGTTCGGGTGGCCGTTGTTGACTTGTGTTGCCGAGGTCACCGCCGTGGTGACGAGAGGAATAGTGGAGGTCACGGTGTTGTTGGTGAGATTGACTACCGAAACCGAGCAGTTCGCAGGCTGAGTGCCGACCGCAGGGCCGCAGGGCTGAGTTGGATTACCTCCATTGACGACGAAGGCCTGGCTGCCGTCCTGCAGAACCCCGACCATGCGCGGGTTGACGCCGACGGGGATGGTGGCAATGACCGTGCCGAAGCCGACGGCATCGACCGGATTGTTGGGATCGCAGTTGGGGTTGGTGACTTGCGTGGTCGTCGTGCAGAGCGGGATGTTGACGATGCTGACCGAACCGGGATGGACGCCGTCTCCGGCATTGGCTACGACGAGTTCATTGAGGGTCGGCGCGAAGTCAGCCCAGACGGGCGAGGTCCCGACCGGGATGGGGTTGGTGGCGCCAGCGGGAACGATATCGAGGGCGTTGGTCTGGGCGTTGATGACCGAGACTGTGCCATCGGTCTGGTTCATGATGAAGACGCGCCTGGCGTCTGCGGTCTCGACGCCATAGACGGGTCCGCTGCCAACCGGGATGGGGTTGGGGTCGAGGGTGACGTTGGAGGTGTTCTCGATGGTGGCGACCTGGCCGGGACCACCGTTGACAGCCTGACTGATCGCGAAGGAGCGCGATGCAGCAGGGGTGCCGGCGACATAGATGGGAGAGAAGGCCGGATTGATGGCAAGCTCCTGCTGGAGACTCAGAGCGGAGGAGGTTGTGGTGAATTCAGCGATGGAGTTGCGGCCCAAGGGAGGCGTGGTGAACGCAGTACCCGGATTGTTGTTCGGCTGGGTGACGTAGGTGAAGGTGCCTTGAGGAAAGATGCTGGCAGGCAGGACGCCGTTGCTGTTGAGCAGCGTGGTCTGCAAGATCTGGCTGGACAGGAGTGCAGTCGAGATGCCGAAGTTGGTGAGGGTGCCATCTCCATTGAGGGTGTAGCCGATGGTTCCGACGCTGTTGAGAACGAGGTAGTAGGGGTTCACACCGATGTTTGCCGTGATGAGAACGGTGTCTCCAGAGAAGTCGACGAAGGTGACCAGACCGGGGACCGTGGGGCTGGGCGCGGAGATGACGACGGCAAACTTTTCCGGCTGCGCTGCGGGGCCGACGGGGTTGATGGCACTGACAACGGGGCGATAGTTGTTGCCACACCCGGCTACGAAGGTTAGGACGGCGGCTGCGAAGGCGAACCTGGATGCGGCGCGAACTGACCGGGGTGCGAAGGCCTGGGCCACGAACCGAAGGGGGTTTCGACGTGACCGCGACTGTGTGTTTCCTGCTGCTTCGATTCTTGCTAAGCGCAAAACTGCTCCCACGTTGTTGCTGGTGTTGACTATGCTCAAGGCTTGATTGTAAATCACCGCAAGGGATAGGACGGGCGATGAGCGAGGAAATGCGCGGGGAGGGGTGGAGGAAGGCAATTCCAGAGGGGCGGGATAGGGTGCAGTCGCGGGTGCTGATTACAGTGGTGGGAGTTCTGCTGGTTCTGGAGAGCGTTGCTGTTCTGCGACAGGTTTATTTCCTATGGGGCGGACAGGACGTTCGTGAACACATCCTGCTGGCAGAGATTGTTGGGATAAGCGTGGCTTTCGCGGGCCTGGTGTTGTCTCTGCGCGCTGCTACCGTGGCCGGAGCCTTATTTGGGGGAATAATCAGCTTCCTTCTTGTTAATGGAACAGCTTCTTCTCAACACACGATCGTTCGATCTGGATTGACCCCTCTGGCGTTACTCTTCGTGCTGACGTTTCTTGCTACAAGGACGGGTCGACGGGTGAAGGCCCGGGCAGGCCTCGCGGAGAAGCGTCATGGACGGGGTTGTGGACAAGTAATCGCTAATCTTTCGATTGCAGGATTAGCCGTCTCGGGACTTGGCTTTGAGCTGGTGATGCACGGCGAGGTTTGCTGTGGAACTCCGTACGACACAGTCTGGGTTCGGCCCGCGATGATGCTGATGTGTCTGGCGGCGCTGGTGGAGGCGACCGCAGATACGGTCTCGTCAGAGATTGGTCAGGCGTTTGGTGGGCGCCCGGTAATGATTACGACGATGCGCAGGGTGGAGGCGGGTACCGATGGGGCGGTGACGGTGCTGGGCTCGTGCACGGGTGTGATGGGAGGCACGATGGTGGCGATTGCTGGTGGATGGGCGATGCGTCTGCACGCGGCTGCAGTGATGGTTGCGCTTGTGGCGGGGGTTTGCGGGCTCTTCTTCGACAGCCTGGTGGGGGCCACGTTGGAGCGGCGCGGGTGGCTGGGGAATGATCTAGTAAACTTCGCTTCGACTGTTTTTGCGGCGGGATTGGCGGTAATTGGGTCCCGGTGGTTGATGCTCTGAAGCGGGGGAAGAAAGCATACCCCACGGGCTAACGCCCTGTGTTTTGCCCGACTGAGAGGCCCAAGATTAAAGCCTTGGGTTACCTAGATGCAACGGCAAGAGCAGCGGAAACTGCAACGGCAGCGGAAAGAGCAACGGCAACGGCGAAACGCGGGCTTCTTTGCTTCGCTCTGCTCAGAATGACGAGTTTTCCTTGCTCCTGCCTCTGAGGCTTACTTCAGGCGTCGGGTTTGCCTTCCAGCCAAGTGTGGAGCCAACTGGCGTCGAGGTGGAGGCGGAGGGCGGTGTAGCTCAGCATCTCGTGGAAGTAGCGCATGGCGAGGTCGTAGTTGCTGATGTGACCGATGGTGGAGCGGGGCGAGGTGTAGACGTCAAGTCCAGCGTCTTTGCAGAGCTCGCGGATGCGGAAGAGGTGGGTGCCGTCGGAGACGACGACGATATGGTGCAGGTTGTTTTCGTGGGCGA